>Ga0299915_10000035_pt1 | contig 98176 bp, 98 predicted proteins | sample RVTome_13_FD_200263 | JGI IMG/M metagenome (GOLD analysis project Ga0299915, IMG submission 200263) | Soil microbial communities from uranium-contaminated site in the Upper Colorado River Basin, Wyoming, United States - RVT92D227 (version 2) ...
GGCCTGACTGCATCAAGTTCGAGCAGGACAACTGCAAGATCATCGAGTTCAAGCCAAGTACGTACTCGGAGAGCGCAGCCCGCGATCAAGCCGCCCGATACCTCGACGACGTGAAGCGCAAGTTCAAGGATGATGACCGCGCGAAGAAGTGCAAACAGAAGGATGGCTACCGGATTTCACGCCAGTCGGCGAAACCTACACGGCGTGTCGGAGCTAAGTAGATGAACCTCAGCCTCGGTGCCGCGCTGTACTACGATCTCGATCTCTCCACCGAGCCAACACCCCTGCGCGGTCTGTGGGATGCGTTGACCCACGATCTCCCCGCGTCGAAGCTTGTCCAGTGGACGGGCACGGTCAGCCGTGTCGGGAAGAAGCAGCCGTTCGATCTCGCGGAGATCGAGGCAGCGGTCGCAACGGGCAACGCTGCGACCGCTGCGATCGAGACCGACGAAGGCCTGCTCGTGCTTTCACACGCGGCGGCAGCGGCGGACCTGCGTGCGCCTCTCGTCCCGCGCCCCTGGATATACGACACGGCGATCGCGATCTCGGGCGATGATCTCGCGAAGATCGGGTCTCAACGCGCCGTCGACGCCATCGTCGCGTTCGCGGATGCCGTGGCTGTCCAGGCTGGGATCCTCTACTGGACCGATTCGGTGGCCTATGCGAGCGCCCTCGCCACCGGCGGAATCAGCGGTGGGCTGACCTCCGAGCAGGAGCGTCACGTTCGCGACAGCCACGATCTCTCGAATCACTGGGGTCGGATCATTCGTGGCCCCGCATGGGGCACGTTCTTGAACGCTGCGCAGGTGGCCATCCTCGGCGACTTGATGGACCTGCATCCGGCGAAGGCCGTGCCGTTGCGATCGGGTGGCGCGTACGTGCAGCTCACCGCCATCGGCGAGGCGACATCGATCGACGAGCCGTCGCCGCCGCTGGATCGACTGCGAGCGGCACTCGCACCAGTACTACGTTGATCTGCGCCGTGGTCGACCTCGACGAGAGTTCCGGGCTCGTGGTGTTGGACCGGCGATGGTCGCCGGTCGAGATCGAAGGCCCGCATCTTGAACAGGTTCGGTCAGCTTCGAAATCGGTCGCGGCGATGATCTTCGACGTGCCCCCACCTACGAACGCCCGCACCAATCAACGAGACGAGTCCGCGAGCACGGCGTCGTAGCCCTTCGCGGGTCGTACGATTTCTTGACAAACACGGCGGTCATCGAGCGCCTGGTGCTCGGCGACAATTACATCTCGCCAGCATCGAGGTGCATCTGGCCTGCGTCTGCGTGCGTCAGCTTGCCGAGCTCCAGATCGATGATCACGAGCTGCGTTGCCGCCGGTGAAAGAACCGCAGGTCGATCTTGTACGAGGCGTTGCCGACCCGCAGCCGCCGCTGTGGACCGACGGACGTGAAGTCACCACCCAACTCAAGAAGAAGGGTCGAGATCAGCGCGGACTCGAGGTCGCTCTCGCGGTATTCGTCCTTGAGGTCCAGAACTCGCGCACGCACGGCCTGGAAGGTGATCCTCGCGCGCTGCCCGCCAATCGCGAGGCCCACGGTCGATCGCGCAGCTCCTGTGCGATCGACCCGCGCAGGCTTCGGCGACCGAGTGCGGATGATCATTTCCCGCGACGCATACCCCTTGTCTTGATCACCTTCCCTCGGGGATCACGAGCTCACCGACCATGCGCGCGATGCTGATCCGCGTCGATTGCTTCGTCGGCAGCGCCGCGAGTAGCTGCGCGAGTTGCACGGGCGTGACCGCCGGATCGCGTCCTGGTCACCGCAACCATCCTCGACAACCTCGGGCTCGCTTCGGCGGTTCCGCCGATCGCACCCGCTCGTGCACCGCCTGCCGTCGACGCCTGCGAGCTCGAGCTCACGTTCGACGACCTCTGATCCCACCCTCCGGTTCGTCGCTATGCGTGCCATCGCACCGATCTGCTCGCGGCTCGCGATCACTCCGCTGGTTCGTGTGCACTCCTACTCCGCTTGCATCGACGAGCGTCGCCGCAAGTCCGCTGGGTTTCGGCGCACCCCGCCAGTTCGGCGTCCGTTCAAGCGTCGGTAGCTACGGCGGCGTCGGCGCCGGAGCTGGAGCGGTCATCACCTTCGTCATGCACTCCGTGTACGCGGCCATCGTGTCGGATATCTTCTTGGCCGTGGCCGCATCGGGCCTGGAGTCCTTGCTGGCCGTCTTCGCCGGCTCGGTGCCCCACTTCGTCATCGCTTCGCTGACGGCGTTGCCGCACGCCTTGTCCTTGCACTCGCACATCTGAGTCTTGAATTCCCCGAACTTGGCCAGGGCTTCCTTGAAGGCGCTGTCGCCGCCGTCGCCGGACATGCCGCCCTCCTTGTTCGAAAAGACTCCCCACAAGTTCTTGCACTTCTCCAGCGCATCGCACTTCGGGATCTTCATCCTGTCGAAGATGCCGTCCTTCTCGTCGGCCTTGAGCTGGCCGCAGGCGGCGTCGCTCGCGAACTTCTTCTTCATCACGGCGTTAATGTCGTCGACGCACCCGACGAACTCGCCGACGGTGGCGTCGCATCTGGACATCTCGGCGGAGAACTTCTTGTCGTTGCAGTCGAGGTCCTTCGGCGCGGGAATCTTCTCCATTTTCGCGAGGCAGGTCTCGACCGCCTTCTTGCACTCGGCGCGAAGCGCGGCGTCGTCCTTCGCGTCCGAGCGCGCGACCGTCATCACGGCCTCTGCGTTACACGAGATCTTGATGGGGTCGTCCGTGACCTTCTTCTTGGCCCGGTAGGTCTTCATGTCCTCGCACAGCTTCTTCATGTCGTCGGGGGAGAGTTCGGAGAGCTTCTTCGATTCCGCGATCGAGGTCAGCTTGTCGCCGCCGCAGCCGACGAGAAAAATCAGCACGAGCGTCCGCATGCCGGCCAGCATCGCACCTACCTCGGATCAGTGGGCGTCTTCGGGCCGATAGAGGATCTGCCGGGCTTGCCTCGCCACTCGAGGATCAAGTGGTCGCGGAGCTCGAGCGAGCGCTTCGGTGTCGCCCCTTGAGGCACGGGTGGTCGCCTGGCTCGGCGGAGAGCTCGTGGAAGTGCCAGTGCTCTTCTTCGCGCTGGCCGTCGAGCACGTACGCGTCGTCGAACGTCCAAGTCGTCGCGTTCGCACACGGGATCGGTTGCCGTCGGAGCTCGTCAAGATCACGCGACGGCGATAGGTCGCATCGAGCTGCGTCTCGGTGCGCTTCGTGATCTCCCACCACTCGTGCTCGGTGCGGATGTTGTTGTCGTCGTACGACACCGCCACGTCCCATCGCCACGGACCCGTCAGATTAGGTTTGCCGGACCACGGGTTCGGCGGCAGATCCATCGGATCGTCGTCGGCAACAAGGCCGCTACCGACGACGTCTAAGCCGCGGTACCTTACTCCCATGGCCACGCCCGCTGCCGCCAAGGTTATCGCCGAAGCTCTCGCCCTAACGGACGAGGAACGCGCGGCGGTTGCCGAGGAGCTATTGGCGAGCCTCGATCCGACGCAGCCGGACAACTCCCCCGAAGCGGCCGCCGCCTTCAAGGCCGAGCTGGATCGGCGGTGGGCGGCGTACCAGGCCGGTGATGAGCCGAGCATCCCCTGGTCGGAAGTTCGAGAGCGACTTCGGGCACGGCGTACCGGCGGTTGATCGGTGACTTGGCGAATCGAGTGGAGTCCGGCCGCAGCAGTGGAGGCCGAGGCGGAGGCTGCGAAGTACGCGCTCAAGCGTGAAGGGCTAGGCGATCGGTTCTTCGACGAGCTCGAGGCTACGATCGAGCGTATCGCGGATGGCCCCGAGCATTTCCAATGCTGGCCGGACGATCCGAACTACCGGCGCGCCATCGTCCACGTGTTCCCGTTCGTCGTGTTCTACCGAATCGACGAGCCTCGCCGGACGCTACTCGTCGTGTCGGTGGCCCCGGCGAAGCGCGAACCCGGCTACTGGAGGTAGAGCGTTTCCGCGTGCTGCGACAATCTCGGCGTCCGGAAGATCGTCGAGAACTGAACCATCCCTCCGACGAGAGCCGCTCGAAGACGAGCGCTGCAAGCTCGCCCTTCGACAGCTTCACGGCGCGCATGGCGGCCTTCTCGGCATTGCGCGGTGTGTTTTGGTTCGCGGCGAGCGTTGCTGCGAGCTGTTCGACATCGGCCGGCTTGGAAGCGCCGCGCCGTTGTCGGTGACGAGCGGGTGCAGCTTCGATCTTCGACGCGCCGCACGGTAGACGAAAGCCGAGGGAAAATCGAAGACAGCCCGAACCTCTGCCATTTGACAACGATCGGCAGCCGCTGGCAGCCGGTGACAGGCAGCCTGGCAACCGCGTGACAGACGCGATTTTTCTCCACCGTTTCTCCACTGCGGTTTCTCCAACGATCACGCACTCCGACGAGAACTCGTCCCGCGCAGGAGAGTTGGATTCCGATCGTCGGCCCAACGATCTTCGACGGTTGATTTCACGCGGAGAACTACTTCTTCGAGTAGTGCGTGTGGATCGGCTACGCGGTCTACGGCCTCGCGTTCCCCGACGGCTGGCTCGCGCTCGGGGCGCAGGCCTTGATCCTGCTGTCGATCCTCAAGGTCACCGGGATCCCGGCGACCGAGGCGCAGGCGTTCCGCAGCAAGGGCGAGCTGTACCGGCGCTATCAACAGACGTCGTCGGCGTTCGTGCCGTGGCCGAAGCGGAAATAGCCACGTGGCTCGCGGCGTTGTTGCGGCATGCTCCGCCTCGCCGTCGCGTGTGCCGTGGTGCTCAGCACCAGCGCTGCGTTCGCGACGACGGGCGGTCCGACGGAGATCGATCTACTCGGCTACGACGCGAAGGATCACAAGCTCTACTTCGTCGAGACCCACCACGACGAGTCGGGTCGGATGCCGCAGATCTACTTCGTGCGCACGGCCGGTGCCCGCATCGGCAAGATCGTGCGGGTCGCCTCGATCCAGCGCGGCGTCGTGGGCAGCCCGGATCCCGACGGGGTGCTCGGTGCGCGAGTCGACAAGCTACGCAAGCGCCTCGAGACGTTGCCCCCGCTCGGTGGCGAGCCGCAGCGCGACGACGACGCGCACGGCCGGATCTCGGATCGCGTCGGGCGCGCGCTCGGCCTGACGCGCAAGCGGACCGGGACCGAGCGGGTGCCCGATCTCGACGAGTCACCCCATGCCTGCGCGGTCGTCGAGCTCGGGCTGACGCACGGCGAACGCTCGGGCCAGCTCGAGCTCCGCGAGTGCTACCCAGGTTCGAGCGGTGTGGTCAGCGCCTACGCGATCCCCGACAACAGCGCGACGTTCGTCGTCGTGAGCTCGCGACCGGACCTCCACGAGCTCGGGTACGCGATCGAGCGCCCGTTGCTCCTCGTTCGCGTCCCGTAGCGGTAAGGTCGCCGCGTGCTCGAGCGCCTCGTCGATTCCGGACTCGTCCCCGAGCCGGTGCTGCGCGCGGGGATCCGCGCCGTGTGCGCGATGCGGCTGCGCCAGGAGCGCCGCAGCGTCGAGGACGAGCAGGCACGGCACCACGCGCTCGTCGAGGAGCTCCGCTCCAGCGACATCGCGATCGACACCGAGGCCGCCAATGCGCAGCACTACGAGGTGCCGGCCGCGTTCTTCGAGCTGGTGCTCGGCCCTCACCTCAAGTACTCGAGCGGCTACTGGCCCGACGGGGTGACCGAGCTCGGCGGCGCCGAGGCCGCGATGCTCGCGCTGACGGCCGAGCGCGCCGGCCTCGCGAACGGTCAGGACGTGCTCGATCTCGGGTGCGGCTGGGGCTCGCTGTCGCTGTGGGCCGCGACGCGCTATCCGGGCAGTCGGTTCACCGCCGTCTCGAACTCGCACACGCAGCGCGCATGGATCCAGGCCGCCGCCGCGGCGCGCGGGCTCACGAACCTGATCGTGCGCACCGCCGATGTCCGCACGCTCTCGCTACCGCCGGCGTCCTTCGATCGCGTGATCTCCGTCGAGATGTTCGAGCACATGCGCAACTACGAGCTCCTGCTCCGCCGGATCGCGGGCTGGCTCCGCCCCGACGGCACGCTGTTCGTCCACGTATTCGCGCATCGCCGGCACGCGTATCCATTCGAGGACGCGGGCGGCTCGGACTGGATGGCCCGCGAGTTCTTCACCGGCGGCCTCATGCCGTCCGCGCAGCTGCTGCATCACTTCCAGCGCGACCTGCGCCTCGACCGCGAGTGGCACGTCGCGGGCACGCACTACGCACGCACCGCGGAGGCCTGGTACGAGAACCTGATGTCCCACCGCGAGGCCGTCGAGCGGATCCTCGCGACGGCCTACGGCGATCGAGGCGGCCGCCGGTTCCAGCGCTGGCGCGTGTTCTTCCTCGCGTGCGCCGAGCTGTTCGGCTACCGCGACGGCCGCGAGTGGATCGTGGCGCACTACGCGTTCCGGGGACGCTCTCCGCTTTCACAACTTTCTGCTCGAAGTTGTGAAAGTGGAGAGCGTCCCTAGGAGAACGCCTTGTCGAGGAACGCCCGCGCCGAGGCGGGCCGCTCGTCGGGGCTCTTGGCGAGCGCGCCGAGGATCGCGAGCTCGAGGTTCGTGGGGAGGTCCTTGCGGAGCGTACTCGGCGCGGCCGGCGCCTCGGAGAGGTGCGCGAACCCGATCGCGATCGCGTTGTCTCCGGAGAACGGCGGGCGGCCACACACCAGGTGGTACGCGAGGGCCCCGAGCGCGTAGACATCGGTGCGCGCGTCGACGGCCTTGCCGCGCACCTGCTCGGGCGCCATGTAGTGCGGCGTGCCGAGGATCGCGCCGGTCGCGGTGAGGCCCTCGGAGATCCCGCACGTCGCGAGCCCGAAGTCGATGATCTTGACGGCGCCACGCTCGCCGACGAGCACGTTGCTCGGCTTGAGATCGCGGTGAATGACACCCGCGGAGTGCGCGGTCTCGAGGCCCTGCGCGATCTGCGTCAGGATGTCCTGCGCGTCCTTGAGCGGCACGATCCCGCGCTGCGCGATGACCTCCGCGAGCGTGCGGCCCGCGAAGTACTCCATCGAGAGATACAGCAGGCCCGGGCGCGCCTCGCCGAGATCGTGGATCCGGATCACCGTCGGAGAGCTGACCTTGCGCGCGGCGGCAGCTTCGCGGCGGAACCGCGCGATCATCGCGGTCTCGTCGGAGGCGAACGCGCTCGAGATGATCTTGAGCGCGACGAGCTCGCCGAGCACCTCGTCGTCGGCGAGATACACCGCGCCCATGCCGCCCTTGCCGAGCAGGCGCTGGACGCGATAGCGCTGGGCGATCACCTGCCCGGGCTCGAGCGTGGTCGTGAGCGGGCGCGACGGCGTGCCGTGTGCAGTCGCGGTGCGGTCGAGCGGATCGGGCGGCTTGCCAGCCTCGGCGGCCGGTGGAGGCACGGGCGAATTCGTGGCCGCTGGCAGGCCCACGAGCGAGCGCGACTCGTCGATCAGCTTCGCGAGCTTCTGATTGAGCTCGAAGTCGACGCTGCAGACGATCGTTTCGAGGTTCGAGACGCGCTCGCGCAGCAGCCTGTTCTCGTCGACGATCCGCTTGCTGTCCTCGCCGCCCGTCCTGGCCTCGAGCTCGAGCCGCTTCTCTTGCAGCTTGTGTCGGGAACGCAGCCATACGATCGCCGGAGCCATCCCGAACACCATGATGATGGCGATCACCCCTTCCATCAGGCGTACGAATCGATCGGGGGGCAGGCGCAGATGAGGTTGCGATCGCCGTACGCGTTATCGACGCGCGCGACCGGTGGCCAGTACTTGTGCACGCGCAGCCACGGCGCTGGAAATGCGGCTTGCTCGCGCGAGTACGGCCGGTCCCACTCGGTGCCCGTGACGGCGGCCGCGGTATGCGGCGCGTTCTTCAGCGGGTTGTTCGCGCGGTCCATCGCGCCGGTCTCGATCGCGGTGATCTCGTTCCGGATCGCGATCATCGCGTCGCAGAACCGATCGAGCTCGGCCTTGCCCTCGCTCTCGGTCGGCTCGATCATCAGCGTGCCCGGCACCGGGAACGACATCGTCGGCGCGTGGAAGCCGTAGTCCATCAGCCGCTTGGCGATGTCGTCGACCTCGATGCCGGTGGTCTTCTTGAAGCCGCGGCAGTCGAGGATGAGCTCGTGCGCGACGCGGCCGTTGCGGCCCGAGTACAGCACCGGGAAGTGCGTACCGAGGCGATGTGCGATGTAGTTCGCGTTGAGGATCGCGACCTCGGTGGCGCGCCGCAGCCCGGGCCCGCCCATCATCGCGATGTACGCGAACGAGATCGGAAGGATCGACGCCGACCCCCACGGAGCCGCCGACACCGGCCCGACTGGCTGGCTCCCCGGCGGTGCGAGCGGGTGGCCCGGCAGGTACGGGATCAGGTGCTTCGCGACGCCGATCGGGCCCATGCCCGGACCACCGCCGCCGTGCGGGATGCAGAACGTCTTGTGCAGGTTCAGGTGACAGACATCGGCGCCGATCTCGGCCGGCCGGGTCAGCCCGAGCTGTGCGTTCATGTTCGCGCCGTCCATGTAGACCTGACCGCCGAAGCGATGCACGACCTCGCAGACCTCGCGGATCCCCTCCTCGAACACGCCGTGCGTCGACGGATACGTGACCATGAGCGCGCCGAGCTGGCCGGCATGCTTCTCGGCCTTCGCGCGCAGGTCGGCGAGGTCGATCGTGCCATCCGCCGCCGACGCGACCACGACGACGTCGAGCCCGGCGAGCACGGCCGAGGCCGGGTTCGTCCCGTGCGCGCTCTGCGGGATCAGGCAGACCGTGCGATGGCCCTCGTTGCGTGCGCGGTGGTACGCGCGGATCGCGAGCAGGCCGGCGTACTCGCCCTGCGCACCCGAGTTCGGCTGCAACGAGATCGCCGCGAACCCGGTGATCTCCGCGAGCCACGCCTCGAGCTGATCGAACATCGCCTTGTAGCCGCCCCACTGCTCGGCGGGCGAGAACGGATGGAGCCGCCCGAACTCCGGCCACGTCACCGGCAACATCTCGGTCGTCGCGTTGAGCTTCATCGTGCAGGAGCCGAGCGGGATCATCGAGGTCGTCAGCGAGAGGTCCTTGGCCTGCAGGCGATTGAGGTAGCGGAGGATCTCGTGCTCGGCACGATAGCGATGGAACGTCGGGTGGGTCAGGAACGCGGACGTGCGTGCGGAGCCCGCGAGCGACGGCAGCTCGGTCGATTCGATGAGCTCGGTGACGTCGAACGGCAGCTCGTCGCCCTGCTCGTCCTTGCTGATCACGAACGCCTCGAGCAGATCGTGGACGTCGGGGTGGCTCGTGGTCTCGTCGCACGAGAGGCCGATGCCGTCGGCGTACCGCCTCAGGTTGATGCCGCGATCGAGCGCGCGCGCGAGCACCTCGGCCTGGCGGTGCGCGTCCAGGTCGACTCGCAGCGTGTCGAAGTACGTACCGGTTCGCACGGCGTAGCCGAGCCTGCGCAGCCCGGCTTCGATCACGGCCGTGAAGCCCCGCACGCGCTGCGCGATCCGCGTGAGGCCTTCGGGCCCGTGATAGACGGCGTACATCGAGGAGATGACGGCGAGCAGCACCTGTGCGGTGCAGATGTTCGACGTCGCCTTCTCGCGGCGGATGTGTTGCTCGCGGGTCCCCAGCGCGAGCCGGAACGCGACCTTGCCCTTGGCGTCTCGCGACACGCCGATGATCCGCCCCGGCATCTGGCGACGGAAGTCATCCTTGGCGGCGAGGAACGCGGCGTGCGGTCCACCGAAGCCCATCGGCACGCCGAACCGCTGCGACGAGCCGATCGCGATATCGGCTCCGAGCTCGCCGGGCGGCACGAGCAACGTGAGCGCGAGCAGATCGGTGGCCATCACCACCGCGGCGCCGGCGCCGTGCGCCTTCGTCACGAGCGTGCCGTAGCCGTCGACGCGTCCGTCCGTGGTCGGATACGACAGCAGGATCCCGGCGACCTCGTGATCGAGCGCCTGCTCGATCTCGGCCGCGGTCCCGACGCGAAGCTCGATACCGAGTGGCTCGGCGCGCGTGGCCATCACGGCGATCGTCTGCGGATGGGTCTCGGCCTGGACCCAGAACACGAGCCGCTTCTTCTCGGTGCGCTGCACGCACATGTTCATCGCCTCGGCGGCAGCGGTCGCTTCGTCGAGCAGCGACGCGTTCGCCATCGGCAGCGCCGTGAGGTCCTCGATCATCGTCTGGAAGTTGACGAGCGCCTCGAGCCGGCCTTGCGAGATCTCGGGCTGGTACGGCGTGTACGCCGTGTACCAGCCGGGATTCTCGAGGACGTTGCGCAGGATCACCGCCGGCGTGATCGTGTCGTAGTAGCCCTGGCCGATGAACGACCGCAGGACGTGGTTGTCGGCGGCGAGGTTCTTCAGCTCCTCGATGAGCTCGTGCTCGCCGAGCGGCTCGCCGAGCGCGAGTGGCTTCGCGAGCCGGATGGCTCCTGGCACGACGGCATCGGCGAGCTCCGCGAGGCTCTGGTAGCCGAGGGCGTCGAGCATCTCGGCGACCTCGGCGGTACCGGGGGAGATGTGGCGGTGCGCGAATGTATCGGATGGTGCGAGCAGCTCTGGTTGCACCGGCGCACCCTACCGCGACGCAAGCTCCTTGGAAATACGCAGGAAAGCCGTGCCGATCTCAGGTGCGAAACACGGTCAGATAGCGCTCGGGAAAATCCCCGAGCTCCATCTGCGCGCCGCACTCGGGGCACGGCAAGCGAGGCGCCTGCATGCGGCGCAACGCCTCGGCGTGCGCGACCGCGTCGACGATCGGCGCGGGCTCGGCGCCGCACGAGCCGCACACGTACTGGGCGTGAAATGACGTGATCTTCACGCTGCCCGCGAACTCGGGGATCAGGTTCATCTGCGTGATCAGCACGTCGGCGACCCGCTCGAGCGTGATCGTCCCGCGACCGCGCAGCACGCGCACGAGCCGCATCCACTCGCGCATGCCGATCGAGTTGATGAACGTCACGCCCGACGTATCGATCACGAGGTCGCCCACCGGCAGCTTCGCCGGGAGCTCGCCGAGCACACTGCCGTCGTCGATGCGCCCGACGAAGGTCATCCGCGAGCCGTCGATCGTGACGTCGAGCCGCCCGAGCCTCATCCCTGCCCCTCCATGGTTCCCACGAACGTGTGGAACGACGCCGACCGACCGAGCTCGGTCGGCTTGTAGCGGACGTCGAGCAGCGTGATCACCTCGGTCATCACCGACGGTGCGACGCCGATCACGAACTGATTGCAGCACGCGTAGGCGAGCGGCAGCCCCATCCCGCCCTCGGATTGCGTCGGGTTCTGCTTGCCGCCGGCGGCGAGCCGCGCGCCGGTGGTGCTCGGATCGAGCGAGCCCCAGCGATCGCGAACTTCGATCGCGAGGTAGCGTGCATCGGTCGCCCACCGCACGGTCACGACATCGCGACCCGCGAGCGTACGGGCCTGCTCGCGTGGCTCGGCCGCGCGGAACCGCTTGCCCGCACCATCGACAGGCGCGGCGTAGAGCGCGTTCGCGATCAGCTCGTCGGCGATCACGCTGACCATCGAGCCGACGCGGTCGGGCAGCCCCACCGCGATGACATCCTTCGCGAGCTCGTTGACCGCCGCGTCGCGATCGCGCGTGTCGTCGAGCATGTAGCTGCGGACCTCGGCCCCCCACGCCATGTACTTCTCGAGGCCGAACGCGTCGCCGCGGATCAGCTTCTGCACCGTCGCGAGCAGCTCCTCGGCGAGGATCGGCATCGGGTGCGCGACGACGTGCGTCCAGCCAGCCGTCAGCAGCACATCGATGGTCTCGGCGTCGGCGGGCGCGAGCCCTTCACCTGGCACCGCGATCCAGGCACGTGCAGCCCGGTCGCGAAGCGTCGGTACGGCGCGTGCGAGGGTCGCGTCGACGACCACGATCGTCTGGGCATCGACCGCTGCGATCAGCGCGTCGACATCGGCCACCACTTCGACCGGGCAGAGCGTCGCTCCGACGAGCCGGACCAGTGCCCGTTGTGCCTTGCGGTCCGGATGCGCGACGATCAGCTTACCCGGCGGAGCCGAGGACGGTTGCACCGAGGCAGTGTATCACCGCCCGGATCACTCTCCTCGCGAGACGTGGTCAGTACAGAACGGCGACCGTCGCCGAGCCACCGAACACGCGATCGGAGGCGCCGCCGATGTCGATCGTGTCGGGGTCCATGTCGCGATTCTTCGCGAGCTCGCCACCGCCGGTGAACGTGAATCCGATCTGCGAGAACTCACCGACGAACCGGATCGCGAACCGATTTCCGAGGACGACGTCGAACCCGGCCTGGCTATCGAAGCCGAAGATCTTCGCGCGTCCGTACGAGCTCGCTTCCTGGATCGGACCGGCGTCCGAGACCAGCAGGGCCTCGGCGTTCGCGATCATCGCGATGTTCCGCGTGAACGGGACGCGGAAGCCGAGGAGCGGCGACAGGTACTTGTAGTCGGTGTCCGGCAGATCGAGGCTGCCTCGATTGTCGAGGATGCCCTTGCTCTGCACCTTGAACGTGCGGCGACCGTAGTTGATGCCGACCGTGACCGATGGGCTCGTCGCCGTCTTGCCGAACAGCAGCCGGTACCGCGCACCGAGCGAGTACTGCTGCTGCTTGACCGTCATCGACTTGCCGGGCTCGGCCCCGCCGTTGGTCTGGACCTTCGACGACAGCACCTTGTCGAACTCGACTCCGACGCCCAGCCCCGCGGCGAAGCTCTTCGGGTTCATGAACGCGAGCGGGTACGTCTCGACCTCGAAGCGCGCGCCCGGGACTGGACCCGGCTTGAACGTCTTGGGAGCCTGGCCGGAGGCCGCGAGCTCCGCGGTCGTCGTGAACTGGAGCCGGCGCGCCGCAAACGAGCCGCCGACATCGAGGCGCACGGCGACGCGATTCGCGCTGTGCGGGCTGCCCTGCGCACGGATCTCGATCGGGGTCGCTTCCTCTTCCTCGTCCTCGTCGACCTTCGCCGTCTTCTTGGCCTTCTTGGGCTTCGGAGTCTCTTCGCCGTCCTCGGTCGGCTTCTCGTCGACCGACTTCTCCGCCACCGTCTTGTCCTTCTTGGACTTCTTCTTCTTCGGGTTCGGATCCTCGGTGTCCTCTTCGACCGGCTTCTTCTTGATCGGCTTCTCGTCGGCCACCGGCTCCTCCGCCGGTGGGCTCGTCACCTTCTCGACCATCTTGTCGTGCAGCGCCGCCTTGAACTTCTTCGTCCTCGGGTTCGTGAACGTGACCGAGAAGCCCTTCATCTTGCGGCCGTTGACGAACAACTTGAACTTGAGGACCTTGCTGCCCCCCTGCTTGTCGAGGGTGCCGTGGACGATCGCGTCGGCCTCGAGCTCCGTGGCGAGCTTCTTCGCCTGCTTCTCGGTCAGGTCGGCGAGCTCGCCTTTGAGCTTGTCGACCGCGCGATTGGTCTCCTTCTCGCTGACCAGCGTGAGGTCCTTGCCATCGAGCGCGTCGACGACCGCATCGCGGACGTCGCCACCCGAATCGTTGTCGATCGTGGTCAATGCGATCTTGGGGGCGGCCATCGCTGGCGACGCACCCAGAACCAGAGCCAACAGAGCGAACGCTAAAGTCGGTCGGATCATCTCTATCTCCGCGCTGTGATGCGCGAGCCCGGTCCCGGCAAAAGGCCCGAGCCACGAGTATACACGAGCCCGACTCTCCGCCACCTCTTCCTCCGACCTGCGACACGTGTCACTCGTGAGCAGGGGCCATAACCGCAGGGCGCTTGCCAAGCCGACCAAGCCGTGGCCTGCTCGGGCGCGCAATGGACCCCGTCGACCGCACCAACCTCCGAATCACCGGCCGCCACAAGGCAGTCACCGGTCCCCACGTCACCGTCGAGAACGACGTGCTGGTGATCGTGACCCAGGCGTACGGACCGCGCGGCGACAACCTCGTCGGCATCTCCGGAGTTGACTTCGACGGTTACCCCGCGGTCACGCTCGGCCTCCGGGCGAACGGACAGGAAGGTCTCGTGCACCTGTCACCGATCCACGGCGACGGGCGCAAGTCGGTCCCGTTCGAGATCCCCGGCGGCACGCGCTGCGAGTTGTTCTGCCCGGTGTCCAAGCAGCCGCTCGATCTCGTCGGCGAGGTCGAGGACGGCTCGGGCGCCCGCTACTACGCCATCTACCTGACTCCGCAGCTGTCGCGGGGCTCGATGGTGATGATCTCGGATGTGTGGGGGCACTACCACTCGCGGATCATCGACGACTTCGAGCTGATCTCCGCGTGGGCTGCACGCCACGAGTAGTCAGAGGTCGTAGAGGAAGAAGTACGCGCGCAGGTTCGCGTTCGCGAGCGGCTTCTTGATCCGCGGGCGACCGATCGCGTGGAAGAACACCTCCTCGAACAGCGGGCTGCCGACGAGGAAGCCGGCGCGCCAGCCGCGAAATCGCCGGCACGCCGTGGCGAGGGCCTCGTAGATCGCGCCGAGGTCGTTGTCGTCGAGCCGCTCGCCGTAGGGAGGGTTCGTGAGGATGAGGCCGGGGGCCGGCTCGCGACCTCGCTCGCGCGCGATGTCCGCGATCATCTCGGGGCGGAGCGTCGCGACGTCCGCGCGTTGCCACGTGACGCGATCGGAGACCCGTGCGGCCCGTGCGTTGTCGCGTGCGGCCGCCAGCACCTCGAGATCGAGGTCACAACCGATCACGACCGGGTTGGAGTCGGGGAACAGCGGCTGCGCCGGCTCCGGCGGTGCGAGGCCGAGCACGCCGAGGGTCGGACTCTCGCGAGGCGTCACGCGCGCGGCGTGGATCGCTTCGATCGGAATCGTGCCCGAGCCGCACATCGGATCGACGAGGATGTCCTTGCGCGCATCGAAGCGGCACAGCATCAGCAGGACGGCCGCGAGGTGCTCGCGCAGCGGCGCGGCCCCTGCCTCGCGACGCCAGCCGCGCTGCGAGAGCGAGCCGCCACCGAGATCGATCGAGACGACGAGCTCGTTGTTGTCGTCGAGCCGGGCGACCCAGCGGGTCGCGGGATTTTCGGGATCGACGTGCAGCCGCACACCGTGCTGTTTCGCACCATCGAGCAGCGCGTTCTTGACCGTCCCGACGACCTGACGCTCGCCGGCCGCGAACGCGTCGACGCGGCGGGCCTCGACCGAGATGCCATCGCCGTCGCGCCAGAGCTTCCTGGTATCGGCGCGGATATCGGCGACCAGCTCGTCGTAGAGCGGCTCGAGCCGCGCCGCGCGCGATCGATAGACATCCCACACCACGCGGGTCGGCGTGCGCATGTACGTCGTCGCGGCCCATGCGAGCTCGCGATCGAACGGCAACACGAGCTGCCCGAGACCTTCCTTGCGAGGCTCGGGCGGCCGGCGCTTGATCGCGCGCTGCGCGACCCGCACGAGCTCGGCGGCCATCACGACGTTGGTCTGCGTCGAGCCGATGATGCGAAGCTCGTCGATGATCACGACCGCCACCCGTTGAGCGTGGCGAGCAGGCCGGCGTCGGCGAAGAAGCGCTTGTTCAAGTAGTGACCTCGTGCGTCGGTTCCGCGCGGGCCTTTCGGCCGCTCGTGCAAGTAGCGACGTGTGAGCCGTGCGATCTCGGCATCCCACTCGAGGAGGTACCACGAGACGATCGTCGCGTCGCCATCGCCGACGTCGGTGCGCGCCAGCCACAGCGTGCGCTGCAGCTTCGCTCGTGCCGGGGCGCTGCGCATGCGGGTGACAGCCGCCTCATCCACCATCGCGATCGCCGGATCCTCGACGACGCGCCACAGCCCCGATCCCGAAGGTTCGCGCGCGATCGGAACGGTCTTGATCTCGACATCGCCGCGCCAGTCGGGTTCTCGGCTCACCCCGATGTGGTTGGGGCTCTCGACCACGCCGAGCAGCGCCTGCGCGCGCAGCCCCCACGCGCCCTTGTCGTGACCTCGCCGGCCGAGGCGCACTCCGATCGCGCGATCGGCAGCAGCCAGCAACTCGTCGAGCGAGTCGGGCTCGTCGGACGGCGGCGCGGGGAGGACCGGCGCCGGGAGCGCACGCGGCCAGGCCTCGCTCGGTGGAAACACGCCGCGCGGTGGCGCTTGCACCACGAGGTGCCCGCCGAGCACCACCGGGCGCGGCTGGAGCACCGACGAGACCTCGACCTCTCCGCGCTCGAACCGCGCGCCTTCGTTCCACAGCGCCAGCCGGAGCTCCCACGATCGGAGGTGGTTCGCTTCGAGCCGCACCACCCGTGCGAGCCAGCCCAGCTCGTCGCGCGACAGCGCATTGAGCAGGCCGCACAGATCGTCGCTCCAGCGTTCGATCACGCGTGCGAGCGCCTGCTCGTTATCGAGCACGTGACGAGCGTCCGTGGCCGGCGGACCGATCAGGCTCGCGGCCGCGCGCTCGAATCGCCCGGCGCGCAACGCCGCCAGGCGCCGCACCGCCTCGGGCGGTAGGTGTCGCGAGAGGTGCTCGACGGCGTTCACGCGCGATCACCGTAGACGAGATCACCCTCGCGGGCGAACCTAGAGACGACACACGCGATCTCGCGTAGCGTGAGGCCGTGCGGATCTCGGCGGTAGTGCTCGCGGTCGTCGCCGCGTGTGCGCCGACGGTCGACGGTCCCGCCGAGCGTCAGCGATCGGCCGACCGCAGCGATGCCGATCGCCTCGCCGCGCAGCTGTCCGCGCTGCCCGGGGTCGTCCGTGCCGAGGTGATGCTCCGCCGTGCCGCGAGCGATCCACTCGCGACCACGCCGCCCGCTCCGCCGGCGGTCTCGCTCGTCGTGATCGTCGACGACCAGGCCGACCGCGCCATGACCAGCGAGGCGGCACGCAGGCTCGCTCGAGCCGTGGCGCCCGCGCTCGAGCCGACGCTCGTCGTCGAGGTCGGGGCGATCCGCCCTACCCTCGCGACGGTCGGGCCGTTCACCGTGGAGGCGACCTCGCGCGGTCCGTTGCGCGCGGTGCTCGGCAGCGTGCTCGCCGTGATCGCCGGGCTCGCCGGGTGGATCGCGTACCGCGAGCGGCGCCGAAGCCGACCTGCGTCGCGCTAGCGGCGCGGAAACAGTTGCCAGTAGTCCAGCTCGAGGACGATCCGCTTGTCCTTCGTGCCCGACAGCAGCGGCGGTACCGAGGCCAGCTCGGTGGCGCTCACGTTCTTGACCGCCGACAGCCGCAGGCGCAGGGCACCGACGTCTCGCCGCGTCGGCAGCTCGGCACACTCGATGACCTCGGTGAAGGCGCGGAGCGTGTCGCCGGCGAACGTGGGCTCGGAGTGCACGCCGCCGTTCCAGGCCGCGATCTTGAGCGCGGTCTGAAAGCCGTTCTGTGCGAGCGCGAGCGCGATGCTGATCACGTGACCGCCGTAGACGATCCGCCTGCCGAACTTGGTGTCGAGCATGCGGAGCGCGTCGAAGTGGACCTGCGCGGTGTTGTGGTAGAGGCGCGTGGCCTGGACGTGATCGGCCTCCTCGATCGTCATCGCGTCGGGATGATCGAGACGCTCGCCGACCTCGTAGTCATCCCAGCGCGTCGTCGCGCCGAACGCCCACGCGAGATCGGGAAACCGCTGCAAGTTCATCGTCTCCGGTACCGGGAGGCGATCGGCGCTCACGACGGCCGGCATCTGCGGCACCGAGTTGACGTTGCACGCCTGGGTCTTGTCGCGCTTCGGCACCATGACCCACCGCACGAACGAGAGGACCTCCTGGCCCTTCTGGTTCGTGCCGCGCGTGCGCACGTAGACCACGCCGGCCTCGCCGCTCGACACCTCGCGCAACCCGATCACGTCGCTCTCGGCGACCAGCGTGTCCCCCGGATAGACCGGTCGCAGGAACCGGACATCCGCGTAGCCTAGGTTCGCGCTCGCGTTGTGCGAGATGTCCGGCACCGACTTGCCGAAGATCGTGTGGAACACGAGCAGGTCGGGGATCAGCTCGCGCTGGAAGCCGAGCGAGCGTGCGAGCTCGGTCGACGAAGCGAGCGGATGGCGCTCGCCGGTCAGCGCCATGTAGGTCGCGATGTCGCCGCCGTGGAGCGTGCGAGGAATCGCATGGACCAGGTGCTGGCCGATGCCGAAGTCCTCGAAGAACCGACCCGTCGAAACCTTCCTCACAGAATCGCGACCCTATACCGCGTCGGCGGCGGCTGTCGACAGCCACACCCCTCTGCCCAGCTGGTTCGAACGATGGCTATTCCGACAGCAGATAGCTGTAGCCGAAGCTCTGCGGGCCGCCGTCCCACGCCGGGAACGTCGCGCCCTTGACCGCTGCTTCGACGCACGCGGCGACCGGCGTTCCTGCGAACACGCCCGAGACGGTGGCCTTCGAGACCTGGCCCGACGGAGCGATCGTCAGCTTCACGTTCGCCGTGCCCTGCGTGCCGTTGAAGCACGCCTGCGCCCGGCCCTTCACCGCGTTCATGCCGCTCTTGAAGTCCCCGCCGGTGAGCGAGGTCTTGTCGAGCTTGGGCTTGATGACCTTGTCCTTGCTGACGCCGGCTTCCTTGAGCAGCGCGTCGAAGTCCGGATCACCTTCCTTGCCGGCGCCGGCCTTGGTGACGACCGGGGGTGGCTTCTTCGTGGAGGTGTCGGGCGGCGGCGCGACCTCGATGATCGTCTTGGCCGGCTTCTTGTCGACCTTGCCGTCGCGCTTGCCCTTGGTGGGAGCCTTGGGCGGATCGGCCGCGACCGCCGGCTCCTGCTTGCCCTCGTCTGCTACCGGCTCGGTCTTGGCCGGCTCGTCGATCGCGATCGCTTGAACCGTCGGGGCTGGAGCGGGCGTCGGGGCCGCGACCGCGACGGAGCGGTCCGTCGATCGTTCGCCGGCCGGAGCGCTCGCCGTCTCGTCCGACGAATTCGACTTCATCGTCGTCACGTAGATCGCCACGCCTGCCGCTGCGGCGAGCCCGATCCCGATGACACCGAACACCGCGGCCTTGCTACCGCCTTGCTTCGGCGTGCTCGTCGCGGGCTTGGCCTTCTTGGCACCCGTGATCCGCGAGCCGATCATCGGCGTGACGGCCGACGCGACCGCCGGCTCTTCGAGCTGGAGCGGCGGTTCGATGCTCGCGATCGCGGGCATCGCCGGCGCCGACGTGGAGGCCGCGATCTCGCCGGACTTCCGCGACGCCACCGCGGCGATCTCGCCGGACTTCCGCGAGGCTCGGTCCGCCTTCTCCTTCGCTTTGATCTCTGCCTTCGTCGGCAGCTCGGCCATCTCGGGGAGCGAGATCATCTTCGCCGGCTCGGGCAGCGCGACGGCTTTCCAGCCTGCCGACGACGACGCGAGGATGTCATCGTCCACCGGCGGGTGCGTCGAGATCCGACGCGACGACAGCCGCATGCGAGCCGAGCTCGCGAGGTTGCGAATGTCGTGCAGTCCGGAATCCTCGTCGCGCTCTTTCTCGGCACCCACCTCGACAGGCGGCACGCCGGTCGATCCACTATCAAGCTCGCTCGAGGTTCCCGGAGTCGGTTGCATGCTGCTGTCCTCCAGACGCGCGAGCGTCCGATTCGGAAGGCCCTCGAAATAACCCGGCGGCACCTGGTCGTCCAGGGTTTTCATCGCGCGCCGGAGTAGCTCGTCCATATCGTCAGGCATGGTCATTTCGCGACGGTCGCGGGTTGGGCGGCAGACAGCCGCAACTTCAACAGTCGGCGCGCCTCGTTGACACGCCACGCCACGGTTCCCTCGGGAATCTCCAGGATCTCGGCGATCTGTTTGTGGGGCAGCTCCTCGATCGTGGCAAGCACCAAGGTGACCCGCAGCGGAGGAGACAGGGCAGCCACGGCTTCGAGGACACGCGTGACCTCGCTGGTTTGCTGCGCCTTCTGCGCAGGGCTATGCACCACCTGTCCCAAGGCCTCGGGGCGACCACCGACGTGCGCCGACTCGGCGTGACCACGGTGCTGGAGCGCGGCGCCTCGCTTGTCGGAGCGCAGCGCGTTGAGCGCGGTGTTCACCGTGATGCGATACAGCCACGTGAAGAAATCGGCGCGACCATCGAACGTCGCGAGCCCGCGATACGCGCGCACGAAGCTCTCCTGGGTGACGTCGTCGGCGTCACTGTGGTTGCCGAGGATATGCAATGCAGCTGCGTACACGCGTCTTTGATGGCGCCGAACAAGGCGACCGAAAGCATCTCGGTCTCCTTGGCGTGCCCGTTCGAGGTCGGGATCCTCGTCAGCCATCAACGCGCACTATAAGGGGACCGAGGATAGGACAACAGCAAGACCTGAAGCTTTGGGTCCATCGGTGACACTTGTCGTTTCCTGGTTACGGGCATCGGCGACGATCCGCCTCGAACAGCTTGGGAACGAGGCCTGCGGCGAGATCTGCCAGGCGGGCCAGGCCACGGGCGGCATCCGCCTGTGCGGCGAGCCGGCCACGCACGCGAGCGGCCCCGGCGGTCCCGGTATCCGAAGCTCGCTGACGGACCGTGGTCTCGAGCACGTTCAGCGGATCGGCCCCACCGAGCTGGGCACGCAGCGCGACGATCCGCGTGCGAGCTTCGCGGAGCGCATCGGCGACGTCGTCTGCAAACGTGGCGAGGAGCTCGGGACGCCCCCCGAGCACGAGCGCGTCGAGCTCGACCAGCGCGAGGTCGCGCAGCCGCGTCGACAGCGCCTCGTCGGGATCGAGCGCACCGCCCACGACGCCCGGGCCGATCGTGGCCGTCAGCGTCACTTCTTGTCGCCCTTGTCCGTGGGCTCGGCTTTCGCGGCGTCCAGCGACTGCTTGCCCGCCTCGAGCGCCTTCTGCTTCGCGGCCTTCTCGGAGGCCATCTTGTGCTTCAGCTTCGAGAGCGCGTCCTCGGGTCCGTCGGGGGCCCCGAGCAAGCCGGCTGGGTTCGACCGTTGCACCGCGAGGAGCTTCGAGTCGAACGACGCCACGTCCATCTCCTCGCCGCGCATCGCCGCATCGACCTCGGTCTCGATCGCCTCGGAGTCGATCCGGTCCTCGGCATCCTTGAAGCGGTCCCACACCGACGAGTCATTCCCGAACACATCCCCGTTCGCCGTGCGCGCCGACGCGATCTGCGTCGCGAGCGTGCCCTTGCGCAGCTTGAGGATCTTGAGCTTGATCTCGAAGTCCTTGCGGCTCTTGTTGAGCTGGATCGCGTAGCTCGCGGCTTCGTGCATGTCGTGCTCGATCTTCACGACCTCGATCTGGGCGTGCTTCTTCTCCTTGAGCGCGAGCTTCGCGGCCTCGTCGTCGCCGTTGCGCACCGCCATCATCGCGCGCCGCTCCCACTCGGTCGCCTTCGCCTTGTACTTCTCCATGTCGGCCTCGCAGGTCTTCGCGGTGGCCTTGTACGAGATGAGCTCTTGCAGCGCCTTCTTGCGACCCTCATCGAGCTCGAGGATCATCATGTCGAGCTCTTTCTCGGGATCGATCGCCTTGTCGAGCGCGGCGTTCGCCTTGCTCGAGATGCCGCCCTTGATCTTCGAGAAGATGCCCATGGGCATCACTCTAGCTCAGTCCTTGCCCAAGCCGTACTTGCGGTAGCGCTGACGGAATTGGTCGTACGTGATGCCGAGCAGCGCCGCCGCTTCCTTCTGCTTGAAGCGCGTGCGCTCGAGCGCGTCGCGGCACAGCCACGACTCGTAGTTGTCGACGCGCTCGTCGAGCGGCAGCCGCGGATCGTCGGCGAACGTCTGGATCGCCGCTGCGCCGGCCGCCTCGGGAGGCAGCGCCCCATCGACGTCGGCGGCGGTGAGCACCTCGCCCTGCGCCATGTAGACGGCACGCTCGACGATGTTCTTGAGCTCGCGCACGTTGCCCGGATAGTCGTACTGCGCGAACCGGTCGAGCGCCGCCGCGCTGATCTCGCGGACGGTGATGCCGGCGACCTCCTGGCGAAACCGCGCGAGGAAGTGGGCCGCCAGCACCGGCACATCCTCGAGCCGCTGCGCGAGCGCAGGCAACGTGATGACCTCGAACGCGAGGCGATCGTAGAGGTCCGCGCGGAACTTGCCGTCGATCATCGCCTGCTTGAGATCGGCGTTGGTGGCGGCGATGACGCGCACGTTGACCTGGATCGACTCCGAGCCGGCGACCCGCTCGAACCGCTGGTACTCGAGGACCCGCAGGATCTTGGCCTGGAACTCGAGCGACATGTTCCCGATCTCGTCGAGGAACAACGTGCCACCATCGGCGAGCTCGAACTTGCCTTCCTTCTGCTTGGTCGCGCCGGTGAACGCGCCCTCCTCGTGGCCGAACAGCTCGCTCTCGAGCAAGCTCTCGGCGACCGCCGCGCAGTTGATCGTGACGTACGGCTCGGACGCGCGCGGAGACAGCGTGTGGATCGCGCGCGCGACGAGCTCCTTGCCGGTGCCGCGCGGGCCGAGCACGAGCACCGGCCGCGGCAACGGCGCGACCTTCTCGATCTTGTTCATCACGTTGACCACCGAGACGTGGTCCCCGACGATCTGCCAGCGTCGGCCCGCCGCCTTGCGCAGCCGCTCGTTCGTCGCGCGCAGCTCGCGGTTCTCCTGCTCGAGCCGCTTGCGATCGAGCGCGTGCTGTAGGATCCGCTCGACCTTCTCGACGGAGATCTCGAGCTTGTCCTCGAGGTATGGGTCCTTCGTGATGAAGTCGACCGCGCCGGCTTTGACCGCGGCGACCGCGTCGTCGATCGTGCCGTGCCCGGTCAGGATGATGATCGGAAGATCCGGAAGCCGGCCGCGCATCGACCGACAGATCTCGATGCCGCTGCGGCGATTGGGCCCGAGGTCCAGATCGAGCACGACGAGATCGGCATCGTTGTTGGCGAGCCAGGCGATCGCCGCCTCGCCGTCGTCGAAGCTGACGACGTTCGAGCCGCGGGCGCGGAACACCTCGCCGAGCAGGCGCCGGACCTCGGCCTGATCGTCGACGCAGACGATGGTGCCGATCGTCACGGCGCCCCGCTCCGCTCCGCGGCCGTCCACATCGGCAACGACAGGATGCCGGTCTTGTCCGTCGGCAGCGTGATCGTGATCGTCGTGCCCCGGCCCTCCTCGGACTCGACGGTGATGCGGCCGTGGTGCGCCGCGACGACCCGCTCGGCGATCGCGAGACCGACGCCGGAGCCGGTCTCCTTCGTCGTGAAGCCGGGGACGAAGAGCCGCCCGAGGTGGGCGCGTGGAATGCCGGGGCCGGTGTCGGCGACGACGAGCTCGACGATCGGGGCGGTCGCACCCCCTGGAGCCGCGACCGAACGCACGCGGACGGTGACCTCGCCACCGGCGGGTGCGCACGCCTCGGCCGCGTTCGACACGACGTTGAGCAGCGCCTCGCGAAGCAGCATGCGATCGCCGCGCACGTCGGGTAGGCCGGCCTGGGTCTCGAGCACGATCGGGACGTGCTGCGTGCGCGCCTGCGCCGACACGACGACCTCGTGGAGCAGCGGCGAGAGCGGCACGAGCTCGATGGTCGGCGTCGGGGCCTGCATCGATCGCAGGTACTGCGCCCACTCCTCGTACAGCGCGGTGACGTCGGCCTCGAGATCCTTGAGCCGATCGTGGACGTCTCCTTGTGCGGCGAGCTTGCGCGCCGACCGCGTGCGCGCACCGATGATGCCCAGCAGATTCTTCACGCGATGGCCGTGCGCGTAGACGCCGGCGAGCACGTCGTGACGGGCGACCTCGGCGGTCGCGGTGACGAGCCGCGGCGCGACGCCACCCGCCACGCTGCCGGCGCCCGGGTTCGCCGCGTCGAGCAATCTCCCGACGACGACCCCGAGGCTCGGCGACTGCGCGTCGAGCATGCGCGCCGCGTTGCGCCACGCGAGCCCGTGGCTCGCATCGATGCGGAGCGCGCGCTCGATCTCGACGAGCGCCCCGGCCTGGTCGCCGCGATCGAGCATCAGCAGCGCGAGCCGGCACGCCGCGCCGGTGTGGCCCGGCTGGAACGCGAGGCCCTTGCGGTACGCATCTTCCGCTCGCTCGCGGGTCGCCGGATCATCGGCGCACAGCGACGCGTAGAGGAACTGCATCCGCGCCCGATCGACGGGTGGTAGCGGCTCGGCGGCGGCGTTCTGGATCAGCGCGCCGAGCTCGTCGATCAACGCCGGGCGATCGGTGACACCGTGCTTGCGTGCGCGGCGCTCGAGCCGCCGCAGCTGGATCGCCGTGCTGCCACCGCCGATCGCGGCGAGCTCCGCGTCGATCTCCCGATCGGTGACGGTCCCGTCGCCGGCGGCCTGGCGCGCGGTGAGCAGCGCCGCCGACACGACCGGCGATCCGGCTCCGTTGCCACGGGCCGCTTCGAGGCTCCCCGTGGCATCGGCGGCGCGACCGTTCGCGACCACGGTCGCGCAGATCTCCTCGACGAGCGTGAGGTCGATCGCTCCGTGTGCGGCCGCCACCACGACCGCCTCGAACGCGGCGCCCGCCTGCGCCGCCGCGCCTGCTGCATCGCTCTGGCTCTGTGCCGCCCGCGACAGCTCGAGGTGCGCGCGGGCGCGATCCCACACGCCGAGCCTGGGCGAGTCGATCGCGGCGAGCAGCGACATCCGCGCCGCGGCGAGCTCACCGGCCGCGAGCTGTGCGCGTCCGAGCAAGATCTTCGTCGCGGGACCGGGCGCGCGCTTGGCCGCCTCCGCCGCGAACGCGCGCGCCCCGCGGACGTCGCCCTGTGCGAGCGCGATGTCGGCGAGTCGCAGCGCCGGATCCGGATCGCTGCTCGCCGCGAGTGCGCGACCGAGCGCGCTGCGAGCGGCCGCGGGAAGCCCGAGCGCCCAGTAGCGATCGCCCAGCTCGAGCAGCTCGGTCGCGGAGGCCATGGCGCGCGAGGATGTTACTTGATCCGATGGACGGGTGCGGCGCGATCCAACTGATCAGAGCTTGCAGTCGGTCGGTGGCGGCTCGTCGAAGCAGCGCTCCGGCAACGCATCGAGGCGGCGTTCGTGGTCGCGCGCGGTGGTCTGGATCGACGCCGCGGCCTTGAACGCCACATCGAGCCGCGTCCGGATCGCTTCGAGCTTGTCGTCGGCGACCCGGCGCGCTTCCATGGTCAAGGCCGCGCCTCGCTCGTCGAGCGCACGCTGGAGGTCGCCCTCGATCGCCTCGAGCCGCTTGCTCTCGACGAGCGCGAGCTTCGAGGCGTTCGTCCACAACACGGCCTTCGCACGCTCGCGCGAGATCTGAACGCGCCACCGCTTGTCATCCGCGGACTCGAGCTTCGGCGGCTCGACGATCCGCTCCGACGCCTGCTCGCACGCGACGGAGAGCAGCATCACGAGCAGCGCGCGTCGCATCGTCGTCAGCTCGCGGAGATCACGCGAGCTGCTGCTTGCGCTGCACGAGGTGCTCCTCGAGGAGGTCGAGCTCCTCGGTGAGCTTGCTGTGGGTCTCGCCGCGGTAGTCGCCGTGGTTGCGCGAGTCCCGCAGCGCCTGGAGCGCCGCGTGCATCGCCGCGGCATCGGCGACCGCGCGTGCGCGCACGGCGTCATGCATCTCCTTGAAGTTCGCGTAGAACTCCTGGAGCATGTCGCCTTGCCGGAGCGGTGTGACGGCGCCGAGCTTGCCCTCCGCCATTCGCTCGAAGTAGATCGAGGTCTTGAACAGCGGCCCCGCGACCTTGTGGGTCATGATCACGAGGTAGAGCGACAGGATGACGACGAGCCCGATCCCTGCGGCGACCATCTTGTAAACGAGGATGCGATCCTGGGACTGGTAGTCGCCGGTGATGCTCTCGACGTCCTTCGCGTCGGCGCCGACCAATCGTTGCAGATCGGACTCGATCGATGCCGTCGACTGGTGGCGCTGATCGTAGATCATGTAGCCGAGCGCGCCGGCGATGATCCCCGACAGGATCGTGACGACCAGGACGTAGCGAAGCTGCAGCTTCTTGTCGAGCAGGTAGTTCGACAGCTTGCGCTTGTACTTCGGGCGTGGACCCGCCGGCGCGACGGGCGTCGACGTGGCGGCGGTGGGGTCACTCAACGGACTTCTCCTTCCGCGCGAGCATGGCGCGAAGCTCGGCGATCGAGGCGTGCTCGCCCGCGCCGGCCGCCTCCGCCGCGGCGATGACGGCCTTGAGGCGATCGATGTCGGACTTCTCGAGCGCCACGATGCCCGCGTGCGCGTGCTTGAAGTGGTCGTAGAACTCGACGAGCTGATCGCCCTTGCGAAGGTTGTAGACCTTGTCGAGCCGACCCTCCTTCATCTTCGCGAGGTAGAGCTGGACCTTGAACAGCGGCCCGGCGACCTTGTGGGTCATCTTGATGCCGAACACGGCGAGGCCGACGGTGAGCAGGAGCATGCTGCCGACGAGCACGAGCATGATCCGCAGGTGGCCGGCATCGAGGCGCTCGATCGCAGCGGCGTTGAGCAGCTCGCACGTCCAGTGATCGACCACGTCCCCCTTGAACGTCACCGGTATTGGAGGGACGATCAGGATCGGCTTCGGCAGCTCCATCGCGTCGAGCGTCACGTCGATCTTGGGACGGCGTGGACGGTCGCCGGTACGCGCGTCGGCCGCGGCGCTCCCTGCATCGATCGGCGGAGGCGCGTCGGGGAGCTTCATCGTCGGTGGCGGAAGCTCCTCGTACGGAGCCTCGATCACCGGGATCTTCGGGCAGGGCTCGCCGCGCTTGCTGGTCTTGCTGACCTTCGTGGTCTCGTCCGCGACGATCTTGATCCAGATCCCGAGGCCGGCCATCAGCAGCCCCGCGATGCCGACCATGAACAGCGTGAAGCGAAGCTGATACCTCTTGTTGATCAAGAGGTTCTTCCAGCTCCGCTTGTAGGCGCGGTCACCTGGTTTCGTCATCGTCTAGGGTCCGACCTTGGTTTTGATCGTCGGAACAATCTGCTTGGCGATCAAACTTTCGACAACTGCCGCGACGCAATCCTGCTGTGCCAGCGCGATGTCGGCGGCCGACGAGCTAGCTTGCACCGCAGCTCCGCCGTTGAGGAACCCGAACACGGCTTTCTCGGGGAAGCTCGCGAGCAACATGTTGACTTTACAGGAAACCTTGGCCGAGTTGCCGGATTTCTCGACCTTCACTTCGTTGAGCGTCCCGTCGACGTAGAACCCTGCGACTCCCTTCTTGTCGAGGTCCTTCTTGGTCGGCACACCTCCGGGCCACGTCGTTGCCATGGCTCCCGCGACCTTGGTCATCGTCGAGCCCGCGGTCTTCTGCATCAGCCCGCGGTACTTCGGATCCTCGGGGGTATTCGTCTTGCTCGACATCGGGCCGAGGTTCACGTAGACGCCCCCGCTGCCGCTGGGCGTCGAGGCCGACACGGTCGGCGCCACCGCGCCGATCTTTCCCAGCGCGGCATCGGCCTTCGCCGACACGAACGGCTCGGGATCGGCCTTTGCCTTGGACAGCGCGTCGACCGCGGCCTTGCGCTCCTTCGCGCTGACCTTGCTGCTCGACACGATCGTGCCGATCGCGTTCGCCGCGAGGCCGCGGATGTTCTTGAGCTCGCTCGTCTTGAGCAGCGTCTTCACGAGGCCCTCGATCGCCCGTGGCGATTCCTGGTTCGTGAGCGCGAGCACCGCGGAGACGCGCACGCGATCGGAGGAGTCGTCGAGCTGCGCGATCAGCGTATCGATCTTGTCGGCGTGCGCCGGATGGGTGAACACGACGAGCACGGCCGTGATCGTCACCACGCGGAGCGCCATGGCGCGCACGATCCCTGGGGTTCTCTCGGCGCGGTGGTTCATGCGCTTGTCGAGTCAGACGTCCCATGATGCGGACGCTTCATCTCGACAGTCCTACGGTACCGAGGTTTCGCCGTCGGCCGCAAGGTAGGTACGGGTTAGCGAAACATAATGAGCAGCGCCGTACTCGATCTGCTCCCGTTCCTTGTCGTTGATCGCGCGCTTGACCTTCGCGGGGGATCCGATCACGAGACTGCCCGGTGGGATAACGGTCCCCGGTGTCACGAGTGCACCTGCACCGACCAGGCTGCCGCGTCCGATGCGTGCGCCGTCGAGCAGGATCGAGCCCATCCCGATCAGACAGAGATCCTCGACGGTGCAGGCGTGGATGATCGCGCCGTGACCGATCGTGCAGTCACTGCCGATCGATGTTCCGAACCGTCCCGCCGTCGTGTGGACGATCGTTCCGTCCTGCACGCTCGTGCGCGCGCCGATGCGGATCGGCATGACGTCACCGCGGAGGACCGTGGAGTACCAGATCGATGACTCCTCGCCGATCTCGACATCGCCGATCACCGCACAGGTCTCGGCGAGGAACACGCCGCGTCCGATCACGGGACGCTTGCCTCCGAACACGCGGATCATGGTGGTCCCCGCGGGCGACTACTTCATCCGGCGCTGCGCCTGCTCGGCGGCCGCGTAGAGCTCGTCGAGCACGGCGGTCTTGTCGTCGGCATCGGGTGCGAGTGGAGCCGCGTACTGCACGACGCCGCGGCAATCGATCACCATGAAGTGAATGCGATCGGTGTCGGTGATCGTGAGGTCACTGAACGTCTCTTGATCGGCGACGAGCAGCGGCACGTCGAGCCCGCGCTGATACTGCTTGAGCAGCTCGACGTTCTCCGGCACCGATCTGCCCCGCTGGCCGGCCGTGGCGCCGACGACCGAGATCATGCCCGACCTGGTCGACTTGCTGCGCGACCACTGCTCGATCGCGCCGAACACGGTGTCGCAGCCGACGCAGTTCCGCTGATCGAACCAGCCGACGATCGTCGTCTTGCCGCGGGAGGTGAGATCGCTCGTGGTCTGGTTGTCGACGCGGATCAGCGTGGTGATCGGCAGTTGCTGGCCGACGATGCGCTGCCGCAAGACATCCGCGCGCGAGTTGAGCTTCGCGGTGATCGTGGTCTGGACGGCGTTGCGCCGGACATCGATCCTCACGGTATCGCCCGACTCGTGCGCCTGGATCTGAGCGATGAGCTCGGCGCAGTTCGGCACCGCGACCCCGTCGACCGAGACGAAGGTGTCGCCGGAGCGCAGCCCGGCAGCGGACGCGCCGCTGTCCTTGGTGATGGTGTCGATCTCGCACGGACCCGAGGTGGCGCCGCCGCCGAGGTCGTGCATCCCGACCCCGAGGAACGCCGGATTGCTCGACTTCGCCGACGCAGAACCGGCGACGAACAGCAACGCGAGTCCCAGGAGCCGGCGCACGGTGTGAGACTAGCGAAGCGACTTCGATGGGGCCAGAAGCTTTGGCCGTCCACGTCAAAAGCGAGCGGTGCCGACCATGTAGGATAAGGTGAGATTCTTGCCTTCATCCGCTGGGCCTTCGATCATTGATTCAGTGAAACGCCGCACCTCACCGGACCTCGAAGGAATTCTCGACGACAGTCGCCCGAACCGAGGGGTGCCCGCCGTGGCGGTCCTCGAGAAGCGGATCTATACCCGCTTCGATAAGGCGTTCCTCGTCGTGATCGGCAGCGAGCTCTACGGCGACTCGCACGCGATCGCGCGCAACGTGTCGACGGGCGGAATCCTCGTCGAGATGAGCTATGCGCCACCGCTCGGGACGGTGGTCACGGTTCACTTCCAGCACGCTCGCAACGACGACCTGCTCGACGAGATCGTCGTACGCGCCGAGGTCAAGCATCACCACTACCTGAACTTCACGGGGGCGGGTGAAGCGGCATCGACCCGGGCGATCGGGATGCGATTTCTCGAGTTCGTCGATTGCGGCGACCGGGTCGCACCGGAGCGGCTGCATTAGGGAATCGCCGCGCCGAGGGCAGCGTTCGCTCACCATGCCCTCTCCACCGCTTGGCCGCAGGGCCACGCGCTTGCTACAAGCCCTAACGATGCGCGCGCTGGTGCTCCTGTTACTCGCGACCACGACGGTCGTGGCGCCCGTGTACGCCGAAGACAAAGCCAACGACAAGGTCGACGTCAAGTCGGACGACTCGAAGCAGCCCGCGAAGCAGCCGAAGCCGCCGCGGGGCACGAAGCAGGCCGACGCGAAGCCCGAGCCGCCGCCGCCCGCACCGCGCAAGCCCGGGCCGCACGACGCGAAGGCGGTCGCGATCCTCGAGAAGATCGTCGCCGGGCCCGATAGCGCCGCGCGCGAGGCAGCGATCGCCGAGCTCGCGAAGATCGCACCGGACGCGCCCGAGGCGATCGCCGAGTGGATCAAGCGGCCGCACAAGTTCGACCTCGCGGATCGCCGCAAGATCCTCGAGGGGATCAAGGCGTCGGTCCCCGACAAGAAAGGCACGTTCTCCACGCCGCAGCGCCAGTCCGGCAAGGAGCAGAAGGCCGACGACAACCTCGACTGGCTCAAGGCGCTGCTCGCGGTCGCGCAGGAGGCGGCGGAAGGCGAGGTGATCGCGGACGTCGCCGGGATCCGCGCGCTCGCCGCGACCAACGAGATCGCCGCGGCGCAGCTCGTGTTCGACGTCGCGTTCGGAGACGAGTCGATGATCTATCGCGACGAGTGCGGCCGCTACCTGCGCAAGATGGAGCCGTTCTCGATCCCCGCGCTGACGAGCGAGTCGCTCGGCAAGAACGCCGATCGCCGGCGGTATGCGACCTGGCAGCTCGAGCGGCTCGACCGGCAAGATGCGAGCAAGGCACTCGCCGCGGCCACCGCGAACGAGGCGCTCCAGATCGCGATCCTCGACGTGTTCCGCGAGAAGCACTACCGCGAGGGCGTTCACGCGGTGTGGACGTACGTCGACAACGGCTCGCCCCGCATCCGGGCCACCGCGCGCGCCACGTGGATGGCCTACATCACGGGCCCTGCCCCGCCGCTCGCGCCGAGGAAGAAGCTGCAGCTCCCCGGCGGCAAGCTGACGAAGCACCCCAAGCCGATGTGGCTCACCTATCGCGAGCTCGCCGACAACGAGCTGCGGCTGGCGGCGAACGAGCTCCTGCACGAGGACTACGCGCTCGACGAGGCGCGGCTCGACGACTACGCGGTGGAGGTCAAGGCGACGCCGATCGATCTCCAGGACGTCACCAGGCGGTTGTTCGCGTACTACGACGGCGAGCGCATGAAGCGCGACACCGCGCAGTGGCAGGCCGCGAAGGCGAAGGCGGACGGTGGTGACCTCGTGGCCGCCACCGGCCTGCTCGATCGGTTGATCGCGACGAACCCCGATCGCGCCGAGCGCGCCGAGATGGCGAAGATCTACGTCGCGTTCGGCAAGCAGCTCGAGGGCACGCAGAAGTGGGCCGAGGCGTCGGCGGCCTACTCGAAGGCAAGCGGCCTCGATCCGTCGGTGAAGCAGGCGCTCGCCGCGCATCACTTCACGCTCGGCAAGGCGCTCGAGAGCCAGGGCAAGGACGGCGGCCCGGACTTCCGGCGCGCCGTCGCGCTCGATCCCGAGTACGCGCCGGCGAAGACCGCGGCGGAGCGCGTGTCGCCATCGCGGCCGATGTGGATGCTGTATGCGGCGATCGGTGCCGGTGGGGTGGCGATGTTACTGTTCGGTGCGGCGATGATGCGACGGCGCGCCACATGAGACTGATCGTCCTCGAAGGCCTCGACGGCGCGGGTACCACCACCCAGGCGAAGCGCCTCGTCGAGCACATCCGCGCAGGCGGCGGCAAGGCGCACGGGACGCGCGAGCCGAGCGATGGCCCGGTCGGCAGGTTGATCCGCGAGATGCTCACCGGCGGTCACGCGATCGCCGGCAGCTCGATCGCGCAGAGCACGTTCGGCCTGCTGTTCGCCGCGGATCGCCTCGATCACCTGCAGCGCGAAGTCGAGCCGCAGCTCGCGGCGGGCGGCACGGTGGTCTCGGATCGCTGGTACCACTCGTCGCTCGCGTATCAGGGCACCGGCGCCGACCGCGACTGGATCGCGATGATCAACGCGCGCGCGCGCCGGCCGGACCTCACGATCTTCCTCGACGTGCGGCCGGAGGTGGCGGCACAGCGGCGCGTCGCGGCCGGGCGCGTCCAGGAGCTGTTCGAGGATCTGCGGATGCAGGAGGAGGTCGCCGCCGGCTACAAGGCGACGATCGCCGAGCTGATGGCGCAGGGTGAGCGGATCGAGGTCGTCGATGGCGAGGCTTCACCCGACATGGTGTTCGGAGCCATCGTGAAGCACGTCGGAGTGTGAATTTGTTGCCCCGTCCCGCTGCGAGCGCCAGGTTTCTGCGTATGCGGGGCTTACTCTTGTCGATGGTGTTCTTTCCGTGGGCGGCCGCGTGCGCTCCCAAGGTCTCGACCGTGCCGACGACCCTCGACGAGGATCTCGCGATGTCGAAGCGAGGCGGGTACGTGGAGCCGATCCCGGCGGTTGCCGTCGAGAGTCGACCGGTGGCGCCGCCCGGCAAGGGCCTGCGGAACGGAACGATCGCGCGCGATCGCTTGCTCGCGGTGCTCGATGCGGGACCCGGGATGTTCCTGCGCCAGCTCGAGGTGACGACGATGAAGCACGGCGAGCGCTTCGTGGGCTGGCAGCTCGTGCAGCCGGTGGATCCCAAGAGCCCGCTCGTCGATGTCGATCTGGTGCCGGGTGACGTGCTGCTCGCGATCAACGGCAAGCCGATCTCGCGGCCCGATCAGCTGCATACCGTCTGGGAATCGCTGCGCACGGCGAACGCGGTCACCGCGCAGCTCTGGCGTGGCGACGCGCAACTGACGCTCGAGTTCGCGATCGAACCGAAGCTCTAGCAGTCGGTTCCCCGATCTCGTCGATGCCTGCCCGAAATCAACCGCGCGGTCGGCGGCGCCGGGTCATCGGGGAACGGGCCTCGCGCAACGGAATCCAACGTAGCGCCGTAGCGCGGCTCCCTTCTCGGCGCACGGACCAGTCGCACACAGTTGCTCGCGATACGCCGCGCCCTCCGTCTGAACCGCCGACGACAGCTCGACCGCGAGCGGTAGCCCGCGGATCGCGCGGATCGAGGTCTGCCCGGACTCGACCCACGCCTCGTCCGCATTCGGCAAGTCTTCTCGCCATAGCCCCTCCGTCCACTCCTGCACGTTGCCGGTCAGATCAAAGAGCGTCTCACCGGGTCCGGCCGTCTGGTCCTGCGAGCTCATCCTCACCGCGGCCGGTGTCGCATTCGGTCCCGCGTACGCGTTCGTGAGGCTGCGATCGAGCCGCGCCGCGCCCCAGCTGTTCGGCCTACGTTCCGCTCCTCGCGCGGCGTACTCCCATTGCTCCTCGGTGGGCAGCGATCCTCCCAGTGATCGGCAGTACGCGAGGGCCGTCGACCACGTCATGCCGGTGGCCGGCAGTGACGCGCGCGCGACTGGATCCGTTGCCCACGGCGGAAAGTCGATCGGCGTGCGGCTCGACGCGAGCCAAGGCTCGAGCTCGGACCACGTGACCTCGTGGTACTGCAGCTCGTAAGGCGCGGTCGGCGAGGTGATCTTTCGTGCCGGACGAAAGCCGCGGACGGTTGCAGGCACACGATCGCTCTCCACGCCGAGGACGATCGGTGTCGGCGGAAGCATGATCGGTATCCACCGATTCGACTCGGCGACGCGTGAGGTGCTCGTACCTGCTGGCTTCGTCACCGGTGGAGGCGTTGGCACTGCCGTCTGTGAGGGTGCTGCATCCGGTCCGCGCTGCGTGATCGCGTAGATGGCGACACCTGCCCCCACGATCGCGACGCCGCCGAACGCGGCGAGCATCCAGCGCCGCGGTCGCGGCTCCACGGTCGCCGACGAGGCGGCGCTTCCCAGCGTCGTATGCGGGGTGACCTGCGATGCCGGCGTGCGGATCAACGGAGCGCCGGTTGCCTGCTGCGTCTCCGCAAGTGCGCCCGGCCGAGTCGCGCCGATGGCGGCGAACACCGCTCCGAGCTCCTTCATCGACGGCCGACCCGATGGCTGCTTCGCGAGCGCCCGCGCGATCACCTCGTCGAGCTCGTGCGGCACCTCCGGCGCGAGCGATCGCGCGCGTGGCGGTGTCTCGTTGAGGTGCTTCGTGTACGCCTCCGGGATCGACGCCGCCACGAACGGCGTCCGGCCGCAGCACATCTCGAAGGCGACGCAGCCGACCGAGTACACATCCGCGCGCGCATCCGCCTTCGCGGAGTCGGCCCACTGCTCCGGTGCCATGTACGCGGGCGTGCCCATCGATCCGCCGGTTCCGGTCAGCCCCGTCGCCGTGCCGAGCTTCGCGATCCCGAAATCGAGGATCTTCACGCGCTCCCCGCTCGCGAGCTCGGCGTCCTGCACGAGGAAGATGTTGTCGGGCTTGAGATCGCGATGCGTGATCTCGGCGGCGTGGGTCGCATCGAGGATGCTCGCGATCTGCCGCCCGACATCGCCGACCTGCCCCATTGGAAGCCGGCCTGCACGCCGGATCCGCGACGCAAGTGTCTCGCCCTCGAGCAGCTCCATGATCAGGTACGCGGATCCCGCGTGGAACCCGACGTCGTAGATCTTCACGATCCCGGCGTGCTTGATCTTGCTGACTGCGATCGCCTCGTTGAAGAAGCGCTGCACGTGCTGCTTGTCGTGCGAGACGTCGGCCAGCAAGAGCTTGATCGCGACCTTGGTCTTGACGATCTGCTGCTCCGCGACCCAGACCTCGCCCATGCCGCCCTTGCCGAGCCGCGCGGTGATCTTGAAGTCCTTGATCGTCTCGCCGATCATGAAGCGACCACGCTACCACGAGGCTCGACATGAGCCCGGCGACGAGCTCGCCGCGTGGCTGTGAAATCGGGTGGGCAAAGCGAGACTTCGCGGAAAGGAGGACTCAATCCCCGCGCGCGCAACGAAGACCCAGAAACGGCCTCCAGATCGCAGGTACATCGTGGCCGATAGCTCCACGCCAGCGAACGCGCAACGAAGATCAATACCCTCGCGCGCAACGGAGACCGACGCCCGTGGTTTGGCTGCTACTCAAGCCTCGGTGGGCGCCACGCACCCACGAGGCTGTGTTGGCATTCCAGGAGCCACCGCGGACCACGTGGTAGGCGTTGCTCTCGTTCGGTCCCTTTGGATTCGTGCTCGCGCCGGCACCATAGGCACCGTACCAATCGCTCGCCCACTCGGCGACGTTGCCAGCCAGGTCGACCGCGCCGAACGGGCCGTCGACGGGGAAGCTACCCACCGGTGCCGTGGCGGGCCAACCATCGTTGCCGTCGTACATCATCGGCCCTTCCACTCCGAGCCGCTTGACGAGGTCGCGGCACGTTCTGTCGCACGCGTTGAGTCGCTGCGTGGTCGGTGCGTCATTGCCCCACGGATACGCTCGACCGTCGGTGCCGCGTGCCGCGTACTCGAGCTCGGCTTCGGTCGGCAGCCGCTTACTCGCGGACTCGCAATAGGCCTTGGCCTGCGCCCACTCGACGCAGTTGACGGGATGGTTCTGACGGTCGCTGCGCGCCCCGTTGCAGAGACTCTCGAATCCATCCTTCTTCGGACGGATCGGCGTGCACTTGCCGCTGGCCACGCACCGTGTGTACGCCGCGACCGTGACCTCGGTCTTGTCGATGCAGAAGCCGGAGAGCGTCACCTCGTGCTGCGGATGCTCGTTGTCACCGCCTTGTCCGCTAGGGCTGCCCATCGGGAACGTTCCCGCGGGAACGTGCACCATCCCTGTCGGACAGGCGAAGCCCGTCGGAGGCGGCTTTGTGGCAGCGGCCTTTGCGGCGTCAAACGCCAGCTTTGCATCGGCGGCCTGCTTCTCATCGGCGGCCCGCTTTGCATCGGCGGCCTGCTTTGCGTCGGCGGCCTGCTTCGCGTCAGCTGCTACCTTTGCGTCGGCCGCCAGCTTCGCGTCAGCCGCAAGCTTTGCGTCAGCGGCCTGCTTCGCGTCTGCCGCTTGCTTCGCGTCTGCTGCCTGCTTCCCATCGGCGGCCTGCTTCGCATCTGCCGCTCTTTTCGCATCGACTGCCTTCTTCGCATCGGCTGCCTTCTTCGCATCGGCTGCTTTCTTCGCATCGGCTGCCTTCTTCGCGTCGACCTTCGGCGCTGGACAGCAACCACGGCCATCCTTCTCGCTCTCGGCGCAAGCATGGCCGTACTGGCAAGCGTCGCCTGATGCTGGTCGTTCCAGGATCGTGGCGAGCACGGCGAGCGCCAGCAAACCCACGACGAACCGAATCGACATGGAACGATTATCCACCGAAGCCCGAGTGGTTCAAGACGCTCGAGGCACAGCTCGTCGAACCGCGGATCGCGTGGCTCAGTCCCTACGCGCGCAACGAAAACCCTGCATCGACATGATCTCGGCGCAGGCATGGCCGTACTCGCAGGTAGCGGCGGCATCTCTCGCAGCCGTCGCAACGATCACCAACACTCGAGCCGCCGCCGAGGACCTGTCGCGCTCGTCGCACCGATCGGAGTCGTGCCGGAGCCAGCGGCATAGGGACCACTCGTCAGCTTACGGGTCCGAGCAGCAGCGGAAACCGCTCTCAGCATTGGCACCCGAGCCCACATTATTACGAGCCGAACATCGAACGGCGTAGTCGGCACGTGCGAACGAGCCACCCTTCGCAAACCTTTCAAGAGTGTGTTCTGCGACATTGCCTGCCATGTCGTGCACCCCATACCCGCTTCGGCACTTTGCGAATCGCCCGGACTTTGCGAGCTCTCGATCTTCGCCAGTCTCGTCCTCGGTGTTACACGTATTCGCGTCGAACACGTTGCCGGACGGAAACCTCGCGTTACCGGGTCCCTTGCACGCCTTTTCCCACTCGGATTCAGTGCACAAGCGCTTCCGAATAGCTTCACACAACCGTTTCGCCTCGGACCAAGCGACACCGACCTTGGGAAGGCTCCCTCGTCTGTTCGGGAACTCGAACACGTCGATGCAATAGTCACCGGTCGACACGGATTCAAGGGCACGCTCGTCGAAGCCTCTCATCGGATCGTCGGGTGCACTACCCATCTTGAAGGCGCCTCCCGGGATCAACTTCATCCCCTCACCACAGGAACCAGCCTGTGGATCGGTGGGTGGATCGACTCCAGTTCCCGCCTTGGCGACGTCCTTCTTCGTATCGGCGGCCTTCTTCGCATCGGCGGCCTTCTTCGCATCGGCGGCCTTCTTCGCATCGGCGGCCTTCTTCGCATCGGCGGCCTTCTTCGCATCGGCGGCCTTCTTCGCATCGACCTTCGGTGCCGGACAGCACCCACGGCCATCCTTCTCGCTCTCGGCGCATGAATACCCGTGCTCGCAGGCGGCTGACACCTCGCTCGCCATGGCCACGAGCATGAATCCAGCGAACATGAAGTGCCGCGACCCGAACATCGCGCCATTATCCCCCGACAGTCGCCTCGTTCAAGTTGGTCGCGCGAGGAGCTCGTCGAACACGCGGATCGCGTGGCCGGGATCGTTGCTGAACACGCCATCGATCCCGAGCACCGCGAGGCGCTCGAGCTCGGCCGCATCGTCGACGGTCCAGACGTTGATCGGGAGCCCCGCCGTGTGCCACCTGCGCACGGTCTCCTCGGTACACAGCGTGTGCTGCGGGTGCACCACGCTCGCGCCGATCCAGCTGCTGACCCAGCCCCTGCGCATCGGCAGGCCCTGGTTGGCGGAGAAGATGTACGCGAGCGCGACATCGGGCAGGTGGCGGTGGAGCTGCATCAGCGCGAACGGATCGAACGACGACACCAGGATCTGATCGATGCGGCGCGAGTCCCGGATGACCTTCGCGGTCGCGAGGGCGAGCTCCCCCGAGCGGCCGGTCCGCTCCGACTTGATCTCGACGTCGATCTCCATGTCGAACGCCTCCAGGACCTCGGCGAGCAGCGGGACTGGTTCGCCGCCGACGCGGAGCCTGGCGCGCTCGTCCGCCGACAGCGCCTCCATGTGACCCGGCCGGCCGATCAGCCGCTCGAGCCTGCTGTCATGGAACACGACGACGTTCTTGTCGCCGTCGAACCGCACGTCGAGCTCGAGGCCATCGGCGGACGCGGCGCGAGCCTTGTCGAACGCGAGCATCGTGTTCTCCGGTGCGTTCGCGGAATCGCCACGATGGGCCCACACGCGGGGGCGGCGGCCCTTCGTCCGTCGCCAGCGGGTGGCGCGGCCGAGCCGACCGAGATGCGGCAACAGCCGCGCGAACGCAGACTTCGGCATGACGGGCCGGCGCGTTACTCGACGAACGTCTTGTGCAGCGCGCGCACGAGGTTGTCGACGTGCTGGCGATCGCACCACAGCGTCACGCGCAGCGGCGACACGCTGACCGCGTTGAGCGGCACGCCGGCGCCAACCGCGCTGCCACGTGCCTTGTTGATCACGCCGGGGTTGTTGCCGATGCCGTGACCGACGATCGTGACCGCGCCCTCCTCGCCGAACTCGACCTGCTCGGCGAGCACGTTATCGAGGCGCTTGCGGACCTCGGCCCAGTCGGGCACGTCCGCGATCGTGAACCACACGCGCAGCTCCTTGCCTTCGAGATCGAGGTGCGTGAGCGGGATCGACGCGGTCTCGAGGATCTGCAGGCAGTGCTCGACGGCCGCCCCGCCCGAGACCTTGATGCGGATCAGCGAGTTCTGGCCGGTCACCGCCGCGACCTGACGATCGCGCTCCGGAGTGAAGTCGATCCGCGTGCCGCCGCCGTCCTTGTTCGTGGCGCGGGCGTACAGCGCGATGCCGCTCTTGCGGGCGAACTCGACCGACGCGTCGTGCAACACCTTCGCACCCTGCGCGGCGAGCTCGAGCATCTCGTCGTGGCTGATCGAGCTCAAGAGCTGGGCGGTGTCGACGATGCGCGGATCGGCGGTGTACACGCCGTCGACGTCGGAGCAGATCTCGCAGTAGTCCGCCCGCAGCGCTCCCGCGAGCGCGACGGCGGTGGTATCGGAGCCGCCGCGACCGAGCGTGGTGATCTCGCGCTTGTACGACACGCCCTGGAAGCCGGCGACGATCACGACCTTGCCGCGATCGAGCTCGTCCTCGATCCGGAACGGGCGGACCTCGACGATCCGCGCTCCGGAATGGCGATCGTTGGTGAGGATGCCGGCCTGCGACCCGGTGAACGAGATCGCCTCGAGGCCTTCTTCTTCGCACGCCATCGACAGCAGCGACATCGCCTCGCGTTCACCGCACGTCAGCAACATGTCGAGCTCGCGCCGCGACGGTGACGCGCTGATCGACTTCGCCTTCTCGATCAGCTGATTCGTCGTCTTGCCCATCGCCGAGACGACCACCACCACCTTCTTACCGGCGGCCTTGGTCCGGGCGATTCGCTTCGCGACCAGCTTGATCTTGTCGGCATCCGCGACCGACGAGCCACCATACTTCTGAACGACGATTCCGGTCGAAGTCACGTCTGGCACCATACAACATCTGAACGCACGAGCGATGCTAGGTTAATTCTCGATGGCCTCCGTTCGCATCGCCGCCGTTGTCCTGCTCGTCGCGGCCACTGCATGCGGTGCGAGACCGGGGAATAAAGTCGCGTGGCCCGATGCGCCGCTCGAGCTGCGCGACGACACCGATCGCGGCGCGGCGATGGATCGATTGTGGGTCATGCCTTTGGGGGCCGAGCGCGACCGCACCCGCGCCGCGATCGCGGCGGCGATCACGCGCCGGATCGGCGATGCCGTGCAAGACGATCGACCGTTCGTCGCCGCGGTGCTGCTCGACGAGCTGACGGGGATGTGGCAGTCCGATCCGACGGCGATCGGCAGCGGGCTCGCGCCACACGTGGCGCTGATGCACCAGCTCCGCGCGCTGTTCGCGAAGACGGGCGCCCTCGAGCCCGCGGTGCAGACCTTGATCGTGCTCGCCGAGCTCGAGCCGCAGCAACGCACGGTTCACCTCGGGGAGGTCGACGAGATCCTCGCATTCGCCGATGACCTCGCGATCGCCGAGAACGGGGCCCAGGCAGTCCGCGCGCAGCCGATCGCGCTGCTCCAGCCGACGGCGCTCGCGCTCCCGTTGCCGTGGCTCGTCGATCGGTACGTCGGGCTCGTCGTCGACCGTCAGGTCGCCGTGTCGACGGTGCTCGACGCGAAGGACGCCGGTGCGACGATGGAGCTCGTGCGCGCGCATCACGACATCCTGTCGACGGCGCGCCGCATCGCGAACGTGCTCGCGCGTGCCAACCGGCCGTCGGAGATCCACCGGCAGCTCGCGCGGCTCAAGGGAGGCATCGGCTCGAATCGCGAGGTCGCCGCGCGCGCCGAGATCCTCGCCGAGCACCCGACGGCGGACGCTTACAGCGAGCTGGCCAGCGAGCTGCGCGCGGACGAGCACGCACCGGATCCCGGCGCGGCGCTCGCGCTGTGTCTCGCGGGGCTCGAGAAGTACCCCGGCGATCCGGGGCTGCTGGTCTCTGCGGGCGGTGATGCCCGAGCGCTCGAACGAGTCGATCAGGCGATCGTGATGTACGAGGACGCGCTGCGCGGCTCCGTCGAGATCGACACCGCGCTCGCGCTCCGGCTCGGCAAGCTCTACGGTGATCGCATCGGCCGGCTCGCGAGCAGTGGCCGGCCCACGGCGGCGAACACGGCCTGGCGCGGCGTCGTGCAGTTCACCGCAGCTGCCGCGAAGCAGCACCCCAATGTCGTGTGGCAGCAAGCGGCGGCGATCGCGGAGTCCGCGCTCGGCAAGGGCCTCGCGAGTCAGGGCCTCATCGACGACGGGCGTCGCCGGCTGACCGCATCGCTCGAGCGAGCACCGTCGACCGACGCGTACGAGACGCTGGCGACGATCGACGTTCAGGTCGCCCGCTACCGCGACGCACAGCGCTGGGCCGCCGCCGGCATCGAGCTACTCGGCAACACGACCACCGGCGATCGGTACCGGCGCGCGAAGCTCGAGCGGCTGTCCGCGGATGCCTTCCGCCGCGCGGGCAAGCAACGCGAGGCCGCGGCGCGCTACCTCGACTCGCTGCGATCGTGGGCGTCGCTCGGCGAGTCCAAGGACCTGCCCCGCGCGATCGCGGCCGAGCGCCTGCTCGATAGCGGACGCGCGATGTGGTGGCTCGGCGACTCCGCGCGCGCGATCGATCTCCTGAGCGCGGCGGTCGACGTCGATCCGGACTCGCCCGCGATCCCCGCCGGTGCGGTCGCGTTCCTGATCGAGGTCGGTCGCTATCGCGAGGCGCTCGATGCGTATCACCGCGGGCTCGGCGAACCGAGCGGCCACGAGCTCTACAAGGTCTACATGAGCCTGTGGATCGTCGGCGAAGCCAGGCGCCTCGGAGAGCCCCGCGATCGGCTCGCCATCGATTACCTGTCGTCGCGTCGCGGCGATCTCTGGTACGAGCTGCTCGCGCAGGCGGCGAGCGGCAAGGTCTCGCTCGACGTCGTGCGCGCGGCGGCGACGACCGGGCCGCGCAAGGGCGAGCTGGCGTTCTACGGTGCGGTGCTGGGCCTCGATCCGCTGGCAGCGACGCCGGCGGGCAAGCGCAAGCTGCTCGAGGAGGTCGTCCGGGCGAGGGTGGTGCTCGACGCGGAGTACGATCTGGCCCGCCTGTACCTCGCCGCGCCATGACCGACGCCTCGCTCCTCGAGCTCGGAACTCGGCTCCGCGCGGCGGGCCTCACCCCTCGCGCGCTGTCCTCCTGGGCGGGCACCGATCGGATCGCTGCCCTGCCCGGGATCTTGCCGGAGGGTGCCGAGACGTCGCTTCCCGCGGCGCGCGCGCTCGCCCTGTTCGTTGCCGGCGTCGAGCTCGCCTTCGATCAGGTACGTACGCTGCCCATCGATCGGCTCGTCGACGAGCGGCTCGTCGCGCGCGCCGGCGATCGGATCCGCGGCCGCGTCGCGATCGTGCCGCTCGGCCCGTCGCTCCTCGTCTGCGATCGCTTCGACGCGTCCGACGCGACGGACCTCGCCGCCTGGCCCGACGACTCGAGCCATCACCTCGCGACGGCGCTTCCCGGCGGCCGCCGCCGGCGCTGGCTCGACCTCGGCTGCGGCTCCGGGTTCGCCCAGCTCGCTCGCCCCGAGCTCGCCACCGAGCTGGTCGGCGTCGATCTGAATCCTCGGGCGGTGCGGTTCGCGCGGCTCGGTGCGGCGCTCTCGGGCGTCGAGCACTTCACCGCGATCCACCGAGCCGCCGGCGAGCTCGTCGGCGAGCAGGCGGATCTCGTCACCTGCAACGCCCCGATCCCGGGCGCGCTCGACAAGGCGATCTGGCGGCGCGCCAACGACGAGTTCTTCGTACAGCTGTGGCCCGTGATCCGCGCCAGCCTCGCACCGGGCGGCATGGCGGTCGTCCACGCGATGAGGCGCGCGATCCCCGGCGATCTGCCCGGCGAGCGCGTGATCGTCTCGTACTCGCGCGGCTTCGCGGTCCTGTGGTGGCGACCCGACGGCGCGGATCGCGAGGTGACCGCGACCCGCGCGCTGACCGACCAGCGGCCTCATGTCGACGTGCGGGATCGCGACGACGCGCTCGCCGCCACTGCATGTTAGCGTCGGCGCGAAGGGATGAGCAGGGAGCTCTGCATCCTCGTCGCTGTGCTCGTCGCGGCATGCACGCCGTCGCGGCGGTCCGACGCGCCTATTCCACCGGTCGACCCGGCCCGGATCAAGCACGAGCAGCACGCGCAGATTCCGTGCGGCGGCTGCCATCGCTCGAGTGCGCGACCCGGCGCCGATGATCACAAGCCGTGCGACGACGGCGAGTGCCACAAGCAAGAGTTCCTCGGACCTCCCGGCGAGTTCTGCCGCGTCTGCCATGTCGAGGTGACAACCAGGCCGCTGAACGCGCCGCTCAAGGACTATCCGATCGAGGATCCGTGGCAGTCCTTACCGCCGGTGTTCTCGCACCGCCGGCACATGGACTCGAAGCTGATGGAGAGTCGGGTCGGGTTTCACGTCGCGTGCGCCGACTGCCACACGCGCGGCGACGGTGCCCACGTACGACCGACCCACGCGACGTGCTCGCGATGCCACGCCGCCGAGGCTGCCCTGCCCGGCACACCGCGCATGCAGGACTGCAACGGGTGTCATCAGGGCAAGCCACGCCAGCGGACGCGCGCCCGCGTGATCACCGGCGATCTCCAGTTCCACCACGAGCGTCATCGCACCGATCGCAAGGGCGTCGCGATCAAGTGCCAGGACTGCCACGGCCAGAGCGCGAAGTCCGATCTGTACGACAGCCATGGCCCACCACGGATCGAGAGCTGCGTCGGCTGTCACGACGACGCGAACCGCGTGCCGTACCAGCTACGGATGCGGATCTGCGAGAACTGTCACCTCGAGAAGACCGCGACGCTCACGCAGATCGCGCCGCGCAATCACCTGCCGGCGACCGAGCGTCCCCTCGATCACACACTCGCGTTCCGGCGTGATCACGCCGAGGCCGCCGAGCGCAGCGCCGCGCGGTGCGCGACCTGCCACACGCAGATGTCCGGCAATCCGCGCCAGGCGTGCGACGAGTGCCACCAGCGAATGTTGCCCGCCGATCACAGGATCACGTTCCGCGAGCTCGACCACGGGCCGGAGGCCGCCGCCGATCGCACCCGCTGCGCGACCTGCCACGTCGTCGAGTTCTGCACGGCATGCCACGCGCAACGGCCGCGGTCGCACGGGTTCGAGAGCACGTTCTTCAAGGAGCACGGGCGGCTCGCACGCCTGAACGTGCGCTCGTGCACCACGTGTCACGTCGAGAACTTCTGCCTCGGCTGTCACGCCGGCCCGAGCCTGCGAGGCGGCCGGTGAAGCGTGCGATGACCAAAGCCTCGCGAGGTCGTCCGGCCGAGCGAGCGAGACTCCGTACCCTGATCGTGGGTGCGGTGCTCGCCGCGACCCCCGCGGCCGCCGAGCCGTCGCTGGTGCTGACCCGCGAGCCAACCCCCCGCAGCTTGCGGATGCGCCCGCGCGTCCTCGCACAGGCGCCGTCGTTGCCGCCGCGCCCGCGCCCGCCGATGCCTGTTGCACCGACCGTCTCCGCGACCACGGCCGAGCCGATCGAGGGGCTCGACGGGCTGCGTGACGTGACTCAGCCGGTCTCGTTCAGCTTGAACCTCGGCTACCAGGTCGACGGTGCGCGGCCGAGCGGTCGCGCCGGGCTCGGCTCGCCGGCACCGGTCCCGGGACGCGACTACTCGACGCTGCGCTCCTACGGGTTCGGCGAGGCGTTCCTCAGCACGCGCGGGGTCGTCTACTCGCGGCTCGAGACGTACTTCGCGCTGCGGTTCCAGGCCGCGCGCAAGATCGTCACCGACGGAGTCGACGCGACCGGGGCCGAGCGGGACGTCCAGGTCACGTCGCCGATCGCGACCTGGTTCGAACGGAGCGGCTACGAGTTCCGGACCGGCTGGGCCGAGATCAAGGACTTCCTCCCCGCCCGATTCGGGCTCCAGAAGCTTCGCGTACGCGCCGGCAACCAGTTCGTGTACGGCCCGTGGATCCTCCACCTCGACGGGCTCTACGCGACATACGAGGGTCCGACGCTGACGGCCTCGCTCTACGGTGGTCCGAGGCACTCGGACTACACGCGCGATCAGACCGAGCGCCGCCCGGTCGCCGGCGGTGGCTCGCTGCGGATCGATCTGCGCGGGATCACGAACGCGGTGCCGATCGCCGTCACCGGCGAGTACCTCACGCTCACCGAATCCGACGAGACCGGCGAGGGCCAGGTCGACACCGAGCTCGTGCAGGTCGACTGGCGCCCGCGGCGGGACATCGTCGTGATCGGTCAGATCCGAGGCGTCAACGGCGAGCTCGCGAGCCAGCGGATCGAGCTCCGGACGCGCTACAAGCAGGTCACGAACTTCGTGTTCGACGTGACGCGCCGATTCTCGGGCGACTGGCGCTGGGATCCCTCGCTGGTCACGCGACCGACGCAGGATCTGACCGAGGCGAAGCGCTACCTCGATCTCGGGCCGGTGCTGCCGCAGCTGATCGCGTCGGCGCGTGCCGGCACGCTGATCCGCGAGAACATCGACCTCCTCGGACGCGTCGCCATCGCGACCGATACCGTCGAGAACGACGAGCCGGTCAACACGTTCTCGGCGCCGTACTTCGAGCTCGCGGGGGCCTTCGAGGTGCGCCTCCGCCGCCAGGTCGCGTTCGGATTCAGCGTGCTCTCGCGTCAGACCGTGCGCCCCGCGCGGCTCGAAGGCGAACGCATCCTCGACGAGCACGGCCCGATCGACGAGCTCCCCGACGACAGCGAGCTCGGCGAGGAGGGCTTCACCGAGCTCGGCACGACCCTCAAGATGACGCTCGGGGCGCGGCGGTTCTCGGCGATGGTCGAGGTCTACGGACGCAACACGCGCTACTCGATCCTGTATCGCGATCCGATCGCGCCACTGCCCGAGACCGATGTCCGCGGCGGCGGGCGCTTCACCGTCGACGCGTGGGTCGGCCAGCGGATCCGGCTGTTCGCGTCGTACGACGTCTCGAGCGCGCTCGACACCTCGCCCGACATCAACGGCTACAAGAGCCTGCGGATGACCCTGACGGGGATCTATTGATGCGGCGCGTGCTCGTCGTGGCCGTGGTGATGTGTGGCGCGCTGTGGTTCGCGCGGGCCGAACCACCACCGGTTGTCCCTCGCACCGCGCCACTCGGGTTCGATCACACGCTGCATGCACGCGACGTGTACACGGCGGCCGCGCCGGAGATCGCGTGCGCTCGGTGCCACGTGATGAGGGCCGGCGCGCTCGTCGGGAAGCCGGGCCACGCGGCGTGCTTCGGCGCGTGCCACGGCCCACCGCCGACGGGACGTGATCCGGTCGCACAACCGCAGCTGCGACTGTGCAATCCGTGTCACGCCGAGACCGCGCTCGCGACGCCGGCGAACAAGCGAGCCCTCGCCGTGACGTATCCGCCCTACGTGGTCGGCCTCGACTTCGCGCTGCAGATCGGCCACAAGGCGCACAAGGACGTCACGTGCGCGAAGTGCCACGACAAGCGCACCGGACCTCCGCACAAGCGATGCATCACGTGCCACGACGGCGCGGCGGGTAAGGGCTTCGTGATGACCGCGTGCAGCACCTGCCACACGCCGGGCTCGGGGCAGCCCGATCCGCCGAAGCTCCTGCGCACGAAGGACACGCAGATCTTCGTGACCACCGCGTTCTCGCACACGAAGCACTCGACCCGCGGCGCCGCCAGGCAGTGCACCACGTGTCACGCGACGATCCTCGAGACCAACGATCGCCGGCTGCCGCGACCGACGGCGGAGACCTGCGCGATCTCGGGCTGCCACGACGGCAAGGCCTCGTTCCCGATCACCACGTCGTGTACGAAGTGCCACAAGGACGTGCCGACGCGGAAGTTCGAGGTTCACCGGCCCGAGGCTCGGTTCTCGCACTCCGGCGGTGGTGCAGGCGCAGCGCACGAGACCACCGGCCTCGCCTGCGCGGCGTGTCACCCACTCGGCAAGACCGGCGAGGCACTGGTCGCGAGCCACGCACCATGCGCGACCTGCCACGCGAAGGATTTCGGCCTGCGCACGCCGACGATCTGCGGGGCGTGCCACATCGGGACCGAGCCGTGGCGGCCCCTCGTCGCCGACAACCTGCCCGCCGAGACGACCGAGTTCGGCGTGACGCTCCAGCACCGCAAGCACCCGGGCGCGTGCACGAGCTGTCACTCGCTCACGACTTCGGCCACCGAGCTGCGCCCACCCCGTGGTCATCGCGCGTGCACGACGAGCGGATGCCACGCGATCACCGGTGGACCCGCACCGCAGCTCGCGGACTGCGCGAGCTGTCATCAGCGCGGGCTCGCCGAGCAACGTGATCGCACGCGGTTCGCGGCGACCTGGTCGGTGCGCGCGAAGTTCGTGCACGCACCCCATGCGAAGTCGAAGGGCGCCGAGGTCGAGTGCATCGCGTGTCACACCGATCTGTCCTCGCCCACGGTGCTCTCGCTCGCGGTGCCCGCCAAGATCACGTGCGCGCCCTGTCACGACGGGCAAGTCGCGTTCAAGCTCACCGGCACGACGTGCACCCACTGTCACCCCGGAGCGGCACCGTGATGCCGCGCGCGCAGCGTGCCTACGTGATCGCGATGTGCGCGATCATCGGCGGGGCCTTCGCGTACGCCGCGTCGTCGTGGGGCAGCTGGGCGCGCCTCACGATCGCGCCGCTCACCAACGACGTCACGTTCGAGGCGACGACCGGGCCCACCGCGATGCTCTATCTCGGCACCGTGCTGTGGGGGCTCGGCGGTGCCGTTTGCGGGACGCTCGTCGGGGCGATCCTCGTACAACTCGTCCCGCGGGCGTGGCCGGACCGCGTGCTCCATCTGTTCGGTGCGTGGGCGATCACCGCGATCCTGTTGGCCGGCGGGTACTTCACGTGGAGCCTGTGGCCCTGGTCGTCATGATGTAAGCGGAGGCATCGTGCCGGCGTTTGATGGGCACGATGACGATGACGCGCCTCGCTTGCCTCGCCCTGCTCGCTCCCGTCGCCACCCTCTCCGTCGCGTCGGCCAACGTCGTCGCCTCCGATGGCATCGGCGGCCGTGACGAGCCGAACGCGGAGCGGCGACTCGAGGGCCGCGTCGGCATGTTGCTCGGCGGCTCCGATGTCGGCGATGCCGATGGCTTCTCGATCGGCGTGACCACGGGTCTCGGCTACCGGATCGGAGACATCACGCTGCGTGGTCGCTTCGATCACTATCGCGTCGGTGACAGCTCGAGCGAGGCCGTCGTGCGGCGTGGTCGCGGCACGCGCGTCGGTGGTGCGGTGCGCTACTCGTTCGCGAGCACCTCCGAGGATCGCGACCGCAAGGGCGTCGGCCTCGACTTCTGGGGCGAGGCCGGCCTCGGGCTCGAGCACGTCACGTGGCGCGAGGGCGGCGTCTACGATCGCCCGAGCGGCGAGCTGGCGATCGGGTTCGAGATCGACGGCTACGGCCGCCGCGACGACCGCACGCGCCGTCGTCGCCACGTCGGCTACTTCATGGCATTTCGCAGCTTCGTCGGTCAGGGGCCCGAGATGAGCGGTCCCGCGGTGTGCGGCGGACCGTGCACCAAGGCGACGAAGCCGTCGCGCACCGACATCAGCATGTTCTTCGAGGTCGGCCTGCACTGGGGTCGTTAAGAAAGGATCGAACGATGGCGCTCATGAAGCGGGTGCTCCGGCACTCATGGATCTCGTGTGTCCTGATCGCGGCCGCGTGCGCGGGGGGCGGCTACGGTGGTAACAGCAAGGCCGTCTCGTCGAGCTCCGGCGGCTACTACGGGCCGCAACCGGCGGCCGACCACGTCGCCGCATACGATTCCTCGTCGCGCGCCGCCGAGCCGGTGCCCGACCGGCCGGGCCTCGGCACCACGTTCGGCGAATCGGTCTCCGCACCGATCTCGTTCTCGCCGTTCGTTCGCTCGGCGACCACGCCGTGGAGCCAGGTGGTCCTGCACTACAACGACGCCGATGGCGTCGGCGCACACGCCGCGTATCTCGGGACGCAGCCGCAGCCGCTCGAGATCTACGCCGGCGACGGCTCGATCGGCATCGCGCTCGTCGACGAGGCCGGCCGCACCCTGCCCGGCTACATGGCGCAGGGCCGCGCGCTGATCATCGGGGACGACGGTGCGCGCTATCGGCTCGTCGTCCGCAATGGCACCACGGCGCGGTTCGAGATCGTCGCCTCGGTCGACGGCCTCGACGTGATCGACGGCAAGCCCGCCGATCCGAACCGCCGCGGCTACATCGTCGATCCGCACGGCGTGCTCGTGATCGACGGCTTCCGCACGTCGGATGCCTCGGTCGCCGCGTTCCGGTTCGGCCGGGTCGCCGAGTCGTACGCCGCGCAGACCTCTGGCGATCGCAACGTCGGCGTCGTCGGGTTTGCGATCTTCGCGGAGCGCGGCGCGGTCTGGACGCCCGCCGAGCTCGGGCGCCGCGACACCGCGGATCCGTTCCCGCAGCGCGGCTACGCGGTCCCGCCGCGCTGATCCGGATTTTGCCACGGTCGAGCACCCCGAAACCCGCGTAGCATCGTCGCGATGAGACGACTCGGACTGTTCGCGGTGCTGCTCGCGGCGTGCGGCAATGGCGGTGAGGAGGGCGAGCCGATCGAGGGAGACCTCGTGATCATGCTCGGCGACGCGGTGATCGATCCGAGCGTCGGCGCTGCGATCGAGGCGTGCGTCGACACCAACTGCAACGAGACCGACCCCACCAAGATGCTGGTCGTGATCGGCACGCGCGACATCTCGTGCGAGAGCACGGTCCAGAGCGGGCTCAAGCAGGGCACGTACCTGACATTCACCGTCGATCGTGTCCCGGCGACGCAATCGGCGTTCGTCTCGGTGATCCGGGTCGTGCCCGGCGGTGCCCACCTGAACGGTTCCTCGGGTGACGTCGTCATCGATGCGGTCGATGATCGGGTCACCGGAAGCGTGACGTTCGATACCGAGGATGACGATGACGGCGTGATCCTCCCGATCACCGCCGCCGGCACGTTCGACGTGATCCGCTGCTTCTGATCAGCGTCGCAGGAACGACTCGTCGATCCGGACCTCGCCGATATCCGCGAACGCACCGGCGATCGTGTTCGCCGTCGCCGGATCGACGCCCTCGCGCAAGATCGCTGGACTTCCGGCGTGGACCGCGTCGACGAGATCCCTCGCGTCCCTGAGCCCGAGGTCGGTCCACTCGCGAACGATCTTGATGGCCTCGATCCGGCGGCTCGCGGTGACCGAGACGAGCCTGACGGTACAGCCCGGCACCGGTTGCGAGGCCGGTGTCACGGGCTCGCACGTCTCGATCCGTACCCGCGCGATGTCGTGCGTGAACTTCGCCGCGAGCTCGTCGGCGGCCTGCCGGTCGAGGTGGGTGCGGATGACGGCCACACCACCGGCGCGTGTCGCGTCGACGAGGTCCTTGGAGTCCTTGAGGCCGAGCCCGGTCACCTCGCGGACGATCTTGATCGTGTTGATCGCGAGCTTCGCCTCGACCAGCACGACCCGGTAGCTGCGACCGATCGCGTTCAGCCAGGCCTGACTGATCCCGGTCGCCAGCTGGGCGAGCCGCGGCGGCAGGCGATAGAGCTGGAGCTCGATGCGCAGATACTCGCCGCGCGGATCGCCGCGCTCCTCGAGCCAGTCCGCGTACACCCGGCGCACCTCGTCGTCCTCGGGATCGCGTTGCACCGCCTCGAGGAACCGCGCCTCGGTCTCGTCCACGGGTTCAGGCTACTGCAAGAACCGCAGAGCGTGTGGCACCCGCGGCACAGCGAACGCCGCTCGCGATCGAGGATCCGTCGAGATGGCGGTGCGCCGCGAGGCATGGTGTTTGCTGAGCAGACGGCAGATGCGCATCCCACGAGTCCTCGTCGTCGTGATGGTGGTGTCGTTCGCCGGGCTCGCCCAGGCCGACGACCTGTCGCAGCTGAGTGGTCGAGTCAGCGACAGCACCCACGACACCGCGGTCGAAGGCGCACTCGTGTACGTCGCCGGATCGGGCGGGCTCGCGCACACCCTCACCACCGACAGCGCGGGCCGCTACTCGGTCGCGCTGCGCGCCGGTCTGTACAACCTGATCTTCGTGCACGGTCGCTCGCGCACCAGCGGTCGCATCGCGATCGTCGCCGGCCGTCCCGCGACCCTCGACGGCCGGGTCGACAGCCTGTCGGGCGAGGTCATCGTGATCCGCGAGCGCCTCGAGCCGGCGGTGCTGCCGAAGGTGAAGAACTTCTCGTCGATCAAGGCGCCGCCGTACAGCGACCGCGCGGTCCTGAGCGATGCGTGGACCAAGGCCTGGATGCTGCTCGATCTCGACGAGGCCGGCCGGGTCGTGCGCTTCAAGTTCCTCAAGCGCCCCGGCTACGACCTCGAGAAGATCGCGACGAGCGAAGTGTTCAAGCTCGCGTTCGATCCGGCGCGCGACGCGACCGGGAAGCCGATCAAGTCGTGGATCCTGTGGTCGATCGAATGGCCGTCGGCGTGGTGGCTCGGCAAGTTCGTCGGCACGCGATCGCGGATGCCGCCGATCATCGGCTTCCCCCCGCGCTCGATGGCGGCCTACGTGCCGTGCCGGGGCAGCGGCCCGATGAACCTCGGCTCGGTCCATCCGACCTACAAGGACTGCTCGAAGCCCGATCTGTCGAAGGCCGCCACCGAACTGTGGGTCGAGCGCTAGCCGACGAGCGTGAGCTTGTCGCGGAACCGAGCGACGAGATCGCTGTGAGCCAGCCGCCCGGACCTGCGGCTTTTCGGGTTCGCGAGCATGCGCATCGCCAGCGCGATCCCGATCAACGGATTGCCGCGCCCCGACGCGCGCGCGAGCTCGAACACCAGCTCGGCCCAGAACATCCAGGTCGGTTGCGTCGCCGGTTCGTGTCCACCCTGGCCCCAGCTGATGATCGCGAGCCTGAGATCGCCGAGCTGCGTCTCCACGGTTGCCAGCGCGTCGCGGCCGCGCGTGGCGGTCTCGCGGAGCACGTCGAGCACGCGGGCTCCCTCGGGCCCCTCGCCGAGCGTGCCGGAGGTCTCGACGGCGCACTCGCACGCGGCCCGCAAGATCGCCTCGCGGCTGATGCCGCGCAGCACCGCGAGGTACGGCACCCAGTCGGCACGCGGTGCATCGACCCACGCGCTACGGGTGGCGGACTCGGGTGGCAACTTGCGCATCCACTCGAGCAGATCGTTCGGCGCGCCGATCCCGCGCAGCTCGTCGGCGGGTTTTTTCGTCAGGGCCAAGGCGCAAAGAGTACCACCTGTCAGGCGCGCGCCATCACGTTGACCAGGCAGCCGAGCGATCCGTTGAGCTGATAGATCGTCGAGACGTCGATCGGGATGACTCGATAGCCCAGGGACTCGTAGAGGCCGATCGCAGCGCGATCGAGGGCCGGGCGGTCGTAGGTGGGCAGGTAGACGATCGGGCCCGCGGCGTCGCGATCGAACAGCGCGTTGGTGTAGGTGACATAGGACCCCGCGCCGCGCAGCACGACCACCGGCATGCGAATCACCTCGAACCCGCGGTCGGCCAGCAGCTTGGCGGCGCGATCGAACCGCGCGGCGTGGAGCTCGAAGTCGGGTTCGATGTCGAGCCCGCTCGCCAGCGGCCGGCCGAGCCGCGCATCGCCGACGAGCACGGTGCGTCCGCCGAGCGGGACCATGTACATCATGATGTGGTGCTCGGGCACTTCGCCCTGCGAGTCGCCGAGCCACACGATGTCCTGATCGAACGTGCGCGAGAGCGAGGTCTCGAGCCGCCCGCGCGTCGCGTCGCCGCGCCCGAGGTTGCGGCCGATGAGGTTCGCATCGGCGAACACGTGCGTCTTCGAGGCCGCGAGATCGCCGCCCTCGAACACGAGCTCCGAGATCTGCGGCCTGGCGTCGTAGACGTCGCGCGCGATCGCGAACGGGGCCTCCCAGTCGCCGGCGCGCGCACCCGAGGCGGTCCCGACGCGCGGCGGCGCGAGCACCGCGCCTCCATCCGGGCCTTCGAGTGCGGCCATGCGATCGCGCGACCACGTGGTGAGCGGGCGATCCACGACGACGGCGCGAAACCGCGACAGGTGATCGATCTTCGCGGCGCGCAGCCTCTCGACGAACCGATCGAAGTCTTGCTCGCGCGAGACGGCGACCACGACCTCGACATCGCTCGGCAGCACGCGGAACAGCTGGTGCCACACCGGCATCGCGCGCGCGTCCATCGCCGGCACGTAGTGGATCGCGATCCGCCGCAGATGCCCGCTCGCATCCTCGGGAACGAGGCGGTAGCTCGTCCCGCTCCGGGCCATCGCGGCACCGACGACGAAGACGAGCACGAGGCTCGTCACCGTCCCCATGATCACGCCGAACAGCACGCGGAGCAGCGGAGGCGCGTGGCGCACGCTCAGAGCGCCTGGCCGACGATCGTGGGAGTCTCGATGACGTCGATCGCGTCGATCACCCCGTCGCTGAGGCCCCAGTCCTGGTAGTCGCAGCTGGAACAGTCCGTGCGCGCGTACAGGCCGAGCACGCCGACCGTCTTCGCGGTGACGCGAAACTCGATCTGCTTGGTCTCGCGTGCCCCGAGATCGACGGAGATCACCTCGCCGCCGCCGCTGATGTCGACCTGCTCGGCAGCCAGCCCCAGATAATCCCCGTGCAGCATGGTCGGGATCTCGAGCCTGACGCCCACGCCCTCGACGGCATGCTTGAACGGATTGCTGACCCGCACGATCACCGAGAACGCCTCGTTCGGTCGCACGGTCTCGGGCACGCGGAGCGCGACCGGCGAGCTCTTGGCGCGCGTCTGGACGGCGAGCCTGGCGGTCGCTCCGAGCTTGCCGACTCCCTCGGCGGTGCCCTCCGCGTCGTCCTCCTCCGGCGCTTCGTAGTAGGCGGTCATGAACTCGCTGTAGGCACCGGTCTCGTCGGTCATGCCATCGACCTTGTCCGCGCGGCGGCGCAGGCGCTCGAGCTGGTCGGCGGCCTTGGGCGCCATCACGAGGATCGTGTAGTGGCCGAGCGTGTCGAGGCCCTCCATCCCGCGTCCGCGCGTGCCGGGCAACCGGAACGCGAGCTCCTTCGTGGCTCCGTCGGCCTTCACGTCGAGCGTCACGCGCTCGCGCGCGATCCGGTTCGGTGGGCTCTCGACGCGACCACCGTCCGATCCGGTGGACTCCAGGACGAGCACGTCGACCGTGACCGCATGGGCCTTCGCCGAGGTCGCGTGCAGCTTGACCTTCACCTGGTCGCCGGCATCGAGAATCGCGCGATCGACCGCGACGTCGATCTTGGCGCCGTCGATCTCCAGGGACCGCGCGTCCGGGGCGACGAGCTTGGTGACTTGTTTGGCCCCGGCCGTGAGCTTGTGGATCGCCGCCGGGACGAGGACGAGGGAAGTCACGGTGAACGCGACGAGACCGACTTTTCGCATGCGGCAACCCACTACAAGTCCCAGACCGTCGCCCCCCCGACGAATTCCGGCGACTTGACCGTGGTGTGGCTCGTGGGACGCGCGCACGTGTTGGCCCCGAGCCACGCGAGCGTGCTTATGTCGCGGTCAAAAGTCGCTAGCGGACGGGACAGACCTTCGCCCACCGCGCCTTGAGCTCGGTCCAGCGCGGCTCGCCCGAGTGCGGCGACCCTTCGATCGCGCGCTTCATGTTCGACCAGTCGTCGCTCGAACACTCGGTCAACGAGGGCGCCTCGGGCTGCTCCGCACGCGCCTGCTCTGCGTTCGACACGGCCTTGGTCGCGCGAGCGAGCGGCGCGTCGAAGCTGCACAGCCGCTTGAGCTCCTTGAGCGGATCCTTGACCGCGTCCTTGACGACATCGTCGGCGATCCGCGCGGCCCACGAGCAGGCCTCGGCCGCCTCGAGCCCCTTGCCGATCGCCTCCTTCGCGCTGGACAGGTGCTGCTTCGCCTCGTCGACGTCGAGCTCATCGAGCGCCTTGTCGACCTTCTTCACGACGGTGTTGTCCTTCACCTTGTTGACCGCGTCGTCCACCTTCTTGGACTCGCACGCGAACAGCGCAACACACAGCAGGAGCGGCAGGCGCGACATGACGCAGATGCTCGCCGGGCGCGCCGCCGGCGTCAACGCACCCCGGCCGGTGACCGGTGGGGCCGCGCATTCGGCCCTTCCCACCCCGCCAGATCACCTATATTCGCGCCGTGCTGAAAACGCTGTTCGTCATCACATTGGTCCACGTGGCAACCGGGTGCGGTGGTGGCTCGGCCACTCCGGGCGACGATGCCCCGGTGATCGACGCGCCCTCCGTCACCCCGATCGACGCGCCCCCGGTCCCCGAGGGCTTCACGCGGCTGATCGGCCGGACCTGGGACCTCCAGGCCGGGCAGCTCGACACCTATCGCTGCGTTCGCATCACGATCCCGTCCGACATGTACATCACGAACATCGTCGCGCAGGCACCGGCTGGCACGCACCACACGGTGCTGTCGATCGCGGGCGCCAACGGTACGGCGGGCGCCGACGGCGAGCAGGATTGCTCGGTCAGCACGCTCGGCATGGTGATGCTCTACGCCTCGGGCGTCGGCACCTCGCCGCTCGACTTCCCGTCGGGGGTCGGCATCAAGGTGACCGCCGGCCAGCAGATCCACCTGAACCTCCACCTGTTCAACGCCACCGATAACCCGCTCTCCGGTGACTCGGCGATCCTCGTCAAGTCGCAGCCCACGCCGCCGCCGACGCTGGCCGAGATGGTGTTTGCCGGCGCGTTTCGGATCCTTCTTCCGGCGAACAATCAGCCCGCCAATGTAACTGGTGGATGCGTTGCCAGTGCGCCGTACACGTTGTTTGCGGTGTGGCCACACATGCACAAGATCGCGACCCACCAGAAGGTGGAGCTCACTCGCGGCGGCACGACGACCGTGCTTCACGATCTCGCCTACACGTTCGAGGAACAGAAGTACTACCTGAAGACGCCCGAGGTTCAGGTCCAGACCGGGGATCGAATCGATGTCACATGCACGTTCGTGAACAACACCGGTGGCCTCGTCACGTTCGGCGACAGCTCGAACAAGGAGATGTGCTTCAGCGGGCTCTATCGCTATCCCGCCGCGAACAGCGGACTGTTCCAGTGCACCGATACCGGCGGCGCCGGGTTCTGAGCTAGGGCTCGCGCCGGGGTCCGGGGAGTCCGGGATCACCGGTGGCGCCTCGAGGCGGATGATCCCGACATCGACGCGTGCGCCCTCCCCGGCTTCGAACGCGACGTGCGCGCCGTCGCCCGAGCCGGTGTAGATGATCACCTCGCCCTTGCCGGGCGGGACCCGCTCGATGGTGAACCGGCCGTTCGCGTCGCTGACCCAGCTCGTCAAGTCGGTATCCAACGAGAGCAAGGCGTCCTGGATGAACGCGCTGATGCTCGGGATCGGCTTGCCGGTCGCCTGGTCGACGATCTGGCCGGTCACCGTCGCCCACGCACCGATCGCGAGCGTGGCGGTCGAGGACGCGCCCTGGGCGAGCGTGATCGTGGTCTTGGCGTGGTCATTTTCGGCGAGAGCTCGAACGCAGAGATGTGCTTTAGCGGTTTGTACCGCTATTCCAGCAGATGCCGGACTGTTCGAATGCACCGACATGCCATGATGCGCCTCGATATCCCACAACCGTTCACGGCGCCTCGTAGGCGCCGACGTCTGGTTGCGAGCCCGACGGCAAGGGGCGGTCGTTGCCATCGAGATCGGTCACAACGAGCCCCGTTTCGCCGATCCCGATGGCCGGACTGGTCGCCGACAAATGAAAGTCTCCTGTAGCGCGATCCTCGAAGAACGTTGCAGCGTCCGCCGACAGGTTACCTTCGCCGCGAGACATCTCCTGCACTCCGACCAGGTCAAAGAGAGAGCGGCGAGCAACGCAGATGATGGGACGCGTGCTGTTGACCGAGAAGATGTTGCTCGTGACGTCTAGCCCGTCAGCACAAACTACTGCGAAGCCGCTGCTCGTCACCGACGAGGTGTTGATGATGGTGTTGAAGCGGAACGTGCTACCGGGCTCATAGCCGAACACGTTGACGGACGCGCGTCCTTCGACCGTCTCGACGAAGACGTTGTTCTCGAGTTTGATCAGGCCTCCCGAGATAGATACGGTGCCCACACCTGCTGCTTCGAAGCGACTCGCTGATACTTCAAGTACACCACCAGAGTTGTCGATGTGGCTGCGATCGAAGTTGGCGCGCGTTACGATCAGGGTGGCGTTCGTGGAATTGACGTTGGTGTCCTGTACCGAGACATCCGAGATCTCGATCGATCCGGTGTTGGCTCTGAGCTCACCGCTCTGGATCGTCGAGTGTGCCAGCCGAAAGGCACCGCCCGAGGAGACCCTGACGAGCTCCGTGAACGCGGATGCCGAGGACATTCGGACACCCTCGACCGTGCCCGTGGCAACCACCGTGAAGACAGGAATGCTCGAAGAGAGCAGCGTGGTGTTGCTTCCATCGATGATCGCAGAGCCATACAAGGCGACTGGGCTGCCTCCAAGATTCAGCTCGCCGCCGAGGATCCTGACCACATGTCGCGTCCCATTCACGAGCCCGAGCGCGAAGGGAAGGCTCTTGCAGGGCGCCATCTTGGGGCACGTTCCCGTGTCCACGCCACTCTCTGCTACGTACATGATCGATGCGTCATCAGCACAGGTTCCATCGATCTCGATACAGACGCCGCTGGCGCACTGATCATCGACGGTGCATCCGCGGCACGAACGAGTCTCCAACTCGCAGATGGATTTGTCCGGGGTGCACTGTTCGTTCGATGTGCATCCCACGCAGACGCCGTCGACATCGCAATGTGGTCGGTCCGAGATTCCGAGACAATCGTCGTCGACTTGGCAACCGGCGATACAAAGGCCGAAGCTGCATGTCGGTGCCTCAGGCGCGGTGCACTCTGCCGAGGACTCGCATTCGGCTGCGACGCAAGTGCTTGCCTTGCACGCCTGACCGGCTCCACACGGTCTCAGCTCGTCCACATCAGCAACCTCGCAGTCCTGTTCGGTGACGCAACAGAACGCTGGGTTGGGTCGCGTCAATGAACAACTCGGTAGGGTTGTGCTCGATGCGATGAGCACGGTGATGAGAATTGGGCGCATTCAACCCTCGTCGACCACAACGTGATCGTGTTGCTTGATTCCTTGCGAGCCGGGTCAGCGTAACACTGGTCGAGCGCGCGGAAGTACTGGTATTCGCGAGGCAACTCCGTGACGCACGACCTTCCATTCGAGTTCGCCGAGAGCAGCACATCTCTCGGTTCGAGTCGCCCGAGGAACTGGTTGTTCACACGTAGGTGGACGTCACGCGATGCGCGTCGTTCGATCTCGGGCGTCCTGTAGAAGTTACTCCTTCACAAGCCGCTACCCGCTATCCCGCCGCGAACAGCGGCCTGTTCCAGTGCACCGATACCGGCGGCGCCGGGTTCTGAGCTAGGGCTCGTCGTCTCCAGAGCCCCAGGTGTCGATCGGCTCGTAAGGCGCGCCGGGGTCCGGGGATTTCGGGAACACCGGTGGCGCCTCGAGGCGGATGATCCCGACATCGACGCGTGCACCCTCCCCCGCCTCGAACGCGACGTGCGCGCCGTCGCCCGAGCCGGTGTAGATGATCACCTCGCCCTTCCCGGGCGGGACCCGCTCGATGGTGAACCGGCCGTTCGCGTCGCTGACCCAGCTCGTCGAGTCGGTATCGGCCGAGAGCAAGGCGTCCTGGATGAACGCGCTGATGCTCGGGATCGGCTTGCCGGTCGCCTGGTCGACGATCTGGCCGGTCACCGTCGCCCACGCTCCGATCGCGAGGGTGGCGGTCGAGGACGCGCCCTGGGCGAGCGTGATCGTGGTCTTGGCGGCGCCGTCGGCGGTGACCGCGCGGATCGAGTACTCGCCGGGCGGCAGGCCCGTGAGCGTGATGCGGCCATCGGCCGCTGACACCGTGCGCTGGTCGGGCTCCGGGCCGGAGACCTCGAGGTCGTAGCGCGTGACCGGCGCGCCGCCCCGGGCGACGGCGATCGTCAACCCGCCGAGCGCCGTGAGCTGGATGCGCACCGGCCGATCGGGGCTCGCGTTGCGAGCGATCCCCCGTGCGTTCCCCTTGGCGCCTTCCGCCGCGACGTCGTAGATGCCGGCGCGCAGGCCCGGGATCGCGAATCGGCCGTCGGCATCGGTCAACGCGATCTTGTTGCGCCCTGTCCAATCGAACGCCGCACGCGACAGATCGGGCGCATCCGGCGCGTCTTCGATGAGGAAGGGCTCGCTCTCGCTGACCGCCGGCGCGGCGACGACCCAGGTATCGGGCGCGGGCTTGCCGTCCACACCGATCACGACGCCGCGCATCGTGCGATCGCGCGCCTCGACGGTGATCGCGAGATCGGACATCCCGCCCGCCGGGACCTCGATCGTATTTGCCGGGAGCTGGGGCGCGATGACCTCGAGCTCCTCCTCGACGTCGGTCACCGAGAGCGTGTACTCGCCGGGCACCACGCCGATCGCGCGGAAGCTGCCGTCGGTGCCGGTGACCGCGCTCCAGCCCGCCACGTACACGCCCACGACCGGCTTGCCGCCCGCGTCGGAGACCCGTCCCGCCACGGTCACGCCGGTCGTCGCGAGCTTGATCACCACGTCCGATGCACCGGTCGCACCGACGGTGACCATCGCCTCGCCGGCCGCACCGCTCGTGGTGGTCGCGTAGATCGCCGTCTCGCCCGGCTCCGCGCCGTGGAGCTCGAAGCGGCCATCCGCACCCGTCGTCACGCCGGCCGCCGTCTGCCAGCGGGCCGAGGCCTCGAACATCATCATGCCGCCGAGCGTGACGGTCGCGACCTGCGGTGGATCGACCCGTCCACGCACGATCACGCCCCGTCCAAGCTCGAAGGCGATCCCGTCGACATCCGCGCGCGTGGCGTCGGCGCGCACGGCCGGGCTCGGGAGCGAATGCGGTCCGCTGGCCGCCAGCTCGTAGACGCCCGGCGCGAGGCCCCACAGCTCGAAGACTCCATCGGCGTCGGTCTCGGCGGCGATCTCGCCGCTCTCGCCCCCCATCGCGAGCATCTCCATTCGCTCGTCGGTGCCGCTCGCGTCGCCGCCGCCGAGATAGGCCGAGACCACCGCATCGCCGGCCGGCGCACCCTCGTGCGTGACGATGCCGCGAATTCGCCGCGCGGGATCGACGAGGACCTCGACGTCGTCGCGGCTGTCCGCGATCCCGAGCGCGATCTCGACCGGATCGCGGCTCACGTGGTTGGGCCCGACCGCACCGATCCACACGCGACCGGAGCCAAGCCCGGTGACGACGAACTTGCCGTCGTCGCCGCTGACGACCTCGCGGACGAGCCCGCCCATCGCCCCCGAGGCCCGCCCGCCGCGGATCGTGACGCGCGCCCCCGGCACCGGCTCGCGCCGATCGCGCGTCAACACGATCCCGCGAAGCGCGGCACCCGGCGTGAGCACGGCGTCGAACGTCGTCGGGCCGCGCACGGCGAGCTGGCCGTCGACCCCGACGTACTCGGGGTGCCGCACGGTGATCGCGAAGTCGCCGCTGTCGGTGGTGAGCTCGTAGCGACCGTCGGCCTGCGTCGACGCGAGCGCGACCGGCGGCCCCGACGTCGTGGCCGCGGAGCGCGCCACGATCAACGCGCTCCTCACCGGTCCGCCGCTGACGTCGGTGATCGTGCCGGTGACGGCGTGGCCCGGCGGGCCGAGCGTGATGTCGAGGTTCGCGCAGTCCGCGGCGCTCGCGATCGTGACGTTGCGAACGCCGGCGCGATGCCGCGGCAGGGCGGCGACGAGGATCCACGCACCGGCGGCGGTACCCGGCAGTTTGAACTTGCCGTCGGCCGTCGCCTGCACGTCGGGCGTGTCGGCCGGCTCGAACGAGACCCGGTGCGAGAGCGGCGCGGCATGCAGGACGACGGTTGCATCCCGCGCGGGCGCCCCATCCGGCGTGCGGACGATCCCGGTTGGCTGACAGACCGGCGCAGCCCACCGCGTGCGAAGTGGTCGCTTGCGGAGCTGGTCGGCGAGCGAGGGCTCGCTCGTGCCCGACTTCGTCGGCGCGCGCGATTCGTTCCCTCGACACTTCCAGCAGTACACCCCGCCCGCCACCAGCACGATCGCTGCCAGCGCGAGGAGGTGCCGTCGGTTCATCGTGCGTTAGCGATGCGCGAGACCCGGAGCATTGTCAATCCCGCGCGCGAACCACGGCGGCTGGCAGGAGTCGTCGTACGATCGCGCTGATGAAACGAACCCAGCTCGTCGTTGTCCGGATTCTCGCTCCCTCGGCCAGACGGCCTCGCGAGACTTTGGTCATTGTTGCCGTCGCGCTGTTCGCCACGCAGGCTCGTGCCGACGCGCCCACACCACAAGAGTTGAAGGCCTGCGACGGTGGCAAGGGCAAGGTCTGCCTCGAGCTCGGCGTCCGCTACATCAACGGCGTGGGTGTCGCGAAGGACGAGGCCAAGGCCTTCGGCTTCTACACCAAGGCCTGCAAGCTCAAGGTCGCGCTCGCGTGCGGCTACGCGGGCACGATGACCACGGCCGGCAGCGGCACGGCCAAGGACGAAGCGAAGGGCCGCGCGCTTCGCGAGCAAGCGTGCGATCTGAAGGACGGCGGCTCGTGCAATGACCTCGGCACCGCGTGGGCCGAGGGCATCCACGGCGCCCCGACGAAGAACCTCGCCAAGGCAAAGACCTACTACGAGAAGGCCTGCAAGCTCGACGACGGCCTCGGGTGCTTCAACACCGGCAACGTCTACCGCGTCGGCGAGAGCGTGAAGGTCGACCACAAGAAGGCGCTCGCACACTTCCAGCGCGCGTGCGATCTCGGAGCCTCGAGGGGCTGCACCGAGCTCGCGATCATCTACTACGAGGGCAAGGTCGTCGCGAAGGATGCGGCGAAGGCCGTGTCGCTGCTCGAGAAGGGCTGCAAGCTCGGTAGCGAGGTCGCCTGCAAGAACCTCGAGCTACTGCGCCCCAAGCAGCCCTAACAACCACAGCCTTCGTACTCGCCGTTGTTGCCGCTGTCGAACGCGGTCCCGTCGGGATCGAGGACGAACCGGCCCCGGGACGTCTCGAGCGTGAGGCTCGCGCCGCGCTCGGAGATCCCGACCACCTTGACGCCGCGGAGCGCGCGCTTCATCGCACCGGCGCGCTTGTACGACGGTGACTCCGAGGACGCGCCGCTCTCGAACCGCCGGACCTGCGCCTCGATCACCTTGCCCATCGGGTCGAGCCACACGACGAGATCGACCGTCGTGCCGCGCTTGCCGAGCGTGAACGTCGCGCGGCCGTCGTGCTGCGATGCACCGTGGACATCGTCCGCGGTAGCGAGCACGCGCGCGACCATGCTGCGTGCGAGCTCGCCGGTCGCCGCGTCGTCGACGAAGTACGGACGCTGGTAGTAGTCGCCGCAGGTCGCCGCGACCTCGAAGCCGCCGCGCGCCGAGCTCAGGGCGCGAAGCGTGAAGTCGTCCGGCTCCATCAACTCGGTGGGCAGCGCCGTGACGTCGCGCTCGACGCGGTAGCTGTTCGAGGAATCGAAGTGCATGACGTGCCGCTCGATGGCGTCGTCCCGGGTGAGCGTGACGACGAACTCGTCATTCTCGGTCCGCATGTCAACCACGGCCCAGCCCGCATCGATCCGCGAGCGAACGCCCTCGTCGAGCGCGGCCTCGACCTGCCGGTAGGTCCCCGTCGTGACCACGGCCGGCGTCGCGCCGGCGGCCACCGCGAGCCATGGAACAAGCAACAACGAGATCGCCATGACCGGAGGTATTGCGAGGGCAGTGCCAGCTTCGCACCCAGGAGTCGCGCCTGCTTGCACCCGCTGTGGCCATCGAGACGCGCTCGGCGACCACGGAAATAGAACGAGCCCGACATAACCCGCAACGGTTGCGTCACCTCGCGAGCGTTGGTACACAAGACGTCCTCGGAGCCATCGCCAAGTGGTAAGGCAGTGGTCTGCAAAACCACCATCCCCAGTTCAAATCTGGGTGGCTCCTCGAAAAATTCTCGCTAGTTACGACCGAACAGCGCTCAACTGGAGGGTCAAACTGGGCCACACGTGGGCCACAGAATCGGCAACACCACCCGGTAGCCGATCCCGGCGGACCAGACCGGACAGAACCGGACGAAGGTCGTCAGATAGGCCGGATGAGTAGCACCTGGAATGTCTGCACTTGGTTGGACGCGAGTGGGACCGACGTCGCGGCTTCGCTTGAAGCGTGCGTCACGCTCGACGAGAAGAAAGAGAACACGGTCTCGTTCGCGATGTCGTTCGGAGGCGACCGATCGTACCCGATCAACCGAAGGACGCCGAGTTGCTCATCGCCGCGAAGCAAGGCGATCGTCGCTAAATCTAGTTCGGCCACCGGCGATGCAAGGCGCCGCGATCGTTTCAGTTGGTGCCACTACCCTTTCGCTTCGCGGCGTAACCGGATCTCGATCAGCCGTAGCTGCCGTTGCTGTAGTCGTGCGTAGCCGTTGATGCGGTTATCGTGCCCGCGAACCATCAGGTACACGCCGGTGCCCAACTTGATAACGCGCTCAAAGTTGCTCGCAGGCTGATCGGACAACGATAGCGACACCGAGGCCATGCCGATCAGGACCTCGGTCCAGCCGTATGCCCGCGGCCAGAAATCCCACATTACGAACAGTGTCCACGCCAGGGCGAACACCGCTGCACCACCAACAAGTTGGACGAACACGGAACTTGTAACGATCTCCACGGCACGACCGACGTCGAGATGCCGGACGAGTCCTTGACCGCCTGCGGTGCGGTGTTCTCGAGGTTGGGGGTGATCCGGGCCGGCCGCCGAGAAGGAGAAGACCTCCACTTGGGAGAGAGCGAGGCCGGACTTCGCGTACGAGCGAGGTCGCGCGCACGACCTCGCGGTGGCGACACTCGCCGTCCGCGACGCGCCGGAGGAGGTCGTTCGCAGTGTTCCCGAACCCGTGCGGCGTGATGCGCCGCTTGGTCGCGCACGCGTTGTCAAGCACGTCGCGCAGCGGCGCGCCGTTGCGGAGCGTCCCCTTCTCGGTCGCGAAGATCCATCCGGCCGCGAGCCCCGGATGCTGCGCCGCGAGCATCCGGACGCGACACCAACTGACCGAGCGACTGTGCGCGATTCAATCGAACAGGATGCTCGCGTCTTTTCCCAGCGCCTCGTCGAGGATGTCGCGCAGGTGATCGACGTAGATGAGCGCATGCTGGACGGCTTCGCGGGCGTCGGCACCAAATGATTCGTTGAAGTCGAGCGTCTTCGTGGTCTCGCGTAGCTCATCGACCTTCTCGCGTGACAGCAGATGCTGGTCGTCCGTCAGAGTGCCGACGAGCGCCTGTTCGAGGCCGTTCAGTAGCGCGCCCAGCGCGACAATCCGCGGCTTGTCCAGGCGCGGTGGCTCGAGCTCGTACGCGCTCGTGATCACGTCGTCGATCGCCTTCGCGCGGGCGGGATGACCTGCGAGCCGCCACAACTCCGACGCGACTTCGAGGAACCCGTACGCGATCTCGTTCGTGCGGAGCACTTCGACCTCCGAGGGATCGACCTCGGAAACGCGTGCGATGTGAAGCGGGGTCCGTCGCATCATGGCGGTTTGGGCGTCGTCGTTTTCGGTGGGGTGTTTAGCCGCCGCGTGATCAACGCGTCGAGATCGGCAGACGTGATGTCGAGGCTGTTCTGGAAGTCTGGTTTCTTGCCGGTGGGCCCCCGCGTCTCCAGGCTCTTGCGCTGGAGGCTTCCCAGATCGATCTCCGTGGTGATCTCCGTCTTGGCGTACTGCATCGGTGACGACCTTGCGAGCGGCTTCGACGTCGCCCTTGAACTGATCGTGCACTTGTTTCGGGCTGCGCTTGCCGACGATCTGGTCGAATCTCGCCTTCTGGTCGGCGTCGGGGAGCTTCGAGCGGACATCCTCGAGGAACTGCTCCTCGGCGGTACGCTTCGGCGGTGCGTTCGCGGTCGGGGCGCCGTCGTGGAACGTGATGTCGACATCGCCGAGCTTGACAACCGTCTTGCCGGCCGAAGTCTTCGGCGTTCCGACCGAGAGACCGATCGCCTGCGCGGCTTCGAGCGCGCGGCGCATCTGATCGGCAGAGCCGCGGAACTCGGAGCCGGGGACGATCTCCTCGAGGCCGGCGGCTTCGAGGACGAAGCGTCGCATTTCGGGTTGCAGCGCCAGCTTCTCGGCGCGGAGTGACGAGATCGCGGCGCGGACGTCCTTGACGTTCAGCTTGATCGACGAGTGCGACGTCAGCAGCTCGGGATTCTTCTCGATCAGCTCGAGCGCCTGCAGCTCCTGCTCGAGCACCTGATGGCGCTTCGCGAGCAGCTGGTGCGCGGCCTCCTGCGTCGGCGCCGCCTCGGAAGTCGCCGCGAGCGCAGCGAGTTCGTCGCCGGCGGTCAGGAGGCGCTTACCGCCGATTGCCTCGGGGAGCTTGCTGAGCTGTTCGTAGGTGCCCCGGCGCGCCTTGATAAAGGCGCCGGTGTAGCGCCCGAGCCCCATCGCAATGCCCTGCATAATCCACTCGCGGGCCATCACCGTCGTTGGTTTTTGGTGCGTGACGACCATGTGCGCGACGTAGCCGAGCGCCACGTTCATGATCGTGTGCGCCGACACCGCGACCGTCTCCTTGAGCAGGAGCTTGCCGGCGCGCTTGGTCCAGTGCCCTGCGGTGCGCATCTCGATGCTGCGCGTAACCGCGAGGTCCTTCGTCAGCGTGCCCATGATTGCGTTCGCGCCGATCGTCTGCAGGAGGTTCGCGAAGAACGCGTCGCCGGCGCTGCCGCCCTGCATCTTGACCTGCGCCACTGTGATGATGCCCGCCTCCGTCGCCGCACCGGCGAGATGCGCACCGCCGCGCGCGGCGAGACTGCCGGCGCGCGCGAGCATGCCGCCACCTTCGGCGATCTCCGCGATCGCCGCCGTCGAGCCGACGCGCGTGAGCGCGCTGCTCGCGAGCCGCACGACTGCGCCGCCGGCCGCACCCGCGATGATCGAGATGCCGATCAGCGCGAGCATGTGCACGCATCCGTTGGCGAACTGCTGCCACTGCACCGTGTCGACGCCCTCGCGCAAGAACTCGACGAGGTCGGTGTGGCTCGTCAGCTCGTCGAGCAGCTTCTGGTTGCGCGTGAGCGCCTTGCGCCGGAACTCGCGTTGCTCGCCGGCAGTCTCCCAGTTGCCGGCGACCATGTTGTCTTCGCTCCGCTGGTTGATGACGATCTCATTGATCGTGCCCTCGACGGGAACGATCGCCTGCTCGAGGCTCTTGAAGCTGCCGTGGAACGTCTTCGCGATGGACGAAGCCAGGCCGCTACCGGCCTGACTCACGGCCATCTTGAGCGAGCGGATCGACCAGAACAGCCCCTGCACGCGTGTCTTGAACGCGATCTCCTGCGCGTGTAGCGTGGTCTCCTCGAGCGACGCCGAATCGACCGGGAGGCCCGCCGCGAGCTGTCCCTGCAGCTTCTGCGACTCCGCCGTGACCTTCAGCGACTCATTCGACAGATCCGCGATGTCGCGCTGGTTACCCGCTGACGCCACGCCGACGGCATTCTTCATGTCGTTGGTGACGCCGCGGAGCATGAGCGTCGCGAGCTGCTGCTGCTGCTGCGTCGCCTCGGCGATCAGCTGCTCGCCGGTCTCCGACAGGTGCGAGAGCGCCGCCGCCTGCGCGTACGTGTCGAGCACACCCATCAGCGGTTTTGCATTCGGCGACTTCGTGTCCTTCACGCCGAGGCCGGCGGTCTTCTCGACGATGCCCTTCACGCCGCTGACGACGCGCTTCAGACGATCCTTCTGACCGTCGATGATCGGGGCCCACGTACCGAGTTCGGTCGCGGGCATCGTCGCGACCTTTGGCTGTTTCTCCTTGATCCACGCGATCAACGTGTTGATCGCGTGCGCCTGGTTCCACGGCGTCAGGCTGCGATGCAGGTAGCTCGCCGCGATCAGCGAATCGCCGAGCGTGGTCTTGAGCGCCTCCGCCTTGGGTGTCGGTGCCTTGGTCGCATCGGCATGGTTCTGCGCGAGTGCGACGTCGTCGTCGATCTTGCTCGCAGCGAGCGCGACCATGCGGATGCCACGCTCGGGCCTGACATCGTCCGCGGGCGCGAACTTCTTCGCGTCGGAGAAACCCAACGCCCAGCCGGGGGGAACGCCGAACAGTGGCGCCGCCTCGGTCAGGCCATACGCCATCGACGAGCCCGACTGATTGGTGTGTTTTGGGTGACCGTCCGGGAACAGCGACAGCGCGACATCCTCGGCGGTCGCGTCCGGCGGCGCCTTTACCCAGTTCCACAGCGATGCGTCCTTCGAGCCTTGCCATTCGACCGTCACCACCTTGGGCGCTCGCTGCTTGGTCGCCTTGTCGGGCTTGCCCGCCTTGCGCGCATATTGGACGATTCCGCGCTGCACGATCGATCGCGCGACGTGGTGATCCATCGGATGCGACAAGGTGATGTCCGAGTAGGTGACGTCACCCAGGCCCGACGGATCGTGCTCGGCGAGCGCGGCGTAGCGCGGACCGACGTGAACTTGGACTCCTCTCCATCGAGCGTCACCGAGCCCGACACCTGCGACACGAACGAGAGCTGACCGGAGAGCGCGAACGTCGGCGTCACCTTGTAGCTGAGCTCGAACGACGGGGCCATGTTGACGCCACTCCCCGAGGCGTCCATGCCCGAGACCAAGATGGCGTTGCGGCCCATGTGCAGCCCGAACCGCAGGTCGGCCTTCGGGTTGAGCGGGATGCGGGTCTTGAGCGTCGCGCCGGCGCTGGTCAGCGTCGGGGCGTCCGCGGGGTCGGCGTCGCCGATCTGATACGAGGCGTACACGCCGACCATGAAGTACGGGTTGATGACGTGGTTGAAGTCGGCGAACAGCACCAGCGAGTCGCCGAGGTCGGCCTGCGGCGCGCCTCGCGGGCGCACCTCGCCGCCGGACAGCATGCCGATCCGGGCGCCCAGCTCGAACCGATGCGGGACCACCGTCGCGGCGTCGACCGCCAGCGGCGCGACCGGCGGTGGCGGCGGTGCCGGCGGCGGCATCGAGCCACTCGGCTCGGCGTCATCGCCGGGCGCTGCCAGCGCGGGCTGCGGAACGAGCGCTCCGAGCGCTCCGAGCGCTCCGAGCGCTCCGAGTAGCAACGAGAGACCAGCGATTCGTCGATCCATGGGGCCGTCCTTCCCGCGGCAGACGCGGGAGGCGGCGGCCTTTCAAACTAGAAGATCACGGGAGCGAGCGTCGTGACCGCGGCGCCCCACCACGCCGGCCCGTTGCCCTGGACGAGCGTGCCCGCGCCGGTGGTCGGATCGATGGTCACGAACTGACCGCCGTTGGTGAACCCGAAGATCTTGTCCTTCCAGTACGCGATGCCCCAGATCTCGGCGTAGCCGATGTCGGTTCCGACGGCGGTCGCCGCGAACGTCTGCGGCGCGAGCCGGACGAGGCGATCGGGCCCGAGCCCGTTGTCGGCGGTCTGCAGGGTGCCGAGCTGCGCGACCGAGACGAGGTCACCGCTCGACGAGAAGCTGCCCATGTTCCCGATCTGCGTGGTGCCGCCGGTCATCGGGTTGACGCGAAACACCACGCCGTCGTCGTTCCGGGTCGCGACGAGCACGTCGTCGCCGGTCTCGCCGAGCTCGGTCGCCGGGACGAACGACAGCCCGTTGAACTGGCCGGAGAGCCCGTTCGACAGCCGCGTCGCGGCCGCGGTGTTCGGATCGACCCGGTACACCGAGCCGAACGAGACGCCGAGCATCAGGCCGGTCTTGTCGATCGCGATGTCGGTGATCTCGTCGCTGCCCGTCGTGAAGCTGAAGTTGCCGACCATGGTGATGGCGAGCGTGTCGGGATCGACGCGATACAGCGTCGAGGAGGAGTGCGCGTAGACGAAGGTCATCACCGACCCATCCCCCGGCGGTGTGGTGTCGGCGTCGCCGGTCATCGAGGCATCCGGATCCCCGTTGCCGTTGTTGCTGCGCGGACCGGGACCACACGCCGCGACGACCGCGACCATCGCAAAGCCAAGCTTCCTCATCGGCGCGGACTATAGGTCCAGATGCGCCGCGGATACCACGCCGAAATTCGGGTCGGCCCGGCTCCCGATCGCGCCGTGACGACGGCGCGCGCCGGGCGGTCGACGCACGATCGGTCGATCAGGTCCGGCGCGGTTCGGTGATCGCCGGGCTCGTCGGAGATCCGGGGCCAGGCATCTCGCGTGCATCAGCTCTTCCCATGGACACTCGCAAGCTCGAAGAAGGCTCCAAGTTGATCGCCAGCACCAGCTGGGCCGCGATTGCATCGGGCGTATTCGTCGCCCTCGCGCTCCAGATCGTGCTCCTGCTGTTCGGGCTCGCCGTCGGCTTGTCGGTCGGCGACAAGACCGTCGGTGGTGGCTACGCGCTGTGGGCGGTGATCGTCCAGCTGTTCGCGATCGCGGTCGGTGCGGCGCTCGCCGCGCGCATCGCGCACGCGGGTCACACGAGCGGTGGCATCGTGGCCGGCATCATGACGTGGGCGGTCTCGCTGGTGCTCGGCGGTGCGCTGCAAGGCTTCACGATGGTGCAGCGCTTCGACAGTACCGGCGGTGCGTGGGCCGCGTTCCTCGGCGTCACGCTCGGGCTCGGGGCGGCGATCGTCGGCGGTGCGATCGGTGCCAGCCGGTGGCGCGGACGGCACACGACCGAGCCGCCCGCTCCCGTCGTGACCTCGCCGGTCTGAGCCTCGACACGCGAGGGTGGCTCCGGGTTGGGTGCAAGGTTGTCGTCGGTTCGCGACAACGTTTCACGAGATGGTGCAGACCCCTCCCCGACGTGATGCGTCGGCAGGTCCATGCGCAAGATGCACTCCCTGCTGCTGGTCGGAACCACCTTGATTGCCTGCAAAGCGAGCAAGGGCGACATGTCTGCGGCTCACAGCCGCGAGGGGTACTCGGCCCCGATGACCGACTCGGCCAAGCCGGGCGGCGCCGCGATGGCAGGATCGGCGAGCACGGGTGCCGCACCCGTCGCGCCCGACCCGCGACCCGACTCGGAGTCGGGCGCCATGAACGCGCCGGTGCACCGCGACGTCCGGGCCGGCGAGTGGGACGACAACGCGAACTACCGCGACTACGTGCGATGGCTCAAGGAGACCCCACGCGGCGTGGCCCGCCTCGACGTCTCCGATCGGCGGTTCCTCGTCGTCAAGGATCGCGACGGCAAGGGCGTGCCGAACTGCTCGATCACCGTGACCGGTGCGAAGGGCTCGGCATCGGTCGTCACGATGGCGTCGGGTCGCGCGCTGGTATTTCCTCGAGCGTACGGCCTCACCGGCGACAAGCTGACGGCGACCGCGTCGTGCATGCAGGCCCAGGTCAGCGCGCAGATCGGCAGCACGCTCGACGGCGTCGCCGAGCTCGTGATCGACTCCTCGCGCGTGCTCCCCACGCGCCGGACGATCGACCTCGCGTTCGTGCTCGATACGACCGGCTCGATGAGCGAGGAGATCGACGCGGTCAAATCGACCATTCGCGCGGTCGCCGACAAGCTCTCCAGCGATCAGACCAGCGTGCGGATCGGGCTGGTCGAGTACAAGGATCGCGGCGACGAGAACGTGACTCGCACGTTCCCCTTCTCGTCGAACCTCGTCGAGTTCTCGACGAGCGTCGACGGGCTCGTCGCCAGCGGCGGCGGCGATACCCCCGAAGACATGCACTCCGGCCTCAACGCCGCGCTCGACAAGCTCGAGTGGCGCAAGGACGCCGTCGCACGCCTCGTCGTCGTGATCGCCGATGCACCGCCGCACCTCGATTACCAGGATCAGCAAGACTACGCCGACGTGGCGCGCCGAGCGGCGAGCCGCGGCATCAAGCTCTACACGGTGTCGGCATCGGGCATGGACGAGACCGGTCAGGTCGTGATGCGCCAGATGGCGCAGTTCACCGGCGCGAGCAACCTGTTCGTGCTGCGCGGCGGTGCGGGCCCGCAGTCGGTCGGCGGTGGCGATCCCGAGTCGAGCTGCGGCGGGACCCAGGGCCAGTACGCCAGTGGCAACCTCGATCAGCTCGTCATCAACAAGGTGCGCCAGGAGCTCGCCTCGCTCGACGCCGACCCGATGCGGATCGCCGGCCTCGACAAGGACGAGAACGCCAAGCCCTGCAACCAGCGGCTCGTGGTCGCGAACTGAACTGCTCGACTGGTATGGTCGCCGCGTGGCGCCTCCGATCTACCGCGCGGAACATCCAGGTAGGCGTGTGCACACCACACGATCGTCCGCATCGGTGCATGGCGGCTGCAACCTCGGTCGAGCAATTCGGGATCGCGCGGCCTGTAACCACCACGAATCGCGCCGCAGAGAGTCGGCCGAGAAGCTGCACGCGGTGTCGCCGTGAGGGCAGCACTGGTGTTGGCGCTCGTCGCCGCGTGTGGATCCGGGCCGGCGGCGACCACCGATCCGGATCTCGACGCGGCGGACCCGACCCTCGACACCCCCGATGCCGACGACTCGCTGCGCGAGCTCCGCGGCGTGTGGATCACGCGGTTCTCGTACAGCAACCGCGCCAACCTCGAGGCGATCATCGATCGTGCCGCCGCCGCGAGGCTCAATGCGGTGTTCGTTCAGATCCGTGGCGAGGGCGATGCCTACTACAGCTCGGCGCACGAGCCGTGGGCCAAGCGGCTCACCGGCGTGCTCGGTCGCGATCCGGGCTGGGATCCGCTGCGCGTCGCGATCGATCGCGCGCACTCGCACGGCATGGAGCTGCACGCGTACTTCAACGTGTTCTCGGCGTGGTCCGCCGCGACCGCCGTGCCAGCCGCCAAGGGTCCGGTGCAGCACCCGCTGTTCGCACACCCCGAGTGGCTCGCCGTCGACTCGACCGGAACCAACCGCGACTCGGAGTATCGATGGTTCGCGCCGGGCAACGCCGCGGTGCGCGCGCACATCGTCGCGACCGCCCGCGATCTGCTCGCGAAGTACGACGTCGACGGGCTCCACCTCGATCGCATCCGGACTCCGGGCTCCGACTACTCTCGCGATGCGGCATCGCTGGCCGCGTTCGAGGCAGCCCGCATCGCGACGCCCTCGCTGTCGTTTGCAGACTTCATGCGTGGCCAGGTGAGCGCGATGGTCGCCGACCTCTACACCGCGATCGCGACCACGCGACCGAGCGTGAAGCTGTCGGCCGCGGTCTGGGGCATCTACCTGCCACTCCCCGGCTGCAGCACGAGTCAGGGCTTCGGCAACTACCACCAGGACTCGCTCGCGTGGCTCGAGGCCGGCACGATCGACGCGCTCGTCCCGATGATCTACTGGCCGATCGAGCCCGGCGCGTGCACCGACTGGAGCACGCTGCTCGACGGCTTCATCTCACGCCGCGCCGGTCGCCACATCTGGGGCGGCATGCACGCGCTCGACGACACCACCTGGCAGCTCGACCAGGTGCAATCGCGGATCGATCGTTCGCGCGTCGCCGGCGCCGAGGGCACCGTGGTGTTCGCGTCGGCCTACCTCGATGCCGACCCCACGCGCTGGACCGAGCTGGCAGCGGGGCCCTACCTGGAACCGGCGCTGCCTCCGTCGATGACCTGGAAATAGTCAGGGCTTGGCGGCGAGCTTGGCGACGCCCGCGCGCGCTCGCGCGATGACATCGATGATGAAGGGAGCCTTCGCCAGCGTGTAGTCGTCGCGCGTGTGGCGGCGCGCGAGCTCGCGCTTGAGCGAGGCATACTCCAGCGCGACCTCGGGATGGCCGCGCAGGAAGTCTCGAAACAGCAGGGTGTCGACCCAGCTGATGCTGTCGTGCTCGACGACATGAACGTGACGATCCAGCCGACTGAAGTAATGATGCCCGGGGAGCCCGTTCTCGCCCTTGTGCACGTAGCCGAGCGCGCACACCGCGTTCACGGCCGCCGGCGCGATCGGAACCTTCGCGACGCCGACGAGGATGTCGGTGATCGGCTTGGAGACCATCTTCACGACCGCGGTGCTGCCGACATGCTGGATGTCGATCGCCACCGCCCCCAGCGCGCGTACCAAGAGGTCGCGCTCGATCGCGAAGGCCTTGGGCCACCTGGGATCGTACTCGACGAGGACGACCGGGCTCACCGCCGCCAGTCTAGCCGACTACTCGTCTGGGCATTGCACGAGCGGCGCGAAGCTCGTCATCGATCGGATGGATTCGGTGCTCGAACGTCATCGCGCGTGTACAACCAAGACCGTTTCAATACGTTGAAATGACAAGATAAGATTGGCCGATCGAGATCCAGCTCGTAGGTTTGACGAGCGGGACCAACCTGTCCCCGAGGTCGAATCAGATGATGAAGCAGCTCACCACCGTGTTCGCGATCGTTGCACTGACCGCCACCCTCGCGGCCTGCCCGAGGAAGCAAGAGGAGCCGAAGCAAACCCCGAAGACGACCGAGACCACCGCGGTGGCCAAGCCGTCCGAGGCGCCCAAGCCGTCCGAGGTGCCAGCGACCGACGTTGCTGCAGCCGCGGGCGATCTGCCGACCGAGTGCGCGACGTACAAGGCGATGGCCGAGAAGATCGCCGGCTGCGAGGCGCTCGGCGCGCAGCGCGATCTGCTGAAGGCGGAGTTCGACAAGTCGTGGACGGCGTGGACGGCACTGCCGAAGCCCGAGCGAGCCGGCGTTGGCCCGGCCTGCAAGGCAGCCGGCGATGCGCTCAAGGCCGCGGCTTCCGCCTGCGCCTTGTGATGCTGATCTGACGCCGGAGCGGCGAGAGATCGTCCGCCCGGATCGGCCGCGATGCGCGGACCAGCGTTAGGATGCCCGTCGATGCAGGGGCTCATCGCACTGGTCACCGCGGTCTCGCTCTCGGGCTGTGCGTTCATGACGATCAAGGGCCCGGACAGCGAGAACTCGCGGGTTCGGCCGGTCTGCACGACCGAGCCCCGCGCCGCCCAGCTCGACGCCGGTGTCGGCACCGGCGTTGGCCTCGGGATGATCGTCGGTGGGATCTGGGTCGCCGACGATCACGAGCCACTCGGGAACTCGATCCTCGTCAGCGGAATCGCGGCGCTCGCCGCGTTCTACGCGTCGGCGGCGATCGGGTACCTCCGTACGCAGCAATGCAAGGACGCGATCTCCGAGTGGGAGTTCCGGTCTACGGGCAGTTGATCGTGATCGCGAGCTGGTTGTTGTCCTCGCGACACTCGAGGCCGATGCCGGTGCCGTTGCCACGATCGTCGACCGCGACGATCGCGTCCCCCTGAGGCCCGACCCACGAGCAGCTGACGCTCGTGCAGATGCCGGGGAACATGCGGTCGGTCGTCATCGCGGTGCAGCGGAGCTCCTGCGGTGGCCCGACGGCGTAGACCGCGACCGGCATGCCGATCCCGACCGGCTCGGTGCCGCGGTTGCAGACCTCGGCGGTGATCGTCGGCCCGGCCGCGTCGCAGGTGACCTTCGCCTGCTTCACCGTCAGATCGGGGATCGCGCCGGGCACGATGCCCTCGCCGGGCGAGTTCTGGCGGTAGTTGTTGAGGCCCGGCTGCTTCCAGTTCTGCAACCACTCGCTCGTGCGCGGAACCTTGCCGGATTGATCGATGTTCGTGACGCTGTACGCGTGCTGGTTCCAGATCGTGCGGGTGCTGGTCCAGCGATCGACGCTGTCGGCGAGCACGCGGATGCCGGTCACGTCGATCGCGGCCGGGTGCGACGCGCGGCAGACCTTGCCGGCTGCGGAGACTCCCGCGATCGGATCGAGACAGACGAAGCCATCGCCGCCGCAATCGGGATCGGTCGCGCATCGGCAGCGGCCGAGCGCATCGGAGGTTTGCTCGCGGCCACACGGCGCCGTCGCCGGGCAGTCGGAGTCGTCGAGACACTGAACGCCGTCGAAGATCGGATCGATCAGCGGGCAGCTCACGTTGCAGTTGTTGTTCGAGCCCTGGATGATCTCGGCGTTGAAGTCGGCGTCGCTGTCGACGACGAGCGGGTTCTCGTACCAGGTGCACGACGAGCGAAACCGCGAGTAGAACACCTTGCCGGTGACGCCGTCGTAGATGCGGGTGAAGCACTCGTCGCCGTAGACGACCTCGGCGCGCGAGTCGCCGTCGAAGTCGAACACCGAGGAGCCGGTCGTGTTCGATGACCGGTCCTGAGACTCGGCCACCCACGCGATCCCGTCGGTGCGGAGCGAGGGACACGTCGCGGCATCCGGCGTGCCGCGGCAGTCGGGGTCGAACACGTTGTAGGCGGTCGCGCCCGCGGACGCGAACTCGACGCGGCCGTCGCCGTCGAAGTCGGCGATCGTCGGCGGGCCGCCTCTGCCGACGGTGGGGAGACTGCCGAGGCCGAGCAGGTTCGCCGTGAACAGCTCGCGACCGGCGATGTTGAACACCTTCGCGACGCCGGATTGCACCACCGCGATCTCGGCGATGCCGTCGAGGGTATTGCGATCGTCCGCGCCGACCGCCGGGAACGTGCCGAAGTCGGCGACCGCGGTGTGGCCGTTCGTGAACGGCAGCGCTTGCTTGCCCACCCAGCGACGCAGCGTCTTGTCCCAGCTGTAGAGCTGCGAGCCCGTGACGAGATCCGGCACGCCATCTCCATCGACATCCGCGACGATCGGGATGTAGCCGGTCGTGCCGGCATCGACCGCCGCGACGCCGAGCGACTCGTCGATCACGTTGCCGGTCGTGGAGTCGTAGACGACGCCGTAGAACAGGACCTCGGGCACGCCGTCGTCATCGAGATCGTGGATCGACGGTCCGGCCCAGTCGCAGTTGTCGTTCGCGAACGTCGACGCGGTCTGCCACAGCACCTCCCACTGGAGGTTCGCTCGCAGCGTGAACGCGACGAGCCCACCGTCGGTGCGCGCCGCGATGATCTCCGGAATCGGGGTATCGCCGCCGATGTCGGCGATCGCGACCGACGCCGAGGCGACGACCGTCGGCAGCGCGATCGAGGCCTGCTGCACACACGAGCGGCCGTCGATCACGCGGATCACGCCGAAGAACTGAGGATCGGTGCCGGCGCACGACTGCGCGCCGCCGTCGGTGAAGTTGTACGACGTGAACACGATCGAGGGATTCGAGAACTCGCCGCCCGACGAGTAGAACGTCGCGACCATCGGCGTCGCGAGGACGTTGATGTGGGCCGGGAACGGATCGCCGGCCGGTGGGCCGAGCCACTCGCACTGCGCGCCGGGGAAGAACACGCCCGGCACCGGATCGCGCTTGCACTCGGGATCGCTGGCACCGCCTGGACCCACCCCCCACGGCAAGCACTCCATGTTCGGCGCGTCGCAGTACTTGTCCCCCGGGCAATCGGCGTTCGTCGAGCACGGCGTCGGCTGATCGACGCACACGTCGTAGCGACACGCGGTGCCGGCCTCACATGCCGGATCGCATTGCTCGCCGACGGCGTCGGGCCCGCCGCCGTTCTTGCTGTTGCAGCTACAACCCGCGCCGTACGACAGCGCGGCAAACAAGGCGACCACAGCAAGCCAACGCGATCCCGTCATCACGTCGATGGTACTGAACTGCGCGCGGTTGCGATACTGACGCGTCTTGTCCAGAGGTGGGGACTACTGGCCCTACTTGCCCGGCTTGCAGAGCGAGTTGTTCAGGCAGTCGCCGCTCATGTGGTGCCCCTCTTCCCGTAGCCGCCGCGCAGCCTCGATCCGAGCTGCCTCGACGCGCCGTGCTGCTGCGGCCCGGGCCTCCGCCAGCTTCCGGAGGTCCCGGTTCGCGGCATCGATCGCCGCCTTGTCCTTCGCCAGCTCGAGCCGCTTGATCGCCTCGGTGACTTTGCCGTCGAGCTCCTTCACTTCCCGCTCCACCCCCTCGAGGGCGAGCCTCGAGTCGTCGGCCTGGCGCTTCGCGATCTCCGCTCGGCGGTCGGCCGCGATCCGCGCCTGCTCGGCCTCGTCCGACGCCCCCTTGGCGCCGAGCGTGAACCACACCAGCACACCCGCGAGGACCACCGCACACCCGGTCACCGCGAGCATCCACGTCGGGCGCTGCTTCGCGACCTCGGCGCGACGCAGCTCGAGCTCCTGCGCGCTCCGCGCTTCTTCGAGCGCCATCAGCTGCCGCGCGCGCTCCGCCGTCTCGGCCGCCTCGACCCGCAGCCGACCCTCGCGCTCGGCCTCGAGCCGCATCCGCTCGACCGCGAGCTTCGCGTCGTGCTCCGAGCACACCCGCGCCTCCTCGGCCTCGCGACCACGACGCTCGGTGTCCGCCAGCTCCTGGATCCGGATCGCTTCGGCACGCAACACCTGCGCGCGCTCGTCGGCGACCCGTTGCTGCTCGATCGCCTTCAGCTCCGACAGCGACGCCAGCAACGAACCTTCGAACCGGGGAGCTTGCATGAATGGATCGACACGACGTCGTCCCGTCGATTGCACGCGACGATCGGGATCACCGGGCCGCGCAGCGGGTCCGGCCGCCACAGCGTCCGCGGGCCGCGAACTCGAGGGCCTCGATCCGGCGTTGCAGTCGCGCCTGCTCGCGCTCGAGCGCCGCGAGCTTCGCCTTCGCCGCGTCGTGATCGAAGTGGCACCCGCCGGGCCACTCGTTACGGATCATGGCGTCGCGCTTCGCGAGCTCGCGGATCAGCTGGCGCTCGAGCTCGTTCGAGGTCACGTACTCGATGTGGCGCTCGAGCTCGGCCATCTTCACCTGGTGGCTGTGGATCCATCCCTCGGCTTCGCGTGGCTGGCTCACGACCGGCTCCACGCCGAGCGCGGCGATCGTGACGAGCAGCGTGATCGCGATCAGCCCTCCACCTCGCATGCGGACCGCGTCCATCACGACCAGGACACCGCCGAACGTCGCCGATTGCACCCGAAAACGAACAAAGGGCGCCGAAGCGCCCTTTGGGTCACAGCAGAAACCGATCGCTACGTACAGCCCTTGGCGAGCGGGTTGTCCTGACACGCCTTGCTGACCGAGAACCCCCCCTTGCGTTTGGCCAACGCGGCGGCGGCCTTCGCTTCTGCAATGCGCTGCTCCATCTTGTACTTCTCCGTCTGCAGCGCCTTGAGCTTCGCGGTCGCGGCATTGCGGTCGGCATCGTTCTGTGCGGAGACGACGCTATCGACGGCGACCGTGACCTTCTTGTCCATGTCCCCGAGGTCGCGCTGCAGCCGCTCGACCAGCGCCACGGCTTCATCGGCAGCCCGCTCGGCCTTCTCTTGCGCGATCTGCGCCTCCTTGGCCTTCTGCTTGTCGTCGTCCGACTGGCCGCTGTACTTCACGACGAGGATGATCGCGATGACCACGCCCACCATGGCGATGCCGGTGACCGCGAGCATCCACGTCGGACGCTTCTTGGCGACCTCTTCGCGCCGGATCTGCATCTCGTGCTCGAGCCGTTGCTGCTCGAGCGCGGCCTGCTGGCGCTGGCGCTCGGTGGCCTCGGCCGACTCGACGCGCATGCGCGCCTCGCGCTCTGCGTTCTCGCGCGCTGTCTCGATCTGGAGCAGCGCTTCGCGCTCGGCGCGAACCTTTGCCTCGGCCGCGTCGAGGCGGGCCCGTTCGGCCTCCGCATGCGTCCGGGCGCGAGTCTCCTCCGCCGAGCGAACCGCATGCTCCTCTTCCTGGACGCGGTTCTCCTCGATTTGACGGAGCTCGCGGAGCGAGAACAGAACAGAATTTTCGCGCTTCTCGGGCTGGGTAGCCATGGAACGTCCTTATCCCTACTGCCGGGACCTTCGATCAATATCACGCAGGATCCCGCGCAGCAACGCGATGTTGTTATGTGAGCGCCACGCTACGATACCCCGGACCAGATGGGCTTCGTCGATCTCCATAGCCACGTCTTGTACGGCCTGGATGACGGCGCTCCCGACGAGGCCACCGCGATCGCGATGCTCGATGGGCTCGCGACACTCGGCGTGACCGAGCAGTGTGTGACGCCTCACCAGAAGGCTTCGCAATACTTGCCGGCGTGGGACAAGGTCGAGGCGACGTACGCCGCGCTCGACGCGGTCCGGAAGCCGCATCACCCGATCCTCCGGCTCGCGGCGGAGAACATGTGGGATGATGTGTTCTATCGGCGATCCACCGACGACACGATCCCCGGTTATCGCGGCACGACGGCGTTCCTGGTCGAGATCCCGCCGCCGCTGATGCCGCCCCTGATGGTGGAGCGGATGTTCAAGTTCGGGCGCGAGGGCAAGGTCCCGGTGCTCGCGCACCCCGAGCGCTACCACGCGCTGTGGGACAACGACGAGCTCACCCGTGCGCTGCGCCGGGTCTGCGCCTTCGTGATCGATCTGGGCGCGGTCGCCGGATTTCACGGCAGGCGCGAGACCAAGATGGCGCGGCACCTGCTCGAGCAAGGGCTCGCCTCCGCGGTCGCGACGGACGCGCACCAGGTCGGCGACGTCCAGCAGGCTGCCGCCGGGCTCGCCTGGATCGAGAAGAAGCTCGGGCACGCCGCGGTGGTGCGGCTGTTCGATCACGCTCCGCGCGCGATCCTCGGCGGCGAGCTGCCGGACTGACCCACGACGGCAAGAAACTGGCGACCTCGAGGGTCGGCGGCGACGATGCCGGAGATGCGGCGGATCCTGCTTGGCCTGCTCTTGCTCGCCGCCGCGCCCGGCGCCGGCTTCGCGCGCTCGGAGGGCAAGGCCCTCGCCTACCCGCGCGACCACGTGTGGTCGACCGCGGTGCGGTTCGTCGTCGTCGACGAACGCGCGAAGGTGCTCGAGAAGGATGCCGACGCCGGCTACGTGCTGTTCGAGCTGACCGACGACGGCAAGCTGTATCGTGGCTCGCTCGAGGTCCTCACCGTCGTGATCGACGGACGGACCAACATCCGCTTCGTGATCAGCCTCGTCGATCGCCCGAACTGGATGGAGATCGCGATGTTGACGCGGCTCGAGCAGAAGCTCCGCGCCGAGCTCGGCTCGCCGACGCCGCCGAAGCCGAAGGAGCCGCCCAAGGAGCCGCCCAAGGACAAGGACGCGCCCAAGGACAAGGACGCGCCCAAGCACGAGGAGCCGCCGCTCTCGCGCGCGCCGTAGCCGTCGAGCGGCATCGATCGCAGCGTCGATCGCGATCGAATCGACCCCGACCACGGTAGGCTCGCCGCCATGGCGTCCGTGGATCTTCGAAGCGATACCGTCACCCGCCCCACCCCTGCGATGCGCAAGGCGATCTCCGAGGCCGACGTCGGCGACGACGTCTACGGGGAGGATCCGACGGTACGCAAGCTCGAGGAGCGCGTCGCCGAGCTGCTCGGCACCGAGGCCGCGCTGTTCGTCCCGACCGGCACGATGGCGAATCAGATCGCGCTGCGCGCCCACACCAGGCCCGGCGACGAGATCATCATCAGCAAGGACGCGCACTGCTGGCGCCACGAGTCCGGTGCGCTCGCCGCGATCGCCGGCGTGCAGACAAACATGCTCGCGGGCCACACGTTCACCGCCGCCGAGGTGCGCGCCGCGTTCAAGCCCGACGATCCGTACGTGGCGCCGACGCGCGTGGTCGCGGTCGAGAACACGCACAACATGGGGGGCGGCATCTGCTGGGAGCTCGCCGCGCTCGCCGAGGTCACGGAGGCCGCGCACGCACTCGGGATGGCCACTCACCTCGACGGCGCGCGGATCTGGAACGCGGCGATCGCGAGCCGCACCACGGAGCGCGTGCTCGCCCAGGGCTTCGACTCGATCAGCGTCTGCCTCTCGAAGGGCCTCGGCGCGCCCGCCGGCTCGGTGGTCGCCGGCTCGCGTGACTTCATCCGCCGCTGTCACCGCTTCCGCAAGATGCACGGCGGCGGCATGCGCCAGGCCGGCATCCTCGCCGCGGCCGGGCTCCACGCCGTCGAGCACCATCGCGCCCGCCTCGCCGACGATCATGCCAACGCGCGCGCGCTCGCCGAGGCGCTCGCCGGTGCGAAGCACGTCGCGGTCGACGTCGCGCACGTGCACACCAACATCGTGATGATCGATCTCGAGCGTGGCACCGCGGACGCCGCGATCGCGCTCGCCCGCGAGGCCGGCATCCTGCTCGGCGCGGCCGGTGCCCAACGGATCCGCGCGGTCACGCACCTCGACGTCGATCGCGAGGGTGCGCTGCGCGCCGCCAAGGCGATCGCGGAGATCGCCGCGGCCCTGTGAGCGCTCGGCTGGGCTCGGCGGCGTGGCAGCTCGTTGCCTTCGCGATCGCGGTCGCGGCCTGCTCGGCACCGGCCACGCTCAACGAGCTCAAGACCGCCGAGCGCCGCGCGGATGCCGGCGACAGCGACGGAGCCATCGCCGCGTATCGCGAGGCGCAGCGCAAGTGCCACGCGCTGAAGCCCGCGCGCCGCGCGGTGGCCGCGTGTGCCGAGGCGTATCTCGGCGAGGCCGAGGTGCTCGAGCACGCGGAGCGCACGCAGCCGGCGATCGATGCGTACCTGGCGATTCCGGGCAAGCTCCCCGACGACACCGGCGCGGCGGCGATCGCGGTGCATCGCGCGGGCGAGCTCTTGCTGCGCGGCCAGCAGACGACGGCGGCGTGGACCGCGCTGTGGCGCGTGATCACCGAGTGGCCCGACGAGGCGCCCGCCGGCGACGCGCTGCGCACGCTGCTCGTCGACGGGCGAGGCCGCGATGCGCGCGCCCTCGCCGAACAGCTCGCCAGGATCCTGACGCCGCTCGCCGGGACCGAGGTCGGCGACAACCTCGTGTGGTCGCTCGCCGACCTCAACGAGCACGAGCTCGGCAATGCCGCCGCGGCGCGCGCGTTCTACGATCAGATCCCGGTCGACTATCCCAGGAGCGGGCTGCGCGATGATGCTCGTTGGCACGCGGCTCGGATCTCGCGCGCGATCCGCGATCCGAAGGGCGCGGCACAGCGCCTGCGCGGACTACTCGCGACCCGCGAGGTCGCGTTCGGTGCCGGCTCGTATTTCTCGATCTGGCTCGACGACGCGCAGCTCGAGCTCGGCCGCGTCCTGCGCGACGATCTCGACGACCTGCCCGCCGCGGCCGCCGCGTTCCGCCAGCTGCCGAAACACTATCCGGCGTCGATCCTCAAGGACGACGCGCGCTACGAGCTGGCCGTCACGCTCGAGCGTGCCGGCGACCATGCCGCGGCATGCAAGGCGATCGCGGAGCTGGCGAAGCAGTCGCCCGATTCGAAGTATGTCGAGCGCGGCAAGGAGCTGTGCGGCCCATGACGCCCACCGTCCGGATCGCCGGCGTGGGCAAGCGGTACGGCGCGCGCCGCGTGCTCGAGGACATCTCGCTCGACATCGCGCCCGGCAAGCGCCTGGGGCTCATCGGCCCGGCCGCCTCGGGCAAGAGCGTGCTGTGCAAGCTGGTGACCGGCCTCGAGACGCCCGATGCAGGGACGATCGAGGTGCTCGGCGAGAGCATCGTCGGCAAGCGCGAGGCGCAGCTCGGCGCGCTCCGCCGGCGAATCGGGATGCTGTTCCAGAACTACGCGCTGTTCGACTTCCTCACCGTCGAGCAGAACGTCGCGTTTCCGCTCGAGCAACGCGGCGGCATGACCGCCGACGAGATCGCGACCCGAGTGGCGGCTCGGTTGCGCGCGGTCGGGCTGGCGGGCAGCGAGCACAAGCTCACCGGCGAGCTCTCGGGCGGCATGAAGAAGCGTGTCGGCATCGCGCGCGCGACGGTCGCCGATGCCGAGCTCGTGATCTACGACGAGCCGAGCGCCGGCCTCGATCCGGTCACGACGCAGAAGATCTACGACCTGCTGTCCGCCGATCAGGTGCGGACCGGCGCGACGGTGCTCGCGGTCTCGTCCGACGTGGCCGCGCTGGCGAGCTTCGTCGACGAGATCGCGTTCCTCTACCGCGGCCACCTCATCTATCGCGGCCCCGCCGCCGGCATCACCGACGCCCCGGATCCGCTCGTCCGCCAGTTCGTGCGCGGCGAGCTCGAGGGCCCGCTCGATCGCGAAGGTGTCGCGACGCGCGAAGGCGAGGACAGGTGATCGGCAACGTCGGCGCCGGCGCGATCCGGGTGGCGCAGGAGGTCGGGGGCATCGTCGTGTTGACCGGCCAGGTGCTGCGCGCGCTCGTGCCGCCTCGGATCGACGGGCGCGAGCTGCTCAAGAACCTCCACAAGATGGGCAACCGCTCGGTGCCGATCGTCGTACTGACGGCGTTCTTCGCCGGCGCGCTGATGATGTTGCAGGCCGGGCCGTTCGTGAAGAAGTTCGGCGCGACGTCACTCGCAGGCTGGGGTGCCGGCTACGCGGTGCTTCGCGAGATCGGACCGATCCTGATCGCGCTGATGTTCTCGGGCCGCGTCGGCGCGAACAACACCGCCGAGCTCTCGACCATGACCGTCACCGAGCAGCTCGACGGGCTGCGCGCGCTGGCGATCGATCCGATCCGGTTCCTCGTCGTGCCGCGCGTGATCGCGATGGTCGTGATGCTCGTCGTGCTCACGGTGATCGGCGACCTCGTCGCGCTGCTCGGCGCCTCGATCGTCGGGCGCACGATGCTCGAGATCGACTGGTCGACGATGTACTACTCGTTCGCCGACAACCTGAAGCCCTACGACTTCCTGCACGGTGTCTACAAGTCGATCGCGTTCGGCGTCGCGATCGCGATGTCGTCCTGCTACTTCGGCGTCACGGTGCGCGGCGGCGCCGTAGGGGTCGGCCGTGCGGTCAATGCCGCGGTGGTCGCGGCGGCGGTCTCGATCATGCTCCTCGACTTCTTCCTCACCTACCTGACCGGATGATGTTCCTTCGCACACGCATCGAAGCGATCGGAGACGCCGTGCTCGGCTTCTTCCGTGCGGCCGTCGAGCTGTGGCGTCTCTACATCGCGACGATCGCCGGCGTCGCCCGCGGCTTCTCGCGACGTCGCGACCGCCGGGGACGCCCGCGTGGTGAGGTCGCGCGCCAGCTCTACTCGATCGGCAATCGCTCGCTCGTCTTCATCATCGTGACGCTCGGCTTCATCGGCATGGTGATGACCTACCAGGCGTGCCTGCAGCTCGGTCGCGTCACCGGCGACTACTCGCAGGTCGGCAGCCAGTTCCTCCGCCTCATCATCTCGGACTTCGGCCCGACGTTGACCGCGATGATGCTCGCGACCCGAGTGGGGGCCGGCATCGCCGCCGAGATCGGCTCGATGAAGGTCACCGAGCAGATCGATGCGCTGCGGATGAGCGGGGTCCTCCCGATCGACTACCTGATCGTCCCGCGGTTCCTCGCGTGCCTGATCATGACGCTGGTGCTGGCGATCCTGGGCAGCGTCATCATGTACGCGGCCGGCGGGCTGACCGCGCAGTACTCGTTCGGCGTCAACCCGAACTCGTTCTACGATCTCTCCTTCATCCGGCCCCGCCATGTCGTGGTGTTCGTGGTGAAGGCACTCGCGTACGGCGCGGCGATCCCGATCGTCGCCGGGTTCTGCGGGCTACGTGCACGCGGCAGCTCGGAAGGTGTTGGCTGGGCCACCACGGCTGCCGTGATCGGCGGCTCGTTCGCCGTGATCCTGCTCGACTTCATCATCTCGGCATCGGCGCTATGGCTCACGGGCGGTGACCTGTGAGCGAGCGGAAGTACATCGAGTTCAAGGGCGTCACCAAGGCGTTCTCCGGCAAGCCGGTCCTGCGCGGAATGGATCTCGCGATCGACAAGGGCGAGGTGATGTTCATCATCGGGACGTCGGGCGTCGGCAAGTCCGTCACGATCAAGCACCTGATCGGCCTCCTGCGGATCGATGCGGGCGAGATCTGGTTCGACGGCAACCGCGTCGACCAGCTCCCCGAGCGATCGCTCGCCCCGCTCCGCAAGCGGATCGGCATGGTGTTCCAGAGCTCGACGCTGTTCGACTCGATGACGCTCGCCGAGAACGTCGCGCTGCCGCTGCGCAAGCACGGCAAGCTCGGTCATCGCGCTGCGCTCGAGGAGGCTCGCAAGCGGCTCGCGCAGGTCTACATGGCCGACGACGCCGATCGCTATCCGGCCGAGCTGTCCGACGGCATGCGCAAGCGCGCGGCGATCGCGCGCACGCTCGCGCTGTCACCCGACGTCGTGCTGTTCGACGAGCCAACCACCGGTCTCGACCCGGTCAGTGCGCGCCGGATCGATCGCCTGATCCGCGAGCTCGCCGAGCAGCTCGGCGTCACGGCGATCGTCGTCTCGCATGATCCTCCTTCGATCTTCGGGATCGCGGATCGCGTCGCGTTCCTCTACCAGGGTGTCGTCCATGTGGTCGCGACCCCGGCGGAGCTGCGCGCCTCGCAAGATCCGATCGTGCAGCAGTTCATCGGTGGCAAGTCGTCCGGACCGATGGAGACCCCGGGCTTCTAGGCTACGGAGTCGGCGTCGGCGAGACCGTCGCTTGCGTGAGCGGCTGGCCCGACAGCACTCGCAGGTACCCGGTTCCGCCGCCGCCACCGCCACCGCCATCGTTCTCGCTCGCGCCGGCCTGGGCCTCGGTCGCGAGGAACGCGCCGTCGCCGCCGATCGCGCCGCTGCCGCCATTGCCGCCCGCCCCGCCCTCGGGCGGAGTCGTCGGCGACAGTGGATCGTCGCCGAAATCGCCATCGTTGTTGGAGTCGCCGCCTTCACCGCCACCCCCGCCGTTCGTGAAGATGAGGGCACCGCTGACGAGCATCTGGCTCTCGCCGTGGAGCACGATCATCCCGCCCGAGCCTCCGCCGCCCGCGCCGCTCCTGCCCGGCAGCCCCTGCTCACCTCCGGCGCCCGAAGCGTTGATCGTCCCGCTGATCTCCATCGGCCCACCCGCGAGCAGATAGACCGCGCCGCCACCGGCACCACCGCTTCCGCCGGCGCTGATGATGCCTGCGGCGACCACGCCCCCATTGCCACCATCTCCTGCACCACAGCCACCGCGCAGGAAGTCAGGGGTCAACGCGATGGTTCCCGCGGCTCCCGCGGCGGCGGCGCCAGCGTTTCCGGTGCCTCCGTTGCCGCCCACGGTGCGAAAGCTGCCTCCTCCGCCACCGGCGCCGCCGTCGGGGTCGGCGGTGCCCGACGTGCTCGCGTTACAGGCCTGCGCGTTCGCGCCTGCGCCCGGTGGGTGATTGCGGCGGCTCGCCACGTCGACCGTGCCGGTCGGCGTGACGGTCAACGCATCGGTCGCGAGCAACACGAACGGATCGGGCCCCGTCACCGTGAGCTTCGCGGAGATCGTGATCGATGTGGCCGTCTTGACGCACAGCCTGATCCCCGTCGGAGGCGTCACCTGGAACGTGCAGGCCGCGCCGGTGGTGTCGAGCGCGAGGTCGGAATCCACGACAAAGGTCGTCGTCGGAAGTCGCGGGATGCAGATCGTGAAGTTGTCCCCGGTTCCAAAACACGACGTGCCGGCCTCGGGGACGTCATCATCGCCGCCACCGCTTTGCGGATCGAAATTGCACGCGATCGCGCTGCCGATCAGGGCGATCGTGATGGTGGTCCAGGGCAGGGACGGTCGCATACGCATGATCGGCTCGAGCATTCTACCCGGAAGGATGAAACGCTCGAAAAGTTACCTGGAGTTGGTGATGTTGGTTACACGGGTTGCCCCGGGCGTGCTCCCGGTGAATCGCATCCATCGTGGTGGTCAACGCGGGTCACTCGGTCACGATCCGGTGAGGACCGCCGCATCTTCGAGGCGCATTGATCTGGTTGCATCGCCCACCCGAAGGTTCCAATATCGGGTACCTGGAGGGTCTCCGAATGAACTGTACGACTTGTGGTGCCGTGAATCAGCCGAACGCTGCGTTTTGCTCGCAGTGCGCGACCAACCTGCTCGTTCCTCCGGGGATGGGTGCGGCCCCTCCTCCGATGCAGTACGGCGGCCAAGCGTTCGGCCAGGACCCTTCGTACTACGCACCCGTCGCGACCCGCACGTCGGGCATGGCGATCGCCGGCTTCGTGCTGTCGTTCTTCTGCGGTCTGCTCGGCCTGATCTTCTCGTGCATCGGCTACAGCGAGTGCAAGAAGTCGATGGGGACCGTCACCGGTGAGGGTCTCGCGATCGCCGGTATCGTGATCTCGATCCTCCAGTTCCTGCTCGGAATCGTCTGGATGACGACGGTGAATCGAGTCACGCGAGGACATTACTGATGTACCGCGACGACCTCGCCGCGACCCACGCGCGTGTCGAGCAGCTCCAGCGCGAGCTGTCGAGCGCGTCGTCGCAACAAGTTCAGGACAAGCAGCGGATCGCTCAGCTGAGCGCACAGCTCGCAGCGATGCAGCAAGCGTTGTCGCGCGTGGGCGCGATGCAGCAGTACCAGCAGGTCCAGTACACGTTCCCGTCACGCTCCAGCACCGTGCTGACCCTCGGCATCCTGTCCCTCGTGGTGTGCACCGTGATGGGACCGATCGCGTGGGCGATGGGTAACGAGGAGCTACGCAGGATCGACTCCGGTCAAACGCCGGGCGACCAGCGCGGCAGCGTGACCGCGGGTCGCGTGTGCGGGATCATCTCCTCGGTCATTCTGATGTTCAGTGCCTTCCTCATCCTCGTAGCCCTGGCAACGGTACACTGATGAACTGTCCAACCTGCAACGCCGTGAATGAAGCAAACGCGGTGTTCTGTTCGCAATGCGCGACGAACATCACCGGCGGCAACCACGGCGTCCGGTACAACCCGCACGCTCACGTTCCGCCACCCCAACCCTACGGCGGCGGATACGGGCCCGGCCCCGGCAGCTACGTGCTGCCGTCGCGGTCGTCGACGATCTTGACGCTCGGGATCTTGTCGCTCGTCATCTGCGGCATCATGGGACCGATCGCGTGGGCGATGGGCACCGAGGAGCTGCGGCGGATCGATTCCGGTCAGACCGACCCCGCGCAACGCGGATCGGTGAGCGCTGGACGGATCTGCGGCATCATCGCCACCGCGATGATGATCTTCAGCGTGGTGATCATCCTCTTCATGGTCGCGGCTATCTCCGGATCGTCCAGCCGTTACTGAGCTGACCTTGTCCGGGACTTCGACCGGATCCGGACTTCGCTGGCCCGCTCGGATCGCCGCCGCTCTGTGGGCGGCGATGATCGTTGGGGGCCTCGCGATCGGCGCGGTCGGCCCCGAGTCGTGGAGCACCACGATCGGGAATGGCGGACCGGGTTGCCCGTTCCGTGCGGTGACCGGCGTCGACTGTCCGTTCTGCGGGATGACACGCGCGACGCTCGCGCTCGGCGGTGGCGAGTGGAGCCGCGCGCTCGAGCTGCATCCGCTCGCCCCGATCGTCGTGCTCGGCACGCTCGGACTGCTCGCCATCGTCGTGTTCGGACGCGCCGAAGCCCTGCTCCGCGGCAAGCGGCCGTTCATCTTGCTCGGCTCCGTGCTCGCGCTCTGGATCCTGCGCCTCGTGCTGTAGCGCCAGATCGTTGAGTGATAGGGTGGAGTGCTTTGATCGGTGAGGTCATCGGTAACTTCCGCATCGTGTCGCGCCTCGGGCGAGGCGGGATGGGTGAGGTGTTCCTCGCGGAGCAGCAGAAGATCGGGACGAAGGTCGCGATCAAGGTCCTGCTCCCCGAGCTGTCCGCAGACAAGGCGCACGTCGATCGGTTCTTCAACGAGGCGCTCGCCGTCAGCCGGATCAAGCACGCCGGCATCGTGAAGATCTTCGACGTCGGATTCCACGACAAGGCCGGCAGCGCGTACCTCATCATGGAGCTCCTGGAGGGCGAGTCGCTGGCCGGCCGGATCGCGCGCGCCGGCCGGCTCCCGCTCGGGCAGATCTGCGACGTCGGCCGTCAGATCGCGAACATCCTCGAGGCGACCCACGCCGAGGGCATCACCCATCGCGACCTCAAGCCCGACAACGTCTTCCTCGTTCGCGATGCCGAGCTCGCGAGCCGCGAACGCGTGAAGATCCTCGACTTCGGCATCGCGAAGCTCACCGGTACGCTCGCCGGCGGATCGCCGAAGACGATGGGCACGATGGGCACGCCCGGCTACATGGCGCCCGAGCAGTGGGGCGACTCGGCCAAGGTCGACTGGCGCGCCGACGTGTACTCGCTCGGCTGCCTCGCGTTCGAGATGGCGTGCGGACGCCCGCCGTTCGTCGCGGCGACGTTCGCCGAGGCGTTCACCAAGCACCTGAGCGAGCCGCCACCGCCGGCGCGTTCGCTCGTGCCCGAGCTCCCCGAGCCGCTCGAGTCGCTGCTCGCCCACCTCCTCGCGAAGCGCGCCGAAGATCGGCCCGCCTCGATGAGCGAGATCGCCGATCGCTTCGCGGCCGCCGGCAAGGGCCAGCCGGGCGCGCTCGACAAGACCCTGCTGCCGGACGCGGCAACCCACCCGGGCGCGATCAGCAAGCCGCACCAGGTCACGCCGGCGCCGAAGCTCACGCAGGCCGACACGCCGCCGCCCAAGCTCGCGCCCGACACCACGCTGACCGGTGGCGCGGGTGAGCGAACCGCGGCCGCACCGCCGAGCTCCCGGAGAGCGATCGTGATCGCGATCGGCGCGGTCGGCGTGCTCGGTGCCGGCACCGCGATCTATCTCGGGACGCGGAGCCCCGGCACCGCTCCGACCGAGCCGGTCCAGCCGCCAACGACCGCGCTCGTGACTCCACCCCCGAGCGTCGACGCCTCGACCGACAGTCCGGACCTGACGCTGCGCCAGCGCATCGAGCGCTCGAATCCGTTCGTCGTGCACCAGGGCACGAAGCTGCAGGTGCACCAGGTGTCGAACCTCGAGTACCGCTGGTACCTCGACTCGCTCCCCGCCGATGCGGTCGCGGGTGCACAGCCCGTCGACGCGAGCTGGAATCCGAAGGGGCCCGCGTCCGATCAGCCGATCACGTGGGTGACCTTCGAGCGCGCGCGCCGGTTCTGCGAAGCGATCGATGCCTCGCTACCGACCGACGACCAGTGGGTCCGCTCGAGCGCGAACGCGTGGGGACTCGATCCGGGCCAGCGCGGCGTGCTCGGCCCGCTCGAGGAGTGGACCTCGAAGGTCCACGACGGGCTCGCCACCGTTCGCGGTGCCCATGCCGCGATGAGCGACGAGGACAAGCAGCTCGCGCTCGAGGCGGCGATGCTCAAGAGCACCGAGTCACTCGCCGGAGCCGGCGCACCGGCGAAGACCGTCGCGAGTGCCGTGATCGGATTTCGATGCGCGCGATGATCGATCGAGCTCGGGCCTTCGCGTGGATCGTGTCGTTCGTGATCATCGCGTGGTCCGCGTCGACCTCGCTGGCACAGCAGGTGATCGATAGCGACGGAGATGGCATCCCGGATTCCGCAGACGCCTGTCCCAAGCAAGCTGGAATAGCCAGCGACCAACCTCGCAAGCACGGCTGTTCCCCCACCGCCGACAGTGACGGCGATGGCATCTTGGATTCGAACGACGCATGCCCGGATGCCCCCGAGGACAAGGACGGGTTCCGGGACGAGGACGGCTGCCCCGATCCCGACAACGACGGCGATCGGGTCCTCGATGGCCAGGACAAGTGCCCAGCCGAGCCCGAGACCAGGAACGGCTACCAGGACCAGGACGGTTGCCCGGACGCGCTCCCTCGTGTGCTGCAGGGTCGCACGACACCGCACAAAGACTTTCCGGACTGGGTTCCACCCGCCACGCCGAACAAGCCGATCGCGGATCCGCCGAAACCTGTGCTGCGGCCGACACCACCGGCGATCATTGCCTCCACGACGCCGGCACGCCCCGCAGGACAGCCGTCGCCGCCGAGCGGTTATCGCTGCGGCGCCCGGGGCACGCTCGTCCTGAACCAGGGCTGCAGATGTCCCTCGGGTCGAAGCGAGCGCCGCGATGCGGACGACGTCGCGATGTGCGTCACGGGTCCGGCGACCGCGACCGCGCCAGCACCGGCACGCCCGCCCACCGCACCGGCACGACCATTATTGGAACCGGTCTCCCAGCCGGGGAACCTCCTGATCACGACGAAAGGGACGATCACGGCTGGCGCATCGTGGGCGACCGTCTCGATCGATGGACGGCCGTTCGGGCAGACGCCCGTCGTCACCAAGATCGCTCCCGGCAAGCACAAGATCGTGTACTTCAGGGGCGGTACCTCGCAGACCCGGGCCATGGGGATCACCGTGCAAGCCGGCGAGACGACGAGAGTGATCCTCGAGCTCGAGTAGCTCAGTTCGGCGGCCGCGCGAAGATCCTCCACGGCTGGCGCTTGAGGATCTTGCCGAGCTCCTTGGCGTCCTCGGGGAACTCGGGGTCGCGTGCGAGCCGGCCGATCGTGCCCTCGCCACGCGCGATCCTCGCGTTGAGGTCCTCGAGCTTCGCGAGCAGCGGATCGAACTTATCCATCGCGGTGCGCACGCGCGAGATCGCCAGCTCGACCGCACGGATCGCCGCCGGGCCTCGCGTGTCGAGCCGTCCGCCGAGGGTCTCGACGCTGGCCGCGAGCGTGGTGGCCTTGGCGCCGAGCACGTCGAGCATCCGGCGGGTCTGCGCGATGGTGGTACGAGCGCGCGTGATCATCGCGCCGAACCGCTGGAGCCCGGCATCGCCGCCGAGCGTGACCTCGCGCAGCTGGCGGACCTCCGCGAGGAGCCCCTCGAGCTCGAAGCCGAGCGACGCGACCCCGACGACGTTCGGCACGAGGCCGTCCATCGTCTGGGCGAGCTGCCGGAGCTGGACGCGCAGCGCGTCGAGCTCCGGCCCGACGTCGTCGGCGAACTTCTTCGCGGTGGTGAGGTTGTCCCACGTGCGCTGCAGCACGCGATCGAGGGTCGGTGGATCGATGCCGATGATGGGAGCGCTCCCCGGCGGCAAGGGCTCGGCCAGCGATGGTCCGTCGGGGTCCGGCGACGGCGCGAGCTCGAGGTGACGCGCCGAGAGCGGCCCGGTCCCCGCGATGAAGACGTCACCCCCGCGGGCGATCCGCGCGGCCTTGCGGGCATCGATCTTCAGCGTCACGACCACACCAGCGTCGAGCGGGCCGCCCTTCGGGGCGAGCGCGATCGCCTCGATGGTGCCGATCGATTGCCCCGCCACCACGATCGGTGCGCCCTCGCGCAGCCCGCCGGTCTGCCGGAAGTGGACGACCATCCGCACGTGGTCGCCCCATTCGATGCGGCCGGCGACGAACACGATGAAGCCGATCGCGAGCGCGAGGAGCATCATCACGATGCCGCCGACGCGTCGCGTGAGCTTCTCGTCTTGCGCGAGCAGACTCACGTCATTCCTTCCAGAAGAACTTCCACGGATTGCGCTTGAGATCGCGGATCAGCTCGCGGAGATCGCTGTAGAGCTCGTCGCGCGACAGCAGCGCACCGGCGGTGCCCTTGCCGGCACGCAGGTCTGTGACGAGGCCGTTGACGTTGTCGATCAGGCCGCCCGCCTGCCCGGCCGCGACGGCGGCCTTGTCGGCGGCGTTGATCGCCCGATCGATCCGCTGCTCGGTGATGATGCCGGTGACGCGGGTCGCATCGCTCATGAGGGTCGAGGCGGCCGGCGTCAGCGTCGTCATCGTGTGCTGCGCGGCGACGAGCGTCTTGTCGGCGTTCGCGACCAGGCTCGCGATCGGCCGGCCGTCACCGAGCCCGGTGTTGACCTTCGACAGCGTCGTCTTGGCCTCCTTCGCGAGCTCGGCGCCATTCTGGATGAGCTCGCCGAGCTGCTTGCGATTCTCGACGAGCAGCGTGTTGACCTCGGCGACCGCACTCGCTCCGTTCGAGAGCAGGTTCTTGATCGCGCCGCGATCGTCGCGCAGCACCGACGAGACGCCCTCGAGCACCTCGTAGAGCCGCGCGACGACGAGATCGGTCCGCGGTGGATCGTGGACGAAGTGATCATCGTGGACGATGGTGTCGGGCTCGATCGGTGGCTTCTCCCAGTCCTTGCCCGGAACGATCTCGAGGTACTGCTCGCCGAGCACGCCGGCGGTGTTGATGAAGAACTCCGCGTCGCTGCGAATGCTGTCGCGCGCTCGATCCTCGATCCACACCTCGACTCGCACCTGCACGCGCTTGCCGAGCTTCGGATCGAGCTTGCCACCGAGGAACTCGACGTCCTTCACCTTGCCGACCTTGATCCCCGAGACCTTCACGGGCGCGCCCGGCTGGAGCGAGCCGATGTAGTCGAAGTCGACGTGGATCGAGAACCCCGAGCGCAGCGTGAAGTTGCCGAGGATGAAGATGAAGCCGACGAGGATCGCGCTCGAGATCAAGATCAGGAGCCCGACCTTGAATTCCAGGCCGCGTTCACGCATGTGCGGGGATCGTAGCCGATGCTCGGTCGCGCGGCGCTAGATCGCGTCGATCGCGGCGTCGATCGCAGCGTCGATCGCCGCATCGGGCCGAGCGTCGGGTCGGGCGTCGACGGCATCGATGCCGGCATCGAGCTCGACCACGGGGGGCGCGTCGAACACGGTCCCCATCGTCGAACAGACATGCGGGTCGCTGCCGAAGTCGCACACGAGCCCGGTGTCGCACTCCGACGACGCGTTGCAGACCTCGCCAGTTGCCTTGAGGCTGCCGCCGCCGCACGCGACGACGATGAGGATCGTCACGGCGAGGGCGAGCGCCACCGCCACGAATCGACGTGGGTGCTGCATGGCCCGACGATACCCCGCGCTCGATGTAGGCAGAACGAACAAACGGCCCGCGAGCGCGAGCCGTTTGCTGGTCAGCAACCGAGTTGCGCTACGCGGGCGGATAGCCTCCGCCTTGCGGCGGGTAGCCTCCACCTTGCGGCGGATAGCCTCCGCCTTGCGGCGGATAGCCTCCGCCTTGCGGCGGATAGCCTCCGCCTTGCGGCGGATAACCGCCACCACCTTGCGGCGGATAGCCGCCACCCTGCGGGGCACCACCGCCGCCACCGCCGGCGAACATTCGCTTCGCTTCTTCATACGCAGCCGGCGCGGTCAGCATCAGCACGCCGAAGTACGCGACGAAGAACAGCAGGACGTGCAGCGTGGTGAGGATCGCAAAGGCACCGCCACCGGAGATCACGGCCGCGAGCATGTTGAGGATCTGGTACGCGGGAATCCAGACGATGAGCAGCGCGCAGATCAGCGGTCCGAACGCATCGACGGCCTGCAGCGCCGGCGGCAGCTTCTGCGGCGGCACGACGAACAGGATGCAGAGGATCCCGAGCGTCGTGACGAGGAAGTTGAGCAGCTCGGCGATGATGTGGACGACGTTGCCGTGGAACCCGAACACGGCGCCCAGGCTGGCCGCCCACGGCCAGATCATCATCACCGCGCCCACCGCGATGATGATGCGTGCGACCTGATCGCTTGGCTGTGCGATCCGCGAGAGCAAGCCGAATACGAGGGTCGCGTAGCCGATGATCCCGAACGCCATCGAGCCGCCGCCGGCCACGCCAAGCATCGAGATGCCGACGAACGACACGCCGAACGGGATCCACTGCAGGACCACCGGTGGAATGTTCTGCCGCATCTCGGCGGGAGCCGCCGCGATGAACAGATACGCGGCGCCGGCGAGCAGCGGCCAGATCAAGGCATGGAAGATCGAGATGTTCCACGAGAAGATGAGCGGCGAGAAGCTGTATGGAACGACGATGGCGGCGATGAGCCCGACGCCGCACAGGAACAGCACCTTCTTCTGAAGACTCGGATCGCGCAGCTTGCTGATCGGGAACCCCATCAGCGTTCCGGGCGCGGACTGCGGAAGTCCGCGCGCCATGTTGTCGAGCGGACCCGGTAGATCCTGCTGCGGCGCGACGCCGAACCCACCCTGCTGGGGATACGCCGGCTGTTGCGGTGGCGGAGGATATCCTCCGGGCGCAGCTCCGAACGGCTGCTGTGGTTGACCGAAACCTTGCGGCGGTGGCTGACCGAACTGCGGCGGTGGCGGTTGACCGAAGCCTTGCTGCGGCTGACCAAAACCTTGCGGCGGTGGCGGCTGACCGAACTGCTGCGGTGGCGGTTGACCGAAGCCTTGCTGCGGTTGCGGCGGCTGACCGAACTGCTGCGGTGGCGGTTGACCGAAACCTTGCGGCGGTGGTGGGAACCCCGGCGGCGGTTGCTGCGGCTGGCCGTATGGCTGTTGCGGCGGCTGACCGAACTGCTGCGGCGGCGCTTGTGGCGGCGGCGGCTGGCCGTACTGCGGTTGCTGCGGCGGCTGGCCGTATTGCGGCGGCGGCGCTTGCGGCTGGCCGTACTGGGGCTGTTGCGGTGGTTGACCGTACTGGGGTTGTTGCGGTGGCTGACCGTACTGCGGCTGCTGCGGCGCTTGCGGGGCCGGCGGATAGCCGGGCTGCGGCGCTGCTTGCGGACGCGCCGGCTGTCCTGGCTGCGGTGGTGCGAAGCCTTGCTGCTGCGGCGGCGCGAACCCCTGCCCCGGAGCGGGACCGCGACCGGGAACCATGGGTGCCGAGACTCCGAACATCGTCTTCGCAGGCTGCCCGCCGGGAGCGCCTGCTTGCATCGGCGGCATCGGCCGACCGCACGTTCCGCAGGCCGGTGCATTCATCAGCACCGCCGCGCCGCAATACGGGCACGGCCTAGTTGGTGTCGCCATTCAAGTGTCCCCTTTGGAAGGCAACGGTATCGTAGCGATACACGCACCGCAACGAAGGTGACGCCGTTTTGGGGAGCGTGATATTGGTGAGGGCGTGGCGCGGCGGCTTCCGGGACATGATGCCGTACGTGGTGACGCCGTCGAGGTGCGCATCGCCGACACGACGGTGCGAGCATTCGCCGACGAGAGCATCGCGGCGGCGGCGTTCGCGAGTGGCGCACGCGTGCTGTCGAGGTCGCTCAAGTATCACCGGCCGCGCACGTTCTTCTGCTTCGAGGGCCACTGCAGCGGCTGCCTCGTGCGGTTGTCGGGCGTGCCGAACCTCCGCGCGTGTCAGGCGCCGTGCACGCAAGGCGCCGAGGTCGAGGGCCAGAACGCATTCCCATCCGCCGAGATCGATCTGCTCGGCGCAGTCGATTTCGTGTTCTCGCGTGGCCTCGATCACCACACGATGATGACCGGCTCGTCGATGCTCAACCGGCTGGCGAACAAGGTCGTGCGTCAGCTCTCGGGCCTCGGCAAGTTGCCGGATGCCGTTGCCGGCGAGCTGCCGGAGGTGCAGCGCTACGATGTCGACGTGTGCGTGATCGGCGGCGGGCCCGCGGGCCTCGAAGCCGCGACGCAGGTCGCTCGTGCGGGTCGCAGCACCGTGGTCGTCGACGATCAGCTACGGCCCGGCGGGAGCATGCGCGCGGATCCGCGAACCGGTCGCGGTGCGGCCGAGGCGAGCTGGCGCGGCGCCATCGACGCTGGTTGCGCGGTGCTCGCGCGCTCCACGGCGATCGGCTTCTTTCCCGAGGACGACGGCGGCGTGCTCGCGGTGTCGGCGCCCGATCGGCTGTACCGGATCTACGCGAAGTCCTGGATCTGGGCGACCGGCGGCTACGCGGTGAATCTACCGTTCGCCGACAACGATCGGCCCGGCGTGATCGCGGCGCGTGCGGTCGGGCGCTTGCTCGTCGATCACGGCATCCTCGCGGGCGATCGCGTGTGCATCATCGAGATCCCGGAGCTTGCCGACGATGTCGGCGCGCTCGCCTCCGCGCTGACCGCGGCGGGTGCCGAGGTCGCGCGCGTCCCGCTCGATGGGGTCGGCGGTACCCGCGGGCGCAGCTGGACGAGCGCGGTCGATACCACCGCCGGCAAGATCGATTGTGATGTCGTCGCCGTTGCCGCGATTCCAGCGCCGGCGTCCGAGGGTGCACGCCAGCAGGGTTGTCGCGTCGTCCTCGATCCGGCGGCCGGTGGGTTCCGGGTCGTGGTCGACGAGCACGGCCGCACGACCACGCCGGGAGTGTGGGCCTGCGGTGACGTCTGCGGTTACCTCGGGCCGGCTGCCGCGGCCGCAGATGGCGCGCGCGTCGGCGCGAACGTCGCGGCCTCGTAGTATCGTCACTGCGTGGCGGGAAAGATCGTCTTGTGCCGGTGCGAGGACGTGACCCTCGCGGATCTCGCGCACTGCGTGTCGCGCGGCTATCGCGATATCGAGGAGGTCAAGCGCTACACCGGCTTCGGAACCGGACCGTGCCAGGGCAAGGAGTGCCTCGCCGTCGTCGCGACCCAGCTCGCGAAGCTGACCGGTCAACCGCCCGAAGCGATCCCGCCGTTCACGTCGCGACCACCGCTCGCGCCCACGCCGCTCCGCGTGCTCGCGCGTGATCCGGGCGCGCACCGCTTCGAGGACGACCAGGGCTGATGCAGCCGGTCATGGACGAGGACGAGGACGACAGCCGCGCCGATGTCTCCGGCGAGATCCGGCTGCCCGCGACCCTCGATGCCGGGCCGTTACCCGCGAAGGCCGAGATCGTCATCATCGGCGGCGGCGTCATCGGGCTCTCGATCGCGTATCACCTCGCGCGGCGTGGGCTGCACGACGTCGTCGTGATCGAGCGCGGCTATCTCGCCGAGGGCGCGTCGGGCCGCAACGGTGGTGGCGTGCGCCAGCAGTGGTCGACCGAGATCAACATCCGGCTCATGCAGGAGTCGGTCGAGCTGTGTCGGCGGTTCGCCGTCGACCTCGGCGTCAACGTGTGGTTCCGCCAGGGCGGATACCTGTTCCTCGCACGTAGCGCGAAGGAGATCGCGCGCCTCGAGAAGAACATCGGGATCCAGAACAAGTGCGGCGTGAAGACGCGCATGCTCGATCCGGAACAGGCGAAGGCGATCGTTCCCGAGCTCGATCTGACCGGCATCGTCGGCGCGTCGTACAATCCCAGCGACGGGATCCTGTTCCCGTGGCCGTTCTTGTGGGGCTACGCGCGGCAGGCCGCGGCGATGGGCGTGCGGATCTTCACGCAGACACCCGTCGGTGGGCTCGAGCCGATCGAGAGTGGCGGCTACGTCGTCCACACGCCGCGAGGTGCGGTGCGCGGACGCCGCGTGATCAACGCGACCGGTGCGTGGTCGCCGGAGCTCGCGAAGCTGATCGGCGTCGACGTGCCGACCTATCCGATCCGTCACGAGATCTGCTCGTCGGAGCCGCTCAAGCCGTTCCTGCGGCCCATGGTGTCGGAGCTCGCGAGCGGCCTGTACTGCAGCCAGTCGATGCGCGGCGAGATCGTCGGCGGCGTGACGATTCCGGGTCACAGCCCGACGTACGCGATGGGCTCGACGCTCGAGTTCCTCGCCACGTACGCGCGCCGCCTGGTGCGCCTGATGCCGATCCTCGGCGAGATCAAGATCCTCCGCCAGTGGGCCGGGCCCTACGATCAGTCGCCCGACGGGAACCCCATCCTCGGAGCCGCGCCCGAGCATCCCGACTTCTTCCTCGCGTGTGGCTTCGTCGGCCACGGATTCATGATGGCGCCGATCCTCGGCAAGCTCTACGCGGAGTGGCTCACCGGCGGGCCGCCCCACGAGATCTTCTCGCGTTACACGCTGACGCGATTCCGCGACGGCGGTGGCGCCCAGGATCCCTCGGAGGCCAAGGAAGACTTCAATATCGGGTAGGCTGGGCGCGATGGTGGATGCTGCCCGATCGGGGCCGTTACGGCTCGTGTGCTTCGAGCTTCGCGGACAGGAGCTCGCGCTGCCGATCGAGGCCGTCCGCGAGACGTTGCCGATCCAGCCGATCACGCGCGTCGTGCTGACGCCCACGTGCCTCGCCGGGGTGTTCAGCCTGCGCGGCGACATCGTGCCGGTGATCGATCTCGGCGTGCTGCTCGGGCTGGCCCGCACCGAGGTCGGCGACGACAGCCGGATCGTCGTGCTCGACTACAAGGGCGGCACCGCCGGCATCGTCGTCGATCGGCTGCGCGACCTGCGCACGATCGAAGAGCCGCTCGAGCCTCCACCGTCGAACCTCGATCCCACGGTCGCACAGCTGCTGCTCGGGGTCGCGGCGACGTCGAGCGGCACGGTGCGCATCCTCGATGCGAACGCGGTCGTCACGGCCGAGCCGCTGCGTGCGCTCTCGAAGAGTGACGAGGAAGGCAAGCCAGCATGAGCCAGCGGAGTCTCCGCTTCCCGATGTTCTTGAAGTTCCTGCTCGCGTGCCTGTTGTTGACGGGCCTGTTGGTGTTCGGCGGGACGTGGCTCGTGCGCAGCAAGTCTCAGTTCCAGAACCGAGGCAACTTCCTCGTCAAGCAGCTCAAGCGCTACCAGTTCTATCAGGAGCGATCCGGACGCGCGTTGACGGGAAGTGTCGAGCTCCTCGCGTCCGATCCCCTGCTTCGCGCCGCGGTCGCGACTCAGACCGCGCCGCCCACCACCCCGCCGCCGACCGAGCTCGCCACGATCGCCTCGTCGGTTTATGAGCGCTTGT
>Ga0299915_10000036_pt1 | contig 97400 bp, 78 predicted proteins | sample RVTome_13_FD_200263 | JGI IMG/M metagenome (GOLD analysis project Ga0299915, IMG submission 200263) | Soil microbial communities from uranium-contaminated site in the Upper Colorado River Basin, Wyoming, United States - RVT92D227 (version 2) ...
CTCGGAACTGAGCGCGTCGGCTTCGTGGAGCACGACCAGCATGGGGCCACGACCGCACAAGACCACCGCGATGCGCTCCGCCAGGGTGCCGCGGTCGTCCGCCGCGACCCCGAGCACGGTCGCGATGGTCGCGGTCGCATCCGAGGCCGTCTTCGCGCCCGACAGATCGACGCACCACACCCCACCGGGTGGTGCGGAGTCGCGATCGATCATCGCGCGGATCATCTCGTTGGTCAGCCGGGTCTTGCCGACGCCCGGTGGTCCGACGATCGCGACCCAGCGCGACGCCTCGAGCGTCGCCTCCAGCGCGGCCAGGTCGGCGACGCGGCCGACGAACGACGTCAACGGCGTGGGGAACACGATGTTGCCTGCCGGATCCACGGCGCGGAGCCTAGCCCGTCAGCGCGCGAACGTCGCGCGGCGGTAGCTCGCGTTGTTCGTGGGCCAGCCGTTGCAGTGTGCGATTCGCGGGTGGATCGTCATCGGGATGACGAGAGGAGCGAGTGCGACGCGCCGCAAGCCCACGAGGGTGAAGGCCATGGCGAAACCCGCGCGACCGAAGGCCAAGGCCACGGCGAAACCCGCGCGACCGAAGGCCAAGGCCGGGCCGACGCGCAAGGTCAAGCCGAAGCCTCGTGCTCGCAGCGCGAAGGAGCGGCTTCCTGCCTTCGACTTCGACGGACTCGAAGCAGCCCTGCTGGACGCTGCCCGGTCGGCGTTCGCGCAGTTGCGAGCCAACAACCCGCGGCATCACTTGTCGAGCAGAAGCAGCTCGAGCGCGTCGCGATCGGGCTCGCACGCGCACTCGATGTCCCGTGGCGGATCGGCGGGTCGCACTAGTCTTGTAGGCACGACGCGATCTTGTCGTCGCGCTCGAAGCCATCGCGGCGATACGGCGGATCGAGCCGCTCGACCCGCGACGCGATCACCGAGACGTCGCGCAGTGCCCGGTGCGCGCCGCCAGGCTCGCCTGCAGCGTGAGCTGGCGCAGCATCGGATCGGAAGTCTCCGGCTGCGGCGGCGCCTCGATCGCCACGCGCGGCAGCGGCTGGGTCGCCGGCTCCTCGCGCGGGTTGACGTCGCGAAGCTCGTTCGCGATCAGCACGAGCAAGCCGACCGCGAGCATGGCTCCGCCCATCCACGGCCCGATGTCCTTCGTGATCCCGCAGCCGATGCTGTCGTTGAGATCCTCGATCTGGTCGTCGCAGTTCGAGGTCAGGCCGTCGACGATCATGAAGGTGCCGAACCCCGCGGTGACGCCACCGCCGATGCGCCCCGGCGTGCGCGACTTGCCCCAGCACCCCGCATTCGCGAGCACGAGTACCAACATGATCCGATGCATCTCGTGATCGGCTGCACGATGAAGGCCACGCGTAGCTCCGCGATCTGCCGTCGTCGCGCTGACCGATCTCGAACGCTGTGTCGTGCTCGCTGACACCAGGCAATGGTCCGACCGGGCCAATCGACCGACGTCAGCGGTGCATGGTATGGGGCCTGATGGCCGTGCGCCGTTCTCGATCGCCTGCAGGCGAATTCGCCGACGATCGCGCACCGACACGCCTCGCGCTGTCGATCACCCCGGCCGGGCACCTGGTCGTGCGTGTCGTGGCGGCGGACGGCCAGGACTTGATCGCGCCGGACGCCGCGACGCGGATCGCCGCGGCGTTCGCGAACGGCGCCGGCGCCGGACTGCTCCAGCTCGGAACCGCCGAGGTCACGACGCCGCTGCCCGCGGCGCTCGGGTACTGGCGCGACCTGGCGGCACGCTACGTTGCCGCTGTGTGCGCGCGGGGCGAGGACACCGCGACGCCGATCGCTCCGCTCGACGATGCGATTCTCGCTGCGCTTGCGGCGAGCGCGCCTCCGATGCCCGGAGGCGAGTATGTCGAAGCCGGGTTGCTCGCGGAGCAGTGGCGGTTGCTCGGCCACGCGTTCGCCGCGGCGATGCAGCCCCATCGCGGCAGCATCGCCGACTTCCTGCAAACGCGGCACGCGGCCTGGCACCTCGTCGGGCGCGTACACTTCAACCTCGCCGAAAATCGCGGCGACGATGAAGCGCCGTTCGCGTTCCTGGCCACGTACACCACGCGGTTGTCGGCGCAGGCGACCGCCCAGCATGTTCCGCTCGGGCAGGCGCTACGCGAGTACGCCGGTGCGCGCGCGCAGCCGCAGCTGCAAGCGCTCCTCGAACCCGTGCGGCGCGCTGCCGCTGCGTGTCCGTGGTTGTCGGAGATGGTCGAGGGTGGCGAGCTGTTCCAGCCGCTGCGGTGGACCGCGGGCGATGCGCTGCGCCTGCTCGTCGATGCCCCGAAGCTCGAGGCCGCCGGGGTGATCGTGCGGATGCCCGTAGGTTGGGGAGGTCGCCGGCCGGCGCGGGCCCAGGCGACCGCCACCGTCGGCACCAAGCCAGCGGGTGGGCTCGGCGGGGACGCGCTGCTCGATTTTCGCGCCGCCGTCTCGCTCGATGGCGAGCCGCTGACCGAGCGCGAGCTCGCGGAGTTGCTGGCCGGGACCGACGGGCTGCGGCTGCTGCGAGGGCGGTGGATCGAGCTCGATCGCGAGGAGCTGCGTGCGTCGATCGATCGCCTGCGTGCCCTCGAGCACGCGTCGTCCGGCGGCATCGGGTTCGCCGAGGCGATGCGGCTGGTGGCAGGCGCATCGATCGCCGACGTACCTGCCGCCGAGGCCACGCCGCGACCGCGTGTGATCGCCGGTGCGTGGCTCGCCGAAACGCTCGCCGGGCTGCGCATGCCGGCCGGTCTCGCCCAGGTCGAGCCAGGAGCCGCGCTCCATGCGAAGTTGCGGCCGTACCAGGAGGTCGGCGTGCGCTGGCTGCATTTGTTGTCGCAGCTCGGCCTCGGTGCCTGCCTCGCCGACGACATGGGGCTCGGCAAGACGATGCAGGTCATCGCGCTGCTGCTGACCGCGACGCGCACCCCCGGCAAACCGCCGCACCTGTTGGTCGCCCCGGCTTCGCTCCTTGGCAACTGGACGAACGAGCTCGCGCGGTTTGCACCGAGTCTGCGCGTCGTCGTCGCGCATCCCTCGGCGATGTCGGCGACCGAGCTCGCCGCTCCGGATCTCGCCGCGGTGGATCTGGTGATCACGAGCTACGGGACGCTGGCGCGTGCTCCGTCGCTGGCGGCGACGCAGTGGGGGCTGGCGATCCTCGACGAGGCCCAGGCGATCAAGAACCCGGGCACGAAGCAGACACGCGCGGTCAAGACGCTCGATGCACGTGCCCGCATCGCGCTCACGGGCACGCCGGTCGAGAACCGGCTCGGCGATCTGTGGTCGATCTTTGACTTCCTCAATCCCGGCCTGCTCGGCTCCGCCAAGGAGTTCACTCGCTACACGAAGCAGCTCGACGCCACGGGCTACGGTCCGCTGCGCGAGCTGATCCGGCCGTACGTGCTGCGGCGGCTCAAGACCGATCGCACGGTGATCGCGGACCTGCCGGACAAGACCGAGCTGACCGGGTACTGCGCACTCTCGCGCAAGCAGACCGCGCTCTACCAGCAGGCGGTCGATCACCTGGCCGCGCGGCTTGGCGCGAGCAACGGCATCCAGCGGCGCGGCGCCGTCCTCGCGTCGCTCCTGCGGTTCAAGCAGATCTGCAACCACCCGTCGCAGTGGCTCGGCGACGGCGACTGGCGCGAGGCCGACAGCGGCAAGCTGCAGCGCGTCCGCGAGCTCGCCGAGGTGATCGCCGCGAAGCAGGAGAAGCTGCTCGTGTTCACGCAGTTCCGCGAGACCTGCGCGCCGCTCGCGGCGTTCCTCGCCGGCGTGTTCGGGCGACCGGGTCTGGTGCTCCACGGCGACACGCCGGTGAAAGAGCGCAGCGCGCTCGTCCGCCGGTTCCAGGAGGATGAGGACGTCCGGTTCTTCGTGCTGTCACTCAAGGCCGGCGGCACCGGGCTCAACCTGACGGCGGCGTCACACGTCCTGCACTTCGATCGGTGGTGGAACCCCGCCGTCGAGGATCAGGCCACGGATCGCGCGTTTCGCATCGGCCAGCAGCGCAACGTGCTCGTGCACAAGCTCGTGTGCCGCGGCACGGTCGAGGAGAAGATCGATGCGATGATCGCGAGCAAGCGAACGCTGTCACGGCAGCTCCTCGAAGGCACCGCCGAGCTGAAGCTGACCGAGCTTTCCGACGCCGAGCTGATGGCGCTGGTCACGCTCGATCTGAAGCGCGCGATGATGGATGGACCCTCGGACCCGAACAAGGATGACCGACGATGAGCCACTGGTCAGGGGACTACTTCGGCTTTGAACCGCGCAAGAGCGCTGCCCAGCGCCGCGCCGATGCAGCGCGCAAGCTCAAGGACGCTGCGCGCCGCGGCCAGCCGATGTCGCCGGTCGCGATCGTGGGCCGCAAGATCGCGCACACGTTCTGGGGCAAGGCGTGGTGCGACAACCTCGAGCGCTATCGCGACTTCGCACACCGCCTGGAGCGTGGCCGCAGTTACCTGCGCAGCGGCTCGGTGATCGATCTGAAGATCGACGCCGGCAAGATCGTCGCGACCGTCAGCGGCTCGAGCCTCTACGAGATCGCGATCGAGATCGACGAGGTGAACCCCGACGCGTGGCGCGCGATCCAGCGTGACTGTGCCGGCGGCATCGGATCGCGCCTCGATCTGCTGAGCGGCCGCTTGTCCGAGCCGGTGATGGCGCGGCTGTGCACCGACCGCACGGGCTTGTTCCCGCCGCCGTCGGCGATCCGGTTCACCTGCAGCTGCCCGGACTACGCGATCATGTGCAAACACGTCGCCGCTGTGATGTACGGCGTCGGCGCACGGCTCGATCACGCGCCTCAGCTCCTGTTCACCCTGCGCCAGGTCTCGGTCGACGATCTCCTCGCCTCGGCGCTCGCGGAGCTCCCGACAGCGTCATCGTCCTCGTCGCGCGTGCTGGCCGCCGACGGGCTCGCGGCGTTGTTCGGGATCGAGCTGGCCGAGTCCTCGGCTCGTCCGGCCCGCACCCCAGCGAAGCGCCAGCGGACCCAGCCAGAGCGCTCTTCCAGCGCCATCGTTCCCACGACGAAGCCCGCTCGCCGAGCCCGCGTGACAACAAGCAAGAAGCGCCGCGCCACGAAGCCCGCGCGGCCTGGTACTGCGCGGCGTCGAGCGAAATAAGACCACCACCGGTCTGGTTGATCACGAGCCGCTAAGTTGTGCGAATGGGGGGACTCGAACCCCCACGATGTTACTCACTGGTACCTGAAACCAGCGCGTCTACCAATTCCGCCACATTCGCGTGGTCCCGAATGCAAGCCCTTCGGGGCAGGTAGATTTGCCACACTCCCCGCCCGATCTCAAGGGCTGGCGCTCGATGGACTGTGATGCCGTTTCCCGTGTCGAGCCAAGGAGTTGTCACGAACGCGGCTTGAATCATCGTGCCCGAGCGGCGTACCATGGGGTAAGGGCGTTACTTCGAGTCTGCGATGGCAAAGCTGATCGTCATCTCCGGGGAAGAACGGCAAGAGTTCGAGCTCGCCGCCTTCAACACGATCGGGCGACATCCCGACAACACGATCCAGATCCTCGATCGCATCATCTCGAAGGAGCACGCCCAGATTCAGCGCTCGGCCGACGGGCGCTTCATGCTCCGCGATCTGAAGTCGCTCAACGGCACGTTCATGCGCGGGGAGCGGGTCGCCGATCACTTCCTGGCCGACGGCGACGAGTTCACGATGGGCTCGACGCGCATCGTGTTCGTCGACAAGCCGAAGGCCGATGACGCGCTCGGCCGCGTGACGATCGCGCCGGGTCTCACCGAGAGTCACATTCGCGGCCGCATCCAGGCCAACACCGGCGATTTCATGCCGGAGCGTCAGATCGCCGACGAGAAGAACCTGCGTCGCGACTACGAGCGCCTGCGCATCGGCCACGAGCTCGCGCGTGCCGTCGGTACCGAGCTCGATCTCGACAAGCTGCTCCCGAAGATCCTCGAGAAGGCCTTCGAGCTCGTCGGTGCCGACCGCGGCGTGATCCTGCTCCAGGATGACAAGGGGGTCATGTCGCCGCGCCACGTGAAGACACGCAGCGGCAAGAGCGATCCGAACATCGTGCTGTCGAAGACGGTGATGGCCGAGGTCGTCAACAACAAGGCAGCCGTGCTGTCGTCGGACGCGACGATGGATGCGCGGTTCTCCGGCGCGCACTCGATCATCATGCAGGGCATCCGCTCGACGATGACGCTGCCGCTCCTCCACGCCGGCGACCTCCTCGGCATCATGCACCTCGATTCGCTGTTCACCTCGAACGCGTTCACCGAGAAGGATCTCCAGATCTGTACCGGCATGGCCGCGCAGGCGGCGATCTCGATCCAGAACGCTCGCCTCGCAAACCGCATCGAGAAGGAGGCGCACACCCGCGCTCAGATCTCGCGGCTGATCCCCCCGGCCGTCGTCGAGCAAGTCTTGAAGGGCGAGCTCGTGATCGAGAAGGGCGGTCGGGTCAGCGAGATCACGATGCTGTTCTCCGATATCCGCGGCTTCACCACGATGTCCGACGGCAAGGAGCCGCAGGAGGTCGTCAACACCTTGAACGAGTACTTCGAGGTGATGGTCGACATCCTCTTCAAGTACAGCGGCACGCTCGACAAGTTCGTCGGCGACGAGATCATCGGGCTGTTCGGCGCCCCCATTCAGCTCGAGGACGCGCCGTTCAAGGCCGTGTCTTGCGCCATCGCGATGCTGCAGGCGCTCGCGGAGTTCAACAACACGCGCGCCGCCGAGAACATGCCGGCGATCCGGATCGGCATCGGGATCAACACCGGGAACGTCATCACCGGGTCGATCGGCTCGACGCGTGCGCTCCAGTACACGGCGATCGGCGACGCGATGAACGTCGCGTCGCGCCTGGTCAACGTCGCCGCCTCGGGCGAGATCATCATCTCCGAGGACACCTACCGCAAGGTCGCCGGCCGCATCGACGCGGTCGCGTTGCCCCCGGTGAAGGTGAAGGGCAAGGCCGAAGAGCTGAAAGTATTCCGCGTCTCCGGTCTGCGTAACGTCACGACCCCCGCCCCCGGCGAGTGGTCGGGCCCGACGAACGGCTAGGCTACTTGTTCACGACGCGGCAGGTGTGCGTCGAAGCCTTGCCCTTGATCTGCTTCGCGAACTTGCCGGTGCCGATGGTGTGGTCGTAGTTCGTCACGTACTCGAACTTCTTTCCCTTGTTCTCGGCGCTGCACCACTTCTTCTGCAGCTCGGCGGTCAGGAGTCGCACGCACTTCGTCGACAGCTTGTCCTCGGCCTCGGCGAAGACGATCTTCTCGTCTTTCGGGTCGAGCGCGCGGCACTTGGTGCCACCGGCGACGGGCTCCGGCTTGTCCTCTTTCACGGGCTTCGCCGTGATGCACCTGGTCTGAAGATCGGTGACCTGCTTCGACGTTGACGCCGAGCACGTGAGCTTCTTCGCCTCGTCGTTCTCGGCCTTGCACTTGCCCTTGGTCTCTTGTTCCGCGAGGAACTTCTTCGATTTCTCGCAGACCTCGGTCTTCGCGGCGTCGACCTTCGCCTGCGCGTCGGACTTCGCGTCGCCAAACGCGTTCCCTGCAAAGCACAGCAATCCAAACACGGATGCAACCAACACGATGCGCTTGCTCATGGATTCCCCCTTCCAAGGAGCCGCGCCCAGGTCGCGGCGGTGACAACAATCGAGCGTTTCGATGCTAGCCAAAGACGCGCGTGGATCCTGTCCATTCAGGTCAAAAACGGCCTCGATCAAGGGATCGAGCTCGGCCGGATCGCTGATCGAATGATCGATTCGAGCCTGGGGAAAACTGCCCCGCTCACCGCATCGTCGAGGCGAACACCTCGACGGCATCATCGAACGCGGCCGGCTGCTCGATGTGGGAGAAGTGCCCAGCTCGCTCGATGACGATCAGCTTCGAGCCGGCGATCGCCTGCGAGATCCAGGTCGACGGCTTCACGCCACCCAGCATGTCCTTGTCGCCGGCGACGATCACCGTCGGCGTCGTGTGGATGACCCCGAGCCGCGCGCGCACGTCGAACCGCTCTCCGTCGACTCGGCGCCGGTAGACGTCGTACGAGACCTTGACCGACGTGACGAGCGGCGCGTACTCGGCGCGATGTCCGGACCAGTCCGCGAATAACAGCGGCCACATCCGGAGCCAGGCCGCGTCGAGCTCGGCCGCGCTGGTGGCCTTGGCCGACGCCTCGGTTCCGCCCATCGCGTCGGCAAACCACGGCTGGTCCTTGAACCACGCGGTGTTCGCTTCGATGTCCTGCCGCCATTCCTCGACCGTCGTCGGCGAGGTCGAGTACAGGAACAGCCCGCTCACGTGTGCGGGATGCTGCACGGCATAGAGCTGCGCGACCATGCCGCCGTACGAGTGGCCGACGAGGCAGACCCTGTCGATCCCGAGCTTCGCGCGAACGCTCTCGACGATCCGGACGTCGCGAGCCATCGAGTACTGCTCCGTGGCGGGTAGCTTGCCCGAGGAGCCGGTGCCGACCGGATCGATGTAGACCATCGTGAACCGCTGCTCGAGCGCGGGGATGCGTAGGTAGCCGGCGTCCATTCCCGGCCCACCGGGATGTGCGAGACACACCGGACCGCTGCCACGGACCTCGACCGCGATGTCGATGCCATCGATCGCCAGCCGGATTGCCCCGGTCACCAGCTGCGGCCCCACCACCATCTTCGGTGTCGAGCACGCAGCGGCGATCACGAGCACGAGTCCTGGTCGCATCGACCGAACCTACACCCCTTCGATCACCCGTCAGCCGGCGATCGTGAGTCCCATTTGGGCGCGCACGGTGAAGAACTCCTCGGAGATCGAGTACAGCACGAGCTCCTTGATCTTGTCCTTCACCTGCGGCCCACCGACGACGACCGGCTCGGCCGACACCATGCGGGCTGCGACCTCGAGATCACCACACACCACGAAGCCGGCGCGGTGCGACACGGCGTCGACGGCGTGGCCCCACTTCGCGAGGTTGATCTCGGGTGCCGCCTGGATGAATCGTCCGACGACCGCGCCGAGCTGCTCGAGCACCTGCGGCGGCATGCGCTTCTGCATCTCCGGCAGGTACTGCTGGACGAGCGCCACCATGTCGGGCGGCACCGGGAAGCGCGGCTGCACCATCACGATGGCCGACAGCACGACCACCTTGAGCTCGGTGTTCGTCGGCAGCAGCATCTTCAGGTAGTACTCCGGCCGCATGAACGTCAGCCGGCGTGCCGACAGGAACGCGATCTCGCGCTCCGACTTGCCCTGGAGCAGGTGTGGTCGCACGACGAACGACGGGCACAGCTCGTTCTTCTCGATCGCATTTGCGAGCTGGATATCGGCCGGCTTGTTGTCCTCGACGAGGAACACCTCCGGCAGCGGCACGTTCAGCACCTGCGCGACGTAGTAGAACAGCTTCGAGAACATCAGCGGATCACCCGGCAACAGCCGCCGATCCTTGCGCTTGACGCCGAAGTCCTTGTGCGGGAACGCCTTCATCGCGGCGACGCCCTGCCAGCTCGCGCCGAAGATGGCCGAGATGTAGCGGTTCTCGTCGGGATGAACGAGCTTGGCCCACGTATCGCCGCTCATCACGTTCTTCGCCTTGACGAGCCCGCGCGGCTTGTACTGCTCGTAGAACTGCAGCTCGTCGGGGTCGGCCTTCTTGAGGAACGCGAGCGTGTTACAGACGCACCACGTCTTGTCGTACTGGTGCGCGTCCATGTAGATGCGGCGCAGCGCCTTGTACGAGTCGTACTTGAACGGCTCGTTGCGCAGCATCAGCATGTGCTGGGCGACGGCCTTGTCGGTGTACTCGGGACCCGCCACGAGATAGAGCTCCGCGAGGATCTCGGCACGATCGTCGCCCGGACGCAGCTCGTTCTTGGGATCGAGCTGCTGCGCGATCTCGTAGGCCTGCGTCGCCGACTGGTAGTGCTTGAGGCGCGAGCGATAGATCTCGCCGAGGCCGTCGAACAGTCCGACCTGGATCTTGTGGAACGTCGGGCTGCCCTGCTTGGGCATGCGCTTGATCATGTCGCGGTAGGCGCGCTCTTGCGCCTTCCAGTCGCGCTTCGTGGTCAGCACCTTGTCGATCGCCTCGAACGACTTCAGCGCACGCGGGATCATCGACTCGGGCAGCTTCTCCGGAATCGCGAAGAAGTTGTCGAGGGCCTTGTTGTAGTAGTCGACCGCCTCGTCGAGCGACTTCAGCTCGTCGCGGCAGACCGTGGCAGCGGCGTGGTAGTACGCGCCGCGGCGGACGGTATCAGTCTCGAGCGCGACGAACCGCTCGATCGTCTCGACCGCCTTCTTCCAGGCCTTGGTCTCGGTGTAGAGGTCGAGCACCTTCTGGAGCAGCTGGTGATCCTCGGGGGCGACCTCGAGTGCCTCGAGATACGCCGCGGTGGCCTTCTGCGCGTTCTGCAGCTTCTCGTGATAGATGCCGCCGACCTGGTCGAGCAGCAGGACCTTGTCCTTGGGATCCGCGGTCACCATCAAGCTGCGCTTGGCGTGGACCACGGCCTCCCAGTCGCCCTGCTGCTGCTGCAGATCGATCACGGCCTCGAGCGTCTCGCGATGCGTCGGGTCGATCTCGAGCGCCTTCTCGAACATGTTGAGCGCCTTCTTGCGCTCCCCGAGGGCCTGCCGGACCATTCCGAGCCGGTTGTAGATGCGGACGACATCCGCCTCTTCCTGGCCGTCGCGATGCTGGACCAGGATCGTCTGGTAGATCTTTCCAGCGTTCTCGTAGTCTCCCATCTTGAACAGCAGGTCGGCACGACCGACCAGCGTTGGGAGTGACGTCGAGTCGATGTCGTACGCGGCCTTGTAGTAGCCGAGTGCTCGCTGGAAATCGCCGAGCTCGTCGGCGGTACGCGCCGCCCGGTAGTAGAGGTCGTTGAGCTCGCGCGGATCGGCGTGGAGCTGGCCGACCTTGCGGCACAGCATGTCGATCACGGGCGACAGGGCGCTCCATTCCTGCGATGCGAAGTAGAGCTCGGCGAGCGGGCGCCCCGCATCGACGTGCTCGGGATCGAGCGCGATCACCGCGGCGTACAGCTGCTTCGCGGCGTCGGGCTGGCCGAGCTTCTGCTCGTAGATCTTGGCCGCCTCGAACAGCAGGCGGACCTTGTCGATGACGACCGGCGTGTAGCTCTCGGCACGCACCATCATCTGGGCGGCCTTGAGCCAGTCGCCACGATCGGAGTACTGGCGCGTCAGCGCTTCCATCGTCGGCACGTGCGCCGGATCGATGGCGAGCCCGCGGAGCAAGTTCGACTCGGCCGCATCGGCATCGCCGAGCTGGCCGTACTGGATGCGTCCCATGCGCCAGTACAGATCGACCTGCCGGCGCCCGTCGTCCGACAGCCGGACGAGGTGGGCCATCACATCGACCGCGCGGTCCCACTCGCTGATCTTCTCGTAGAGTCGACCGAGCGCGTCGAGGGCACGCTGCTCGTCGCCGTCGATCTGGACGACGTCGGTGTAGGCCTCGACGGCACGATCGATGTCGTTGAGGTTCTGCTCGTACGTCACGCCCATCGCGACGTAGAGATCGACCTTGGTCTGCTGGTCGGTCGCGTAGGTGATGTGGTTGCGGTACGTCTCGACGAGCGCTTCCCACTTGCCCGACTGCTGGTACAGGCGTGCGAGCTCGCGGTACGCGCTGAAGTTGCGGCTGTCGACCGCGACGATCTTCTCGAGGGACTCGGCCGCACGGTCGAGCTTGCCGAAGCGCTCCTCCCACGCCGCGGCCATGCGCTCGTACAGCGCGATCTGCTCGGCGTCCGACGGCGACGCGTCGAGCTGCGCCTCGAGGACCTCGAGGTACTTCTCCGACTGGTTCGTCTTCTCGTAGAGCTGCTCGAGGGCCCGCAGCGCCACGAGGCTGTGCGGATCGACGTGGAGCACCGCGTTGTAGGCGCTGATCGCCTGACCGGCGTCGAACAGGCGCAGGTCCCAGATCTGACCGACCTCGAGCCGGAACTTGATGATGCTCTGGTCGTCGGTCTCGATCTCGGCGCGCCGGTTCAGGACGTCGATCAGAGGCTCCCACTGCTCGGTCCGGCGGTAGAGCCGGTCGAGTGCGAGCAGCGCGGTCGGCGAGGACGCGTTGTAGCTGAGCGCCTGCTGGTAGGCGTGGATCGACCCGCCGAGGTCCTGCATCTGGCGCTCGAGCAGCTCCGCGAGCTGGATGTAGAGCTCGGTCTTCTTCTCCTTCGCCGTCTCGACGGCAGCGTGCCGCTGCAGCGTCTCGATCAGCTCGCTCCACGAACCGCGCTTGCGCTGCAGCTCGCCCATTCCGGATAGCGCACCGGTGTGGCTCGGATCGATTCGCAGCGCCTGCTGCACCGAGTGGATCGCGTACTCGAGGTGGGAGAGGTGCTCGCTGTACCAGCGACCCACCTTGACCCAGAGGTCGGCGGCCGCGCCGCGGTCCTCGCGCTCGAGCTCGTTGACGCGGTTCGTGTACTCGTCGAGCAGCTCCTGCCAGCGGTTGGTCGCCGTGGCGAGCCGCTCGAGCTCGTTCGCGGTCTCGTCGTGCGAGTAGTCGCGCTTGAACGCGGCCTGGAGCACGTAGAACGCAGACTCCTGATCGCCGATCTCCGACTCGTAGATCTTGGCGACCCGGTTCAGGATCGCGATCTGCTCCTCGACGTTCGGCCGCAGCTCCGAGCGCTCGAGCAGCACCTCGACGAGCTCGGTCCACTTGTACTGCTGCGCGTAGATCGCCTCGAGGCGATCGGACGAGGTGTTGTTCGACGGGTCCGACGCGCGGACACGCTCGTAGACGATCGCGGCCCTCGTCAGATCCTCGACCTTCTCCTCCCAGGTCGCGGCGGCCTGGAGCAGCGTGTCGCGGCGCTGGAGCTCGTCGTCGAGGACGAGCGCGCGCTTCTCGAGCACGTCGATCGCCTCTTCCCACCGGCCTTCGCGCGTGAACAGCTGCTCGAGTGCCGCGAGCGCCCGGAAGTCGCTCGGGTCGATCGCGATCACGCGCCGCCACGCCTCGACCGCATCGTCGACGCGGCCGAGCACTTCACCCTCGAGCTGCCCGAGCTGTGCATACAGCTCGATCGTCTCGGTCTCGTTGACGGTACCCGTGAGGTTGCCGACGTCGATGATCCGGCGCAGCGTCTGGCTGAGCTCGTCCCAGGCCTGCGTGGATCGATAGAGATGCGCGAGCGCGCGCAAGGTCTCGAGGTCGTTGCCGTCGATGCGATCGGCGGCGAGCCACGCGTCGAGCGCGTTGCGCTCGCGTTGTAGCTTGTGCTCCCAGACGCGCCCGAGCTCCTTGTACAGCGCGATCTGCGCCTGGTCGCTCTGTGCGACGCGCACCTGGCGCTCGATGATCTCGACGAGCTCTTCCCACCGTTCGCGGCGGGTGCACAGCTCGCCGAGCGCCTGCAGCGACTGCGGCTCCTCGCCGCGAATATCCAGGACTCGGCTCCACAGCTCGATCGCCTTGTCCTCGTTCCCCAGGGCCGCTTGCGGCCCGGTTGTGAAGAGGGCCTCCGACGAGATCCGCGCCATGCGCGCGTAGATATCGGCGAGCTCGGCATCGGCCTCGGCGACGTCGACCAGCTTCTCGTACGTGTCGAACAGCGGCTGCCAGGCCTCGCGCCGGAAGTGGATCGCCTCGATCGCCTCGAGCGCCCGGCGATTTCTGCTCTCCTGCTCGAGGACGGCCGTGTAGCAGGCCAGCGCCTGGTCGAGATCGCCGAGCGCGTCACTGAAGATCGCGCCGCGACGGAAGTACAGCTCGAGCTGCTCGTCGGTGTCCTGGGTGACCTCGATCCGCCGGCGGAGGATCTCCGCGAGGTCCTCGTACATCCCGGCGCCGAGATACAGTCGATCGAGCGCGGCGAGCGCATCGGCATCCTTGGGCTCGATCTCGAGCACCCGCAGGTGCGTCTCGACGGCACGTGCCGGATCGGACAGCTCGAACTCGTGGACGCGGGCGGTCCGGAGCAGCGTCAGCCGCTTGACCTCGCGATCGGTGGTCCGCTCGAGCGCGCGCGTGTACGCGTTGACCATGTCGTCCCACGACGCGGTCTGCCCGGCGAGTCGCTCGCTCTCCTCGAGGGCGTGATCCCAGCGCGGATCCTCGACGAGGGCCTCGCTCCACCAGTGGAACGCCTTGGGCTGATCGAACAGCTTGCCCTCGGCGAGCTCGGCGAGCCGCTGGTACATCGCTTGGCGATCCGGCCCGGAGAGCTTGCCGAGCTGGACCTCGTGGATCGCGTGCAGCTTGCCGTACTCGGCCACCGCTTCGTACAGCGGCTCGAGGACGTGCCCGATCTCGAGCTGCAGATGACCCGCGTGGAACATGTCCTCGAGGGCATTGAGCGTCGCCGGATGCTGCGGCTGGCTCGTGAGGATCTCGCGGTACACCTCGACGGCGCCCTTGCGATCCCCGAGCTGGTTCTGCAGCGTCTGGCCGAGCCGGAACTGGAGCGTTGCCACTTCAGCGTCGCCATCGGCGAGCTGGATCTCGCGGCGCAAGATGTCCGACAGCTCGGGCCACGCCGCCGTTGCCGAGTACAGCCGGTCGAGCGCGAGCACGGCCGGCTTGTTGTCGAACTCCACCTCGAGGATCCGGCGATAGGTCGAGATCGACTTGTCGACGTTCGCGAGCTCCTGCTCGTAGACCCGCGCGAGCCTGCTGAGCAGGTCGACCTGGCGCGGAACGTCGAGCGACTTGTCGCTCTCCGCCTGGTAGAGCTTCGCGAGCATCTCGAACGAATTCGTGATCTCGGCGAGCCGCTCGATATCACCGAGTGTCTTCGGGTTACCCGAGTCGTCACGCAACGCCCGCGCGTGGGCGTCGAACGCCGCGGCGGCGTTGCCGATCATCTGCTCGTGGAGCGTGGCAATTCGATGCAACAGCTCGACCCGCGCGAGCGGATCTTCGTTGTGCGTGACCATCACCTCGAGCACGGCGACGAGCTTGGAGAACTCGCCCGAGAGCTCGTAGATCGGCTCGAGCACCCTCGCCGCCATGACCGGCTCCGTCTTGCCGTTCACGAGCCCGTCGAGCGCGTGCAGCGTTTCGGTGTGCGCGGGATCCATCTCGAGCGCCTCGCGGTAGCTCTCGATGGCGCGCGCGACATCTCCGAGCCGGATCTGCCAGAGATGTCCGATGCGGTACTTGAGCGCGACGGTCTCGCCGGTGGTCTCGGCGAGCTCGACCTGGCGCTCGAGGTTGCCGAGCAGGTCGTACCAGCGCTCGGCCTGACCGTAGAGCCGATCGAGTGACTGGATCGCCGGCAGCTCGTCCGCGTCGAGATCGAGGATGCCCTGGTAGGTCTCGATCGCCTTCGCGACGTCACCGAGCTCGCGGTCGTAGACCTGCGCGAGCACGTACAGCATGCGCTTCTTGTCGCCCGGGTCCTCGGCGAGGTCGGCCTTCTTCGCGTAGACGTCCTTCAGCGGCTCCCACCGCGCGAGGCGCACGTAGAGCCGCTCGAGGGCATCCATCGCCGTCATGTCGACGTCGTCGATCGTCAGCACCTGCTGGAACGTCGCGATCGCGGCGTCCGAGTTGCCGAGGACTTCTTCTTCGATCTGCGCCGAGCGATAGAGCAGCTGCTTGCGCTCGTCGACGTTCGGCAAGATCTCGGCCTTGCGCTTGAGCGCGTCGACGAGCTTGGGCCAGTCACCCGTACGCTCGTGGATCGTCTGGATCGCCGTGGCGGCCTCGACGGTGCTCGGCGCCGCGGTCAGGATCCGCTCGTAGGTGGTCACCGCGGCCTTGTCGTCGCCGAGCTCGTGCTCCTGGATCGCGGCGCGCCGGAACAGCAGCATGACCTTGAGGTCATCCTCGGACGTCTCGCCGGCGACCTGATCATAGAGATCCGCCGCCTCGGCCCACTTCGAGAGGCCGCGCGACAGACGATCGAGCTGAGCGTGCGTGGTCTCGTTTCGAGGATCGTCGCGCAGCGCGCGTGCGAACGTCGCGAACGCGGCATCGGCGTTGTCGCCGCCGATCTCGTGCAGCTCGGAGATCTGGTGCAGCAGCTCGATCTTGCGGACGGGATCGAAGGCGTGCTTCGCCATGATCTCGTACACGCCGATCGACTTCGTCCAGTCGCCTCGGCCCTTGTAGATCGGCTCGAGGATGTTCGCGATCGTGAGCTCGTGCTCGGCGTGGGTGACGAGCCGCTCGAGGGCGGCAATCGCCTCGCGGTTCTGATCCTCGTGATCGAGGACCTGACGGTACGTCTCGACGGCAGCCCCGAGCTCGCCCAGGTGCGTCTCGCGAAGCTGCGCGAGGCGAACCAGCAACGCCACCTGCTCGTGCTTGTTGTCGTTGAGCTGGAGCTGGCGGCTGATGTTGTCACCCAGATCGCGCCACGAGCCGCGCTGCACGTACAGCCGGTCGAGCGCGCGCAGGGCCTTCAGATCATCGGGCGCCTGGCCGAGGATCTCGGTGTACGTCGTGATCGCCTCGTCCTGGTTCTCCAGCATCTCCTCGTGGAGCGAGGCGATCCGGAACAGGAAGTCGAGGCGCTCCTCTGCCTCCTGCGCGATATCCACGCGCCGGCGGTAGATGTCGAGCAGCTCGGGGAACTTCGCGTCGCGAGTGAACATCGCCTCGAGCGCGGTGAGCGCTGCGAGATCGTCCTGCTCGATCGAGAGCGCCTTGCGATAGAACTCGACGGCCTTGTCGCTCTTGCCGAGCCGGTCTTCGTACGACCGCGCGACCTTGGTGGCGAGCTCGTGCGCGAGCCGCTGGTCGAGGTCCTTGTTGTCGAGGCCCTGCTCGTAGAGCTGCACCAGCTTCGCCCAGCCGTCTTCGATCAGCGGCGAGAGCGACTCGAGCTGGTCCTTCGCGGCCTCGGTGGACGGATCCCCCCTGAACGCGCGCGCGTAGGCATCGAACGCCTTCTCGGCGTCGAGCAGCTTCGTGCGCTGCAATTCGCCGATGCGAAGCAGGAGCGAGGTCCGGCGCAGCGAGTCCTTCTCGGCCGCGAGCTGGATCTCGTGAACCCCGACGAGCGAGGCCCACTCGTTCAGCTGCTCGTAGACCGGCTCGAGGATGCCGGCCACCATCAGCTTGTGCTTGTCGTCGGAACGTAGGTGGACCTCGAGCGCAGTCCTGCCTCGCTCGTGCGCGGGCATGATGTCGAGGATGTCGCGATACGCATCGATCGCGCCCGCGGCATCGTCGAGGTGCTGTTCCTTCAGCTGACCGAGCCGGAACTTCAGCTCGGCATGCGCGACCTTGTCGTCCTCGGGCCCGACGATCGTGAGCTGGCGGCCGATGATGTCGGCCAGATCTTTCCACTGCGAGTTGCGCAGGTAGATCCGGTCGAGGCTGCGCAGCGCCGATGGCTCGTCACCAACCGCCTCGAGGATCGCCTCGTAGGCGGTGATCGCGCGCTGGTCGTCCTTGACCTCGTCCTCGTAGAGCTGGCCGATCTTCGACTGGATCGCGATCCGCTCGTCGCCGTCGTTGGACAGCTCGAGCTTCTTCTTGTAGATGCCGAGCAGCTCCTCGTAGCGCTGCTTGCCGAGGTAGAGCCGCTCGAGTGCATCGAGCGCCTGCTCGTTGCCCTCGTCGATCTCGAGGATCGACCGGTTCATCTCGAGCGCGCGATCGACGTCGCCCTGCTCCTTCTCGATCACCCGCGCCATCACGAGCATCAGCGGCAGCGCATCCTGGCGATGGCTGAACTTCGGCAGCGACGCCGCGTACGCGTCGACGAGCGTGTTCCAGGAACCGGTCTCCTGCGCGAGTCGCTCGGCCTCGGTGCGGATCCACTCCGCCTCGTAATCTTCGGCTTGCGCCTTGATCCACCAGCCGAATGCCGCGCCCTTGTCGCGCAGCTTGTCCTCGCTGTATTGCGCGAGCCGCTGCATGCGATCCTGGCGCGTCTTCGGGCCGGGCTCGATCGACGCCGGCGTCGCGCGGAGCTGGATCTCGAGCACGCGCACGAGCGCCTTGGGATCGCGGCCCGCCTCGTACAGCGGGATCAACGCCTCGGCGGCCTCGAGGTTGTGCTCGTCGAGCGAGAGCACCTTCTCGAACGCGCGCATCGCGCGATCGGCCTTCTGCAACACGTCGCGATAGAGCACCGCGATCTTCATCGCGAGGCTCAACCGGAACTGTTCGCTGCCGGCCTCGACCTCGCGCTCGAGCACGCGGATGTACTCGTCGATCTTGTTGCGCGAGCGGTAGAACTCCTCGAGGTCGTCCCAGCGCCCTTCGGTGACGTAGAGCTTCTTGAGCGCGTCCTGCGCGCGCCGGTTGTTCTCGTCGATCGTGAGCAGCCGCTGCCACGCCTCGATCGCCTTCGCGCTGTTCTCGACCTTCTCCGTGTAGAGCAGGCCGAGGCGCTGGAGCGCGTCGGCACGTGTCTTGTCGTCGGTGGCGCCATCGGCCTGACGGCTCGCGATGGCGGCGAGCTTGTCCCACTCCTTGTTGCGCTCGTAGAGCTTGGACAGCTCGACGAGTGCCTCGTCGTGCGTCGGGTCGTACTGGAGAACCTTCTCCCACCAGTACGTCGTGATCTCCGGCTTCTTGACCTTGGTCGCCGCCATCCTGGCGACCTCGATCACCTTCGCCCCGCGCTCGTCCTCGGGGGAGCGCTCGACCTCGGCCTCCTTGAGCTTGATCAGCTTCTCCCAGTCGCGACGCTTCTCGTACACCGCGAGCAGGTGATCGACCGCCTGCTGGTTGAACGCGTCGAGCTCGAGCACGCGCTCGAACGCCTTGATCGCCTCGGCCTGGTTCGAGAACCGCTCGAGGTAGAGGTTGGCCACCTGGAGAAAGATCGTGACCTTCCCCGACGTACCTTCGGTGCGCTCGGCCTTCTCGGAGAGCACCTTCACGAGATCCGGCCAGCGCTTCTTCGCTTCGTACAGCGCGCCGAGTCGATCGTAGATCTCGAGCCGCCCGGGATCCGCCTGGATCGCGGCGGTCAACGCCGTGATGATCTGGTTGTCGTTATTGAGCTTGCCGTAGACATCGGCGAGCTCGAGTTGGACGTCCGCCTTCTCGGCGCCCGAAGGAGACGCCTTCGCATCCTCGTCCTTCAGTGCATCGGCGAGCTGCGCCCACGACTGGTTCGTTCGCAACACGCGCGCGAGCTCGCGCCGTGGCGCCTTCTCGCTCGGGTTCTTGGCGACCACTTCCTTCCACGCCAGGACTCCCTTGTCGGCGCCGCCCTCGGTGGCCCTTGCGGCCTTCATCGCCTCTTCGAGGTTCGCCGGGATCGCAGCGGGCTGCACCGTCGCTGACTTCGGACGCACCACCGCCGCTTCCACAGCCGGCGCGGCCTCCGCCTGGGTCGCGGTTTCGGCCGCGGCCCGAGCCGCATCGGCCTTGTCTGCTGCGGCGCTGTCGGCCGCGGCGCGCTCGGCCAGCTCGGCCTTCTCGGCGTCGGCTTTCGCCTGCGCCTTGCGCGCGGCCTTCGTCAGCTTGCGCTCGGGCTTGTCCTCATCCTTGTCATCGCCATCGGCCTTCACGGCTTCGGGCTCGGCTGCAACACGGATCCCGGGCATCGAGCCCGCTGCCGAAGGCTCGTCGAGCCCGACGGCTGCGACGAAGTCCTGCACGTTCGGGTTCTGCGGCTCGACCCCCGCCGCGATCGCGAAGAACTTCCGCGCGCGCGCGATGTCGTTGACCTTGTCGAACGCGATGTGACCCGCCTGGACGGCGATGTAGAGCTTGTCCTCGCCGGCGAGCCGATCGAGCACCAGCTCGGCAACGTCGAGCAGCTCTTTCCATTCGCCGCGCTCGCCCTGCACCTGACGCAGGAGCGTGAACGCCGCGACCACCGACTTCATCGGCGAGGTGCCGTTGCTCGCGGTCGTCTTGATCGCCGCGTTGAAGAACTTCGCGCCGCGATCGCGGTCCTTGAATCGCTGCACCCACTCGAGCGCGAACGTGCGGAGCGCCTCGACCTTGGCCGAGTGATCCGGCGCCCGATCGGCACGCCGGTTGTGGTGAGCCTCGAGCTCCTCCCACCGCTGCGTGTTCGAGAGCACGGTCTCGTAGATGAAGTTCGTCGAAGGCTCTTCGATGTCCTTCGCGAGTACGCGCTTGAGGAGCTCTTCGAGCCTCACATCCTCGGGCGCCTCGATCCGCAAGATGCGGGCGGCGCGGACGAGCATGCGCACGGCCGTGGACTCATCGAACCGATCGGCCTCGTCGGACAGCCGCTCGACTTCGTCGGTCCAGAACTCGGGATCGTAGCTGAGCGCGGCGAGCGCGTCCTTCACACGGATCGAGTCCGGAGTCCGCTCGAGCGCGCGCTGGAGGACGGGAAGTGCCTTGTCCTTCTGGCCGCTGTCGAGCATCGCCTCGCCGACGATCTGGGCGAGGTTGTTCGACGCGAGTGGGCTTCGCAGCTCCATCTCGCCGAGCTTCGCGACCATCTCGAACCGGCCGATCTCTCCGTACACCTCGCGCGCGCGCGACAGTGCCTTGAGATTGTCCGGATGAAGCTTCCACGCGCGTTGGTACAGCCCCAACGCACGTTCCCGTTCGGGAATCACATCCTCGACGAGCGCCGCGAGCTCGAACAGTCGTTCTGACTGCTCGGGCTTCGTGCCCGACTCTTCCATTTCCTTCTCAAGCTCATCGATTGCAGCCGCCCAATCACGCGAGCGACGTAGGCGTTCTCGAAGCAAAGTACGCGTATCCATCTGCGGTCTATCCTCCCGCAAACTCAAAAGAAAACCATGCCCCAACCCCCTTGAGGCTTATATCACGGGTAATTAGCGGCGTGGGCAACCGGCCCGCCCCTATTTTCCACAGCGACGGCAAGCGTGCACAGCGACACGCCGTCAGCACCGGATAAACGCCCGCGAGGAACCCGCAGGTCGTTCACCGCGAACGCGGATGGCGCGGCAGCTCGTCGGCGGTCTGAAACCACGCAATCCGCCGCTCGGTCCAGATGTGAAAGCTCGGAGCGACCGCTCCGGGATCGTCCAGCGACGCCACGGTGAAGTCGACGAGGTCCGGGTCATCACCCCGCATCGCGAGCTGGGTTCCACACTTGTCGCAGAACCACCGCTCGCCGAGGTCGGACGAGATCCGCTTCCTCGGGGCACCCTTGGTCACCGTGAATGCGTCCCGATGCACGCTGGCGAACACGAGCACCGGGGCACCGCTCGTCCGCTGGCAGAGCCGACAGTGGCAGTACCCACAGTCGAACGGTTCCTCCTCGAGCCGATACCGGACTTCACCGCACGCGCAACCACCGTCGCGCGTCACGCGACTACTTGCCTTTGCCGCCCTTACCCTGTTTCACGATGTCGGCGGGAGACAGCTTCTCGACGGGCGGCGCGCCTTGCGTGGCGGACTTCGCGGCGATGTCCATCAGCATGCGCGACGCCTGTTGCTTGAAGAACTCGACCGACACACCACCGGACTTCGAGAACTCTTCGAGGTCGCGCTTGGCCTTGGTGTACTCGCCCTTGCGAAAGTAGGCCTGCCCGCGCGCGAACTTCGCCTTGTGGTTGTCCTTGCGGCTGTCGAGCGCCTTGTCGAATGCCTCGATCGCCTTGTCGTCGAGCCGCTTGTCGTCGTAGCCCATGCCGACTTCGAACCAGATCTCGCTCTTCTCGTTGTCGCCCGGAATCACCAGCGTCGCCTGCTCGGCGACCTTGATCGCCTGATCGCTGTAGTCCCACGCGCGATAGAGCTCCGCGAGTGCGATCCAGGGGGCAGACTCGATCGCGCCGAGCTCGAGCGACTTCGTGTATGCATCCGCCGCTTCCTTCGTCTTGCCGGCGTGTCGATAGATGCTGCCCATCAAGTAGTGGGCGCGCCACAGATCACCGTTGAGCTTGATCGCCTGCTGCAGGTGCTGCATCGGCTTCTCGAAGTTCAAGCCCGCCAGATCGGCCTCGACCTCTTCGATCTTCTTGTTCTCCTTGCGCGCCTGATCTTCCTTCGCCGTCTGCTTCGTCTTCTCGTAGAGGAACCAGCCGTACATCAGGTGATACATCGCGACCTCGGGCTCGAGCTGCACTGCCGTGCCCACCGCGTCGGCGGCCTTGCCCCAGTCCTTGCGCTGCGCGTAGGCGGCCGCGAGCCCGTACCAGGCGGTGTGATTCTCGCGCCAGCGCTCGGTCGCTTTGAGGTAGCGCTCGATCGCGGTGTCCCACTGCTTCTGGCCGTAGGCCTTCGAGCCTTCATTGGCAGCTTGCACGGAGTCGTTGCGTTGCGAGTTTGCACAACTCGCGAGCAGTAGACACAGAGCTGCGATCGCTGCGACGAGCTTCATGCGCGAACGGTAGACCGGTTCGATCGTGGCCTCAAGCCTTTCATTGCTCGATTCCTCGTCGGGAAATGTCGCGATTGCGTGACGATCGCCGAACTCGGTCCTGCAGAGAGATTGAACCGCCAAGCCAAGGATCCGATCCGAAGAGGAACGCCGGCGTCGCCATACGACACCAGCAAGAACGCCAAGGCGCCGCGCTCGCTGGTGCTGGGCCGAAACGACAACGTCCCCGACCGCGCGGATGCGATCGAGGACGACTTCGTGACGAGCGAGCTTACGAGCCGGCGGGACGGAACGTGAACGGGTAGTTCACCTGCACGCCACCACCGCCCTTGGGCTTCGGGAACTCGATGCCGCGGATAACGTTCGCGACGCAGTTGGCGACCTCGGGATCGACACCCGAGCCCGTCGACGATGCGACGTTGCCGTTCGGCGTGATGAAGAACTGCGTCGACACGGTGCCGGCGAGGTTCGACTTCGCGAGCAGCTCCTTCTCGTAGCAGTACTGGATCTTCTGGATGTTGCGCTTGATGTAGCGACGGATGATCGCCTTATCGAGGTCGCCCTGTGCGTTCGGCTGACCGATCGACACCGTCGGGACCGCCGAGCTGCGACCGCGCATACCACCGCGACCACCGCCGACGCCGTAGCCCGAGCCCGTGCCCGAGCCGTGGCCGATCGTGCCGTAGCGACCCGTTCCGATGGTTCCCCAACCGGTGCCACCGCCGCCCGGACCGAAGCCCGACCGACCGAAGCCGAAGCCACCGTTCATCTCGCCCGCTTCGTTGCCGAGCAGACCGCCGTAGATGTTCGTGTCGTCGAAGCCGCTGGAGATGTCACCGGTGCCGGTGAGCGAGGCGAATGCGCCGCCCTGCTGCAGCGCGGTCGAACCGAGGATACCTGCCGTACGTGCCTGCTCGATTGCCTGCTGGCGCGCGAGGACCGGGTCCTCCTGGCTCTTCTGCATCTTGTACTGGCCCTCGGCGCGATCCGAGTCCTTCTTGCCCATCTTGCCCTCTTCGAGAGCCATCGCCGTGCCGGTACCACCGGACTCCTCTTCGCCATCGTCGGGCTTGTCCTCTTCCTCGGGGGGCGGAGGATCATCTTGCGACGCGGTGTTCGAGCGAAGGTTGCCGTCCTCGTTGAGTGCGAGGTCGACGTTGACACCACTCGTGTCGATGTACGCCTGCTTGACGATGAACAGGAAGATCAAGTGTGCGGCGAGCGAGCCTCCGAAGTAGGCAAGCACGCGGCTCTCGACGCTGGCGAACATTGCACCGACCGCTCGGCGCGGCTGCGGCACTGCAGAGACGAGGAACGTGGTCTTGCCGGCGCGGACGCGAATCTTCGCGTTCGGCGGGATCGGGCTGATCGACGTGCGGCCCTGTGCGGCAAGCTCGGCCAGCGACGTCGACTGACCGCCGACGATCATCTCGCCATCCATGCCGCGACCGAAGTTGAACGCGAAGTCGTCGCCACGCGGCTGGATCATCGGGAACGCCGGCTCCGGCGCACCGTCGGTGGCGAACTCGACGCCCGGCGCGGTGCCGATGCGGTAGTACGGGCTCTTCTTCTCGGCGCGTGCCCGCGCGAGCATGTACGTGAACGCGAAGATCGAGAACGCGAGCCCACCGAACGCCATCCAGTCGAGCGCGACCGGGAGCATCTTCGGACGGACCGCATAGCCCGGTCGTAGGACCCACGTCGGATGCTGGACCCGCTTACCCTCGAGAGCCGCGGGGAGCTCACTCGCGCTGATCTCGCCGTCGCGGTTCGTGTCGTGATCCTTGATGTCCTGGACGGTCGGCCTGAAGCTCCTGACCTCACGCTTGACGACCAGCTCCTTCTCGGGCGAGGAGAGGCTCTCGAAATTGATCATCCCGGTGGTTTCGAAGTCGTACCGGGCCTTGTTGTACGCGGCGTTGTTGACCGACACCGCGAACGCGACGACCGAGGTCACGAGCGACATGATGCCGAGCGCGAGGAACAGCCACGTGACCGCCGAGATCCTGCCACCACGAGGATCCATGCAGTGCTTCACACCGACGACGGAGTCGCCGAGCATCGCTGCAACTTCGACGGCGCGAGCGCCGGTGACGTCATCCGCCGACTCCGCCATCGATTGCTGGAAGCCGATCGGCGGCGCCATCGCGGTGCCGTAGATCTGGGCGCCACCGGGAAGGCCGGGTGGCGGACGGAGTGTCGGCCCGGTGCCAGGGGACGAGAACGACATGGGCGCCGGCGGAGTCGCCGAGAACGACTGAGCCGCGACCGGCGGTGCTGCAAACGAGGGCGGAGCAGCCGCCGCGGGTGGGGGAGAAGCTGCTGGCGCGGCCGGCCGGGGCGGTGCGGCGATCGGAGCCGGTGCCGCCGGAGCCTGCATCGTCTGCGCGAACCCGGGCGCCGGAGTGGTCGGGCGAGGGGTCGAGGCGATCACGTCCGCCGGGGGAACCGCGCCCTGGTTGACGCGGGTGACCTCGTCCTCTTCGCCGGCGCTGATCGTGAGCTCGATCCGCGTCTCGCCGACGACGATCGTGTCGCCGGACTGCAGCTTCGCTTTGTTGACCTTCTGGCCGTTGACGAAGGTTCCCTTCGTCGAGCCGAGGTCGATGATGCTCACGTCACCGGGGCCGTTGACCTCGATGATCGCATGCATGCGGCTCACCGTCTCGTCATCGAGCTTGAGGTGCGCCGAGGGGACCTTGCCGAGCTTGATGACGCTCAGGCTGAGCCGCTCCTCGCGGAGCAACTGATCACCCTTGAAGATGCGGAACGTTAGAGGAACTTTTGCGCCGGCCATGATGATTTTCTCCAGGTGGAGAGCGATCGCCTCGAGAGGCGAGAGGCCGGGGATGGATGCGCGCGCGCCGTCGTGATGACGGCGTGCCGCTTCCTACAAGTCCTCGGCCGACTTGATGATCTCGGGGATGAAGTCCTTGCGAATACGGATCAGCGACGAGTGCTTTGCGAAGTCACGAGCATCGACAGTCGAACCCTCCGGCTTGACGAGGTCACCCTCGATCGTGTCGCCGGAGAAGTCATAGACCTTCACCTTGCCCGAGCCACCTTGATTCGCTGGCTGTTTCGGAGCGGGCTGCGCAAGTGCAGCTCCACCGATGAACAACACAGCGACAAAACCGACCTTGCTGACGAGCTTCCGCATGACTGACCCCTTGTTGAGGGCCTCGCTGCGTAGATCCGTGAGCACGGAGTCTGCGACAACGAGGTTTGGTTCCAGGTTCCGAATTCTTTCCAAAAAGTTCTGCATCTGCCAGACACAGGATCTCGTGGGTTGGTTGCGCCATCTCCCACGAGTGATTTCAACGAGTTACTTCTTGGGGGCCGGCGTTGGCGTCGGTGCCGGGGCCGATGGCGGCTGATTGGCCATGGCCTGGATGAACTTCTGGGTCTGGGTCACGGTCTTGTCGATCAGCGCGACCTGCTCCTTGGCCTCGGCGATGTCCGCCGCGTTGCCGCCCTTGTCGAGGAACTGGCGGAAGTAGTCCTTCGCCTTGCCGTAGGTCGGGATCGACGCGGCGGGCTCCTGCTTGGTCGCCTTGAAGTCCTTGTAGAGCACCCCGAGGTTGTAATAGGCGTCACCGCGCCGACCGTCGAGCTTCGCGGCGGCGGTGTACTGCGCCTCGGCGCCATCGAAGTCCTTCAGACCGCGCAGCGCCACGCCCAGGCCGATGTACGCGTCGTACATCTTCGGCTGGAGCTCGATCACCTTCGAGAACTGCTCCTTCGCCGTGTCGTACTTGCGAAAGCCGAGCGTCGTGAGGCCGACGTTCATGCGCGCCTCGACGAACTTCCCGTCCTCGACGACCGCGGCCTGGAAGTGTTGCAGCGCCTCGGACAGCGCGTTGCGATGCATGTAGTAGAGGCCGTACGCGTTCTGGAGCGGCGCGTACTTCTCGTTGCGCTTCTTCGCCTCGTCGAGGAGCAGCTTGGCGAGATCGAGGCGGTTCTTGTTCTTCTGGAACCCCTCCATGTAGACGAGGCCGTATAGCGTGTACGCCTTCACGTTCTCGGAATCGACCCCGAGCACGTTCGACAGATTGAACCGCGCGTCCTCCTCGAGCTTCTTCCACTCGGGCGAGTGCGGCACGAGCTTGCGCATCTGCTCGAGCTCCATCGACGCGACGTTGTTGCGTGCGGCGACGAGCTTGCCGTTCGCCTTGATCGCGCTGTCCCAGTACTGGCGCGCACCGTCGAGCTTGCCGGCCCGGTAGTAGATCTCGCCCAGATTCGAGAGGGACTGGCCGTGGTTCGCCTTGACCGCGACCGCCGACTGATACGCCTTCTCGGCATCGCCGAGCAGGTTGCAGCGATGGAACGACAGACCGACCATGAACTGCGCCTCGACCATCTTCGGGTACGCGCGAGCAACCGCCGCGAAGCGATCGGCCGAGCCGCGACACGCCGACTCGTTCCAGCCGCTCTTGTCGGTCTGGACGAAGTTCGCGATCGCGCCCTCGTAGTCCTTGCGCTCGTCCTTGGAGATCTCGCGCTTGGGCTCGTTCTTCCCGATGGGATCGGGCGTCACGTTTTGCGGCGGTGGCGGAACGTTCTTGCCCGGAGCGAGCCCCGAGCCTGCCTTCGCGCCACCGCATGCTGCGACCGCCAGCGACAAGGCCGCTGTCTGGATGATGACTTGTAGATTGCGCATGGTGTTGTCCTCCCTACTCGAGCTTTCCGATGGGCGGCTCGACGTCGGTCACCGGGGCGACACGCGTCGGATCGCCGCGTAGCTCGGCGGCCGTGGGGAATTCCTCTGGCTTGATCTGTCCGAGCTCGTGCTCGCACATCTTCGACCACTCGCTGAACCAGCCGAGCTCGGTCGACTTCGTGAGGCACACGCTGTAGCCGTTGAGCGCCCGCAGATCGAGCGGCTCGGCGACCTCGGTCATCTTGTCGCAGAACGCTTCGACCTTCTCGTCGGCGAACTCGCCGCTGCGAACGTCTTGCGGGATCGACGCCGAGAACAGCGCGTCCGACAGGTTCTGCGAGATCTGCGCGAGGCGAGCCGCGGCGGCGATCGAGGTCGCGGCGTCCTTGATGCCGAGGATCGCTTCGTACTTCGCCGTGGCGCCGCCGCCGACCTTCGTGCGCTGCTCGATCCATTCGTTGAACCGCTTGAGGCTCTTCTCCTTGATCGCCTTCTTCGCAGGATCGGGATCGAAGTTGAGGTTCGCGGGGAACTTCAGCGCGAGGTAGGTCTCGTAGTCCTTGTCGGCCTCGGCGAACTTCGACTGGGCGTAGTAGTACCGTGCACCACCCTCGTCGCCGCCGGTCTTGCCGCTGGCCTTCTCGAACTCGGCGGCCGCGGCCTTGAACGCGCCCAGCGCCTCTTTCATCTTCCGCTCGTCGCGCGGGATGACGGTCACCTTGATCTTCGACTCGGCACCACACTGGGTCGGCTGATCGCTCTGCCCTTTCTTGCGCTTGATCTTCTTCGAGCTGATCGCGCGCTCACGGGTGACCTGCACGCACGAGCCGTTGACGCCTGCGACCTTGCAGCTCTGCTTCCAGAGCGCCTGGCCGATCTTGGCGTGCGCGATCACGATGCGATCGGCACCGCCCTTGGCGGCGGGGAACTGGCGGATGTAGTTGCGGAGGTGCTTGATGACCGCGTCGGGATCGCCCTGCTTCTCGTAGACCGAGGTCAGCGAGAACATCGCGTCCGAGGCTTCCTTCGGCTTCTTCGTGCCGTACTGCTTGATGAAGAAGGCCGTGTTCGCGATCGCCTTGTCATCCTGGCCGATGCCCTTGCGGTAGAACACCGCCTCGGAGAGTGCGTTGAATGCATCCTTCTCGCCGCCGTAGTCCTTGGCGTACTGCTCGAGCTTGTCTGCGGCCTGCTCGTAGAACGCGATGTCGCCGTACGCCTTGCCGATGCGGCCGACCGCGCGCGGCATCTGCTTGCTCTTCGGGTAGTACTGCTTGAGCAGCCCGAACATCTGGATCGCGGCGCCGATCGACTTGCCTTCCTGGTAGCAGACGAGCGCGTTGTAGAGGACCTCGTCGTTCTCGTCGGCGGTCGGACTTGCGTTGTAGATGTCGAGGTACGCCTGGCCGCATGCGACGTACTTGGCGAAGTCCTTCGACTCCTTCGCGTCCTTCTCCATCTTCTCGGCGCGCTTGCGCATCGACTGCGACTTGATCTTGCCGAGCGTGGCGTTGAGGTCCTCCTTGCCTTCGAGGAACTTCTTGTCGAGGTTGAGCTTGTCGACGAGGACGAGCATCTCGTCGAACTTCTGCATCCGGTTGTAGGTGTCGAGCAGGAGGTTCGCCGAGTACTCGGCGGTCTCGTGCTGGCGATGCTTGTCCAGGATGTCCATGAACAGCGGGATCGCCTTGTCGAAGTGGTTGTAGCGGCGATAGATGTTCGCCTTCAGGAACTTCATTCCGACGAGCTCGTCGTCCTTCGGGTCCTTGATGTAGTTGATGTAGATGTCGAACGCGGCGAGCATCTTCTCCTCGCGCGGCGGGATCGGCTTCGGCGGCGGAACCTTGTCGAAGTCCTTGTTGATGTCCTCGACCTTGTCGGCCTGCGACTTGATGCGCGGGTCGACGTTCAGCGCGTTCTTCCAGCCGAGCACCGCGGCGTACGCGGCCTCCTTCATCAGCTTCGGCTCGACCTTGCCGCCCTTGACGACATCGGTGAAGGCGAGCGCGGCGTTCTCCCACATCTCCGTCTGCACGCGCGGGTTCTTCTCGCTCTCGGCCCGCGACCAGATCAGCTCGGCGTAGAAGTACTGCGTCTGCGAGTAGTCGGGCGCGTCGGGGAACACGTCGAGGTAGACCTTGTAGAGCTTCTCGGCGTAGCCGAGCGTCTCGGGGTTCTTGGTCTTCGCCGACTCCGAGTGATACGCGCGCGCCAGCTCGCCCGACATCGCCGAGGCGTTGTCATGGCATTCCTGCGCCTCGGCAGCGGGCAGCACCTTCTTGCCGCGAAGGCCGCCGTACAGCTTCACGAGGTTCTGGATCTCCTTGACCTTGTCGCCGTTGTTCGCGCCGGCCATCGAGAGCATCGCGTGCGAGATGTTGTACTGCCACAAGCAGACGTTCTTGTTCGTCGGCGCCGTCTTCATCAGCTCCTGGTAGACGTAGATCGCCTTGTCGCTCTTGCCCTGCGCGAGATAGAGGTCGGCGAGGATCGCGAGCATGTCGAAGCTGTACTTCTGATCGACGCGCTGGAACGCGGCGTAGGCCTTGTCGGCCTTACCGATCTCGGCGTACGCGCGGACGAAGTCCTTCTTCGCGACGCGGTTCAGCATCTCCTGCTTCTTGTCGTTCTTCGTCGCCTGCGCGACCTCGAAGAACGTCTCGAGTGCTTCCTGGAAGCGCTGCAGGTTGAGATGGATCCAGCCCATCTTGTACTTCGCGTACCAGAACGCGGACGACTTCGGGAACTTGAGCACCATCCGGTACCGAGCCTCGGCATCGGCGAGCTGGCCCGCTTCGAAGTAGTAGTCGGCGAACGCGAGGTGCGCCTCGGGGACGTACTTCGAGTTCGGATAGTTCTTGAGCAGCTTGTCGTAGACCGCTCGCGCCTCCTTCATGTACTTGCCGCCCTGCAGCGTGTACCCGTAGTAGAAGAGGGCCATGTCCATCTTCGGATAGTTGCGGAACGCCTCGTTGTCGGTGAGGCCCTTGTAGGTCTTCACCGCCTTGAGGAGGTAGTCCTTCGCCTTGCCCCCGGCGGCGACCGACTCGTTCTTGAGCTTGGCCTTCTGCGCGGGGACCTTCGCGTTGTCCGAGGCGATCGCCGACTCGACGCCCTTGAGGCGCCAGTAGCGCTGCTGCTTGGCGTAGAGCTCGCCGAGCCGGAAGTAGTAATCGCTCTTCTCCTCGACCTCGCTGTCCGGTGTGTTCTGGATCAGCTCCGCGAGGATCGCTTCCTGCTCGCCACGGATGTTGCCGACCAGACCCTCGATCGAGAGCACGTCGTCGGCGCTGAGCGTGGGTTGCTGGGTCTTCGGATCGGGCGGCTTGACCGGGGTCGGCTTGACGCGATCCGACAGCTTGACGTCGACCTTCACTTCGGAGTTACGCGTGTACTTCGCCTTCTGAGCCAGTGCCGGCCCAGTCGACAGCAGCAGTCCCAGGATCGCGAGCGAGAGTCTCTTCATGGCGATTCCTTCTTTCCAACGTTGCAGGCGAGACCCGATGACCTTAACGAACTGCCTGTTTTGACTCGTCACGGGTTTGTCACTGCCTCTGCCTAAAAACATGAACTACCCAACCCACCGAAAACACCTCGAGCCTGGCGCTTGAGGGCCAGGCTCGATCGGGCATCGAACATCGTCACGGTCAGGATGAGAACTCCTGAAATTTCTACTTCTTGGGGCAGCGTGAACGGATCTTGAAGCGGTAGTAGCCGAGCTCGTCTTTCCAGTACTCGCCGTTGAACCGCCAGGCGAAGTGCTCGTCGTCTACGACGATCGGCTCCTCCTTGGTGTTCGACGACACACGGACCTTCATCGCCTCGGCCGAGAGCTTCTCGGCCTTGGCGTTGAGGATCTCGAACTTGATCTTGCTGCCGTCGCGCGAGAACGCACCCAGCTCGCGGGCCAGACGATCGACGCGATCGCGGGCCACCTTGCCGGCGTCGGCCGCTGCAACCGACTGCTGGACCGTGAGCTCCTGGAGGACTTCGGCGGCGACCTGCGTGGTCTGCCAGGCCTTGTCGCTCTTCTGCAGCTTGTCGAGCTCGATGTTCAGCTCGTCGACCCACGCGAATGTCTTGAGCAGGGTCTTGTCGTTGAGCACGCTCATGACGAGGCGCTGCGTCTGCGGATCGAGGCCCGCCTTGTTCGCCTTGACCTTCTTCACGTAGTCGTAGAACTCGGCGTTGTCGTCGTACTTCGCGACGAGGTCCACGAGGTTCTTCGCGAGCGGCTTGTACTTGTCGTTGTAGTCCTGGATCGCCTCTTCGGCCTGATCGTAGAGGCAGTACTTGAAGTAGATGACGCTCTTGAGGAGCATCGACTCGGGGAAGAACTGGTTCTCGAAGTACGGTGCATTCAGCGTGTGGATGTTGCCGAGCGCCTTCGAGTTGAGCGTCTTCATGAAGTACGCCCACGACGCCTCCATCAAGGACTCGGTCCAGTCGAGCGAGTTCTGATCGAGCTTCTCGAAGTACTTGATCGACGTGTCGAACTGCTGCGTCGAGTAGAAGACGCGCGCCATCTGGAGCTGCGCGAGCTCGTTGTAGTTCGCGATGTCGGCGGACTTGTACTGGCGCGGCCGCTCCTGACCGATGATCAAGATCTCCTTGAACGCGGCGACGGCCGGCTTGCCTTCGTACTTGCGGACGAACGTGACGCCTTCGAAGAACTTCGCCTTGATGAAGAACTCGCTCTCGCGCGAGACCTTCTGGAACAACGCGATCGACTTGTCGAAGTCGCCATCGCCACCACGGCGATAGAAGTGGCGACCGAGCAGGAAGTACAGCTCGTCCCTCACCGTCGCGAGCGAGGGATCTTCGAGCGCCGCGGCATCGTACGTGCCGATCTTCTCGAGGATGCCGGAGGTCTCGGGCAGCACGCGGGAGAGCGCGGCGAGCCACTTCAGCGCGGCACCATGATAGGTGTGCGCGTCGCCGGCCTGGACGATCTTGTCGAAGTACGCGAGCGAGGCGGCATAGAAGCCCCACGGCGGCTTCGCGTTCTTCCCCATGTTGAACAGCGTCTTGCCCATGAAGAACTCGGCACGTTGCTTGTTCTTCGCGTCATCGCCGCTCTCGCCGTCGAGCACTTTCTTGAGCTCGATCGACGCAGAGAAGTAGTCCTCCTTGTCGTAGAGCTTGATCGCGCGTTCGAGAGTCTTCGACGGCGGTGTCGACGACACCGGATCGCTATCCATCTCGATGGCAGGCTTACCTGGCGCCTTCTTCTGCGCCTGCGCGGCTCCCATGCCGATCAGCAGGACGGCGGCGACGATGGGCAACGACAGCTTTGTGATCAACCGCATCAAGTTCCTCCGAAGTGAGAGCGAGGCCTGGGATTCGAGCCCGCCCCAGTGAGCGGCGGAATCATCGACAACCCCGGTGCGCATTGTCAAGGCGGGCAGCCCCGAGCAAGCACGCCGGGACATTGGGGGCGGGACACCGGCTTGTGAACGTGGTTGCACGAGCGGGGGGGCGATGAAGGTGACGGAAAACGGTCATGGGCGACACCAACGACCATGGGGCAACCTGCCGATCGATCCGTCGTCGCGCCGATGTCATCGACCCGCAAGCGAAACGTCAGAGCCGTTCGCTTGACTTGGGTACACCGCCTCATATTATCGGGCCCGATGAATCGACGCCGTCACGCCGTGGTGCTGTGCATTTTGGCGATTGCCTTCGGCGTCGTTGGATCGGGTTGCGGAGGCGAGCCGGTGGGTCGCGTGTGCGATCTCGGTGCGTCGACGCCAGCTGCGAGCGAGGTGGTCGTCGCGTCGCCATCGCTCGATTGCGTCACCCGTACCTGCTTGCGTGTTCCGCTCGGGAAAGAGCTTCCCGCCGGCAGCGAGTATCCGGCCGGGAACAACGGCCTGTGCACGTCGGAGTGCGAGACCGCCGATGATTGCGAGCGCGTGCCGGAGTCGCCGTGCACCGGCGGATTCGCCTGCGGCGTCGCGGTCACGGTCGGCCCGTTCTGCTGCAAGAAGTTCTGCGTCTGCAAGGATTACATCGTCATCCCCGACGACGGCGTGCTCGACGTGCCGAAGGCGTGCCTCGCCGAGAACGACGCGAACGCGTGCTGCAACCTCGAGGGTCGCCGCGGCGACTCGCGATACCCGCTCTGCAAGTAATCGCCGGTCGGTTGCCGGCGGTCACAGCCGGGCGATCACTCCTGGATCGAACCGTGCGGTGATCGAGGGCGATCACAGCCTCCAGGCATCCTGGATCAGCACCGCATCACCGGCGGTGATCGCGATGACATCGAACCGTATCTCCTCGTAGTCCGGCTGACGTGCGGCGAGGTAGTGGGCCGCGACGCGCGAGACCTGGCGCTGCTTGCGCGGACCGATCATCTCGGCAGCCTGGCCATGTGTGGCGTCCGCGCGACTGCGGACTTCCACGAACACCAGGATCGAGCCATCACGCGCGATGATGTCGAGCTCGCCGGCCTTGCACCGGAAGTTTCGCTCGACGATGCGATACCCGCGATCGAGCAAGAGGTGCGTCGCTGCCAGCTCGGCCGCTGCACCGATCGTGATCGTTGTCTGCTCCACGAATCACCCCCACCGCCCGGCCGCCCTCCCCTTCGCCGACGCGTGTGCTGCTGAACAACCGCTGCTACTTCTTCTTGTCGGGCTTGCGCGGCTTCTTCGGTTTCTGTGGCACCGGCGCGACGACGACTGCGGCCTCGACAGGCGCCGCAACGGCCGCCTCGGGCTGCTCGATCTCGTTCGTGCCCTCGCGCTCCTTGATGCGCGCTGCCTTGCCGGAGAGGTCGCGCAGGTAGTAGAGGCGCGACTGGTGCACCCGTCCACGCGCGATCACTTCGATCTTGTCGATGTTCGGCGAGTTGTCCGGGAAGATTCTCTCGACGCCGACGCCGTACGAGATCTTGCGAACGGTGAACGTCGAGCGCGAGCCCTTCGCCACCCGGCGGATGCAGACCCCTTCGAAGGCCTGCAAGCGCGTTTTCTCGCCTTCACGGATCTTCGCCCAGACCTTGATCGAGTCGCCGGGGCGAAACTCGGGCAAGTTCACGGGGCGTCGTTGAGATTTTTCAATCGATTCGAGGATCCGTGCTGCGCTCATGGTGCTGGTCCCGGGATAAAGCCGGTTGGACGCAGGGTTCTGCCAGAGATCAGCCGTGGTCGTCAAGTCGCGGGGTCGTTCATGGTCGATTAACCGTGGCTTGCCGGGATCAGGGCCCTGGAACGCGCCCGAACAGTCGATCGAAGATCACCGCGGCGGCGCTGCGAACCGAGAGGTGGTTCCAGTCCGAACCGCCCTCGATCGGGGCAAGCACCCGAGACACCGAGGGAATGAGCGCATCGGCGAGTCCCCAGCCGGTTCCGAGCAGGATCAGCAGCGGTGCGGGCTCGAGGGTGGCCTCGGCGACGAGCTCGATCGGGGTCCGTCGCGCCGCGTCGGGAAACGACTCGCCGCGTGCCGAGGTGGCGACCACGAGCGGCGGTCGGCCGTACTCCGCGGTGATCTCCGCGAGCACGGTCTCGATCGAGTCCGCGGTGCGTACGAGCGCGAGCGCACCCGCGCGACTTCCACTCACCGGCGGCTTGCGGGCCGCCTGCTCCTGGGAAGCAGGGTCCAGCCACAGGCTCGCGATGTGCTCGGCCTTCTCGCGCTGTGACGTCACCGGCGTGACGATGTGATACGCCGCGAGCCCGTAGGTCAGCGTCGAGCGCGCGAGATCGTGGATGTCGAAGTTCGTGACCGACGTCGTCACCACTTTCCCGGTGCGATCGACGACGGGGTGATGCACGAGCGCGACGTGCGTCCGGGTCGAGAGCGGCGCCACGAGCTTGCGATCTGCTTTCGTCGGGACGAACCGCGCGAACAGATCCGGCCGACGGCGCGCCGTGCGTTCGATCGCCTGCTGCCTGCGCCACGCCGCGATCGCCGCGTGGTTCCCCGACATCAGCACGCTCGGGACCTCCCGCGTGCCCAGCTTCTGCGGCCGCGTGTACTGCGGATACTCGAGTAGCCCCGCAGAGTGCGATTCCTCGTCGATGGACGTCGCCTCGCCGAGCACGCCGGGGACGAGCCGCGCGACCGCATCGATCACCACGAGCGCACCCAGCTCGCCGCCCGACAGCACGTAGTCGCCGATCGAGAGCTCCTCGTCGATCGCCTCCTCGATCACGCGCTCGTCGATGCCCTCGTAGCGCCCGCACACGAGCACGAGGTGCGGGCGCTTCACGAGCTCGCGCACCCTCGCCTGCGTCAGCGGCTTTCCCGCCGGCGTGAGCAAGATCCGATGCGGGATCTCCTCCGGAGGCACAGGGGAAGCCCCGTTCAGTCCTGCGGCCGCGATGGCGGCGATGAGCGGCTCGGGCTTCATCACCATCCCCGGGCCGCCGCCATACGGCGTGTCATCGACGCTGCGGTGGCGGTCGGTCGTGAAGTCTCGCGGGTTGATGGTCTCGACGACGATCGTGCCGGCCTCGCGCGCGCGGCCGACGACGCCCGCCACGAGCGATGGCTCGATCAACTCGGGGAGGATCGTCACCACCGTGAACTTCATCGCTTCGAGACCGGTAGGCCTTCCGGGGGATCGACGGTGACGACACCGGCGGCGACGTCGATATGCTTGACGAATTGTTCGACGAGCGGGAGCAGGCGCTCGATGTCGCCATCGTGAATGACGAGCTTGTCCTGGAAGCCGCTGTCGATCGCGAAGATCGTGCCCCACGGTGTGCCGTCGGCGAGCACGACCCGGCAGCCGACGAGATCGTGGAGGAGGACATCCTCGTCGGAGAGCTCGAGCGCGTCGCGGTCGACCTCGACCGGCTGACCGCGCAGACCTTCGGCGTCCGTGCGGGTGACGATCCCGTCGAGCTGGACGAGCCAGGCCTTGGTGGTGTTGCGCGCTGCGACCACGCGACGCTCGATGCCATTGACCCAGATGGCGCGAGCCGACTCGAGCACCTTCGAATCGGGATCATGCGTGATGATCGCGACTTCACCGCGAATGCCATGGGCTCTCGCGACGCCGCCGATCTCGATCCGCGGATCTCCTTTCATCGGCGCTCCACGGTGCCGAGCCAGTTGGTGGTCCGGCCTCTGGCACGATCGACCGCTCTCTCGGACCGACGTCCTCGAGAGACTCCGGTCATTCGAGGATTTCGACCAACGTACGCTTGCGCGATCGGGGCGCGATCGCCTGGACGATCGTGCGCAGCGCACGAGCGGTCTTGCCGCCGCGGCCGATGACCTTGCCGAGATCCGCTTCCGCGACCTCGAGCTCGTACACGTTCGCGGTCCGCTCTTCGACGAGCTCGACACGAACTTCATCGGGCTTGTCGACGAGATTCACCGCCATGTAGCGGATCAGCTCGGCGAGATCGGGACCGGGACCGTCGTTGTAGTCCCGGTTGCCCTGATTGGGGCCTTGATCGTCAGGCACGATCAAGCCGGCTTCGCTGCAGCACGAGCCGTGCGGCGGATGATCGAAGCCAGCGTGCCGCTGGGTTGAGCACCGACCTTGAGCCACTTTTCGTAGCGCTCACTGTCGAGCTTCAAGACTTTGGTGATGGGGTGGTAGGTGCCCAGGAGCTCGATGAACTTGCCGTCGCGCGCCTTGCGCTTGTCCGCCGCAACGATGCGGTAGAACGGTGACTTCTTCTTGCCCTGACGGGAGAAACGAATCGCGACAGACATGTGATCCTCTTCGAGAGCGCGGGAATCTACCCAGGCATCTATAGCCTGTCAACCGTGCTATATGACGCGCCATGCTCCGCCGGATTTCCCGCCGGACTGGCCGACTTGGGCTGCTAGCCGTGGTCGTCGCCACGGCGTGTTGCTCGAAATCCGACGTCAAGAGTGGAGGATCGGGCGGATCGAGCCTCGATCCGACCCCACCGGCGAAGCCCACATTCTCGCTGTTCGCGCTCGCCGAGGTCCGCGGTCAGATCGGTCCCTGCGGCTGTACGAGCGATCCACTGGGTGACATTTCGCGAACCGCCAAGCTGATTCTCGACGCCCGCGCGGCCGGACCGACCCTCGTGGTCGATGCCGGATCCCTGCTCTACTCGAAATCACCGGTGCCCGCGCACCTCGACGCGCAGGAGGAGCTCAAGGCCGACCTCCTCGTCGCGACCTACACCAACGAGCTCGCCGTCGGTGCGCTCGGCCTTGGACCCGCAGACCTCGCGAAGGGCCCCGGGAAGACCCGCTTGCCGCGTCACGCGGTGAACCTCGCAGCCGACGCGGGTATCGCGAGCTCGCCCTCGGCGATTCTCTCGTCGCCGAGCACCACCGGCGGCGCGAAGGTCGGCGTGTTCGGCGTGATCGCCAAGGACGCGGTGGACGGGCTCGCAGTCACCGATCCGGTTGTCGCCGGAAAAGCCGCGGTCGCCGATCTGAAGCAGCGTGGTGCACAGGTGATCGTCGTGCTGGTCCAGGCCGCGACGAAGAAGGACGCAGCGAAGCTCGTGCGAGACATCGGCGGCATCGACCTCGCTGTTGCCGGGCTCGGGATCAACGCACCGGAGCCCGAGCGGATCGAGATCGAGCCGCAGAAGATCGGCGACGCCTGGTTGATCGTTCCTGCGAATCGCGGCCAGGTCCTCGCGCGCGTCGACGTGACGCTGCGGGGCACCGGCCCGCTCGTCGATGCGGTCGGGCCCGGCGCGGCGACCGCCAAGATCTCCGTGCTCGAGCGTCAGCTCGCCGCGCTCGGTGCGGACCTCGCGAAGTTCTCCGCCGACAAGTCCGCCGATCCCGCGTTCGTGACGCAGAAGAAGACCGAGCACGCCGAGCTCTCGGCGCAGCGCGATCAGCTGAGCGTCCGGCCGCTGCTCGTCCCGGCGACCGGCAGCTACTTCACGCTCGAGCAGATCCGCGTCAACAAGCTGCTCGCCTGTGCGCCCTCGGTGCAGGATCGCGTCACCGCGTTCTACCGTGCAGCCGGCGAGGTGAACGCCAAGGCGGCCGCGAACCTCAAGGTGCCGCCCGCCCCGAAAGGCCAGTCCGGCTACGTCGGCGGAGCGGCGTGCGAGGACTGTCACTCCGACGCGGCCGAGTTCTGGAAGACGACCCGGCATGCGGGCGCCTGGAAGACCCTCGTCGATCGCGGGCAGGAGCTCGACTACGACTGCATCAGCTGCCACGTCACGGGCTGGGACAAGCCCGGCGGCGCGAACCTCGCGTTCAACGAGCCGCTGCGCGACGTGCAGTGCGAGACCTGCCACGGCCCGTCGTCGATCCACCTCGCGAAGGGTGGCGAAGAAAAACCACCGGCGCTCCTGCGCGCGCCGGCCCAAGATCTGTGCGCGACGCAATGCCACACCAAGGAGCACAGCGACACGTTCCAGCTCGAGGCGTACATGCGTGACGTCGTCGGACCCGGTCACGGCGAGGCCCTTCGCAAGAAGCTCGGCGATGGACCGACCGGCGCCCAGCTGAGGAAGGCCGCGCTCGACAAGGCCGGCCGGACCCTGGGGGCCGGGTGCGCGCGCTGACTCGAGTCTGGCTGGTCGTGCTCGTCGTGGTCGGCGTCGCGTGCGGCTCGTCGCGCAAGGCGCCGCCGAAACGCGTCGGCACCGGCGCGTCGCAGCAGTCCGGCGTGCAGCACGGGCTCGCGACCTGGTACGGCGGCAAGCACCACGGGGGGCCGACGGCGTCGGGCGAGAGGTTCGACAAGCGCGCGCTGACCGCGGCGCACCTCAAGCTCCGCATGCACACGCGCGTCCGCGTCACCAACAAGCGCAACGGTCGCTCCGTCATCCTGCGCATCAACGATCGAGGACCGTACGGCAGGAAACAGCGCATCATCGACGTGTCCGAGAAAGCGGCCGAGATGCTCGACATGATCGAGGCGGGCGTCGTCCCGGTCACCGTCGAGGTTCTCAAATGAGCGAGCCGCCGCTGATCGAGCTCGCGCACCTCACGAAGCGCTTCGGGCAGATCACGGCGCTCCACGAGCTCGACGCGGTCGTCGACGGCAAGATCATCGGACTGCTCGGGCCCAACGGCGCGGGCAAGTCCACGCTGCTCAAGTGCTTGCTCGGCCTGATCCCCTATGAAGGCGAGGCGCGCGTGCTCGGCCTCCACGCGAGGACGCACGGTGCCGAGATCCGCGATCGCGTGGGCTACATGCCGGAGCAGGAAGCGCTGCTTGCCGGCATGAGCGCGGTCGAGCTGTGCGCCTACGCCGGAGAGCTCTCCGGCCTGCCGCGCACCGAGGCGATGCAGCGCGCACACGCCGCGCTCTACTACGCCGACGTCGACGAGAAACGCTACCAGACGATCGACGGCTACTCGACCGGCATGAAGCAGCGCGTGAAGCTCGCGCAGGCGCTCGTCCACGATCCGGAGATCCTGTTCCTCGACGAGCCGACGAATGGCCTCGATCCGCGGTCGCGCGACGAGATGCTGTCGCTGATCTCCGAGCTACCCGAACGCCGCGGCTGCGCGATCGTGCTCTCGACGCACCTCTTGCAGGATGTGGAGCGGGTGTGCGATCGAGCGGTGATCATGCACGAGGGGAAGATCCGGTTCGTCGGGTCGATCGACGAGCTGCGTGGTGCACGCGGCCGTGATTCCGAGCTCGTCGTGGAGGTGAAGGCCGATGCTGCGAAGCTGGCAGAGACGCTCGTTGCCGCAGGAGCGAAGTGCGAGGTCACGTCACCTGTCGCGCTGCATGTGGACTTACCTGCGGACGCGACCAGCGAGCTCGTGTTTCGCGCGGGTCGCGATGCGGGGATCCAGGTGCGCGGGCTGAGCCTGCGAAGGGAGACGGTGGAGACTGCGTTCTTGCGGGTCATCAGCGAGACCGTCAAGGAGACGTCGGCGACAGGCGACGGGCGACCGGCGAAGCTCTCGTGAGTGTCGCCATGAAGCCCGGCATCGCCGACGACGAACAGCCGCCGAAGCCAACCGGCACGATCCACGACCTCGGATACAAGCGCTACATCGGGACGCGCCGCGCCGCCTCCACCCGGTGGCGCGTCATCGCCCGCCAGCAGATCTCGTTCGCCTGGAAGACCTGGTGGCGATTCAAGGCCGCGCTCGGCCTCGCCGTCATCACGATGTCGATCGCCGGCGGCATGATGATGTTCGCGAGCGACCGCAAGTCGAGCCTCGGCCGCGCCCAGTTCTTCGCGCAGCGGCTGATCGACACGACGCTGCCGGAATCGATCATCTGGTTCTGTCGCGCCGGCTTCCTCGCGAGCCTGACGATCAGCGCGACGGTCATCGCGAGCGACATCCAGGGTGGAGCGTTCACGTTCTACTTCGCGCGCTCCACCAGGCCGTGGCACTACGTGCTCGGCAAGCTCGTCGGGCTCTGCGCGCTCGTCGCCCTCGTGGTGTTCGCCGGGCCACTCGTGATCGCGTGCCTCCGGCTCGGCGTCTCGGACACGACCGAGCAGCTGCGCGAGATCCTGCCGATCATTCCCAAGACGCTGGCCGTCGGAGTGCTCGCGACGCTCGCGTACGCCGCGGTGCCGCTCGGATTCTCGGCACTGTTGCCGAACCGGCGCCACGCCCTCGCGCTGTGGGCCGCCTACTACCTGATCTTCGGAGCGATGGCCTACGCACTCGGCCACGTGGCCTCGCCCTCGATCGCCGCGCTCGATCTGCCACGCGCGGTCCAGGCGGTCACGTTTCACCTGTTCGATCTCGAGTTCCGCGGTAACGACCCGGAAATTCCGCTCGCGGCGGCGCTCGCCTCGCTGTCGATTCACATCACGGTCTCGATCGGGATCGTCGCCTATCAGGTCTCGCGCGCGCAGAAGTCCGGGGTCGGAGGCGCGTCTTGAGCGTGGTCGTCGCCGACAAGTGCAGCAAGTGGTACGGCGACGTACTGGGCGTCTCCGATGTGAGCTGGCGGCTGCGCGGTGGAATCGTCGGGCTGCTCGGGCCCAACGGCGCCGGCAAGTCGTCGCTGATGAAGATGATGGCGGGGTTGATCCGGCCGTCGCGCGGCTCGGTCGCCGTGTTCGGCAAGTGCCCGTTCTCCGACGTCGAAGTGCGGCGGCGGATCGGCTATGCGCCGGAGCACGAGAAGACGTGGGACGAGCTGACCGCGCTCGAGCTCGTGACGGTGATGGCGAAGCTGGCGGGCGTCTCGAAGGGCAGCGCCGTGGCCGCCGAGCGCGCCCTCGATCAGGTCGGCATGACATTCGCGATGCACCGCCGCGTGAAGGGCTTCTCGAAGGGGATGCGACAACGCACCAAGCTCGCGACGGCGATCGCACACGATCCCGAGGTCCTGCTCCTCGACGAGCCGCTCACCGGGGTCGATCCGGTCGCGCGCGTCGATATCGTCGATCGGATCCGGAAGCTCGGCGAGGCCGGGAAGACGATCGTCGTGTCGAGCCACGTGCTCTACGAGATCGAAGCCCTGACGTCGGAGATCGTCGTCATCCACCGCGGTCAGATGCTCGCCGAAGGCAACGTCTACGAGATCCGCAGGTTGATCGATCGGTACCCGCACCGCATCCGCATCGAGTGCGACCGACCGCGCACGATCGCGGCGGCGCTCGCCGAGCAGGATCACGTCGCGCGGATCGTGTTCGAGCGCAACGGCGTGCTGATCGAGACCCGCGATCCCGATCGTTGTTACGATCAGCTCGCGGCCGCCGTGCTCGAGCATGGTGTCGCGGTGTCATCGCTCGGCTCGCCCGACAACAACCTCGGCGCCGTGTTCGAGTACCTCACCGGTGACGGACGTCGATGAGCGCGGCGAGCTCGCTCTCGATCACCTGGACGATCGCCTCGCTCACGTTGACGCGCCTCGTCCGTGGCCGGGCGCTCTGGGTGAGCGCGATGATCGCCGCGCTGCCGATCGCGTTCGCCTATGTCCTCAGCACGCGCGATCGGCCCGACGACTCGACGATCGTCGACGTCTTCGCGTTCGAGCAGCTCGTGCTCGCGGTGCTGCCCGCGTTGTTCGTCGCGTCGTCGATCGGCGAGGAGATCGAGGATCGCACCACGACCTATCTGTGGTCGCGCCCGATCCCGCGCTGGGCCGTGCTCGCGGGCAAGCTACTCGCGCTGCTGCCGATCATCTGCGTGCTCTCGGTCGCGAGCTGGTTCGCCGCGTCGATCGCCGGCGCCTTCGCGCCACCGTCGGCGGCGAGCTGCCTCGCGCTCGTGCTCGGTGGCGTCGGGTTGTCCCTCGTCGCCGCGGCGATCGCGACGCTCGTCCCGAAGTACGCGATGGCGCTGACGATCTGCTACATGCTGTTCTTCGATCTGCCGCTCGGGGTGATGCCCGCCTCGATCAAGCAGCTGAGCATCACGCATCACGTCCGCATGATCGCGGATGTCGTCTCGATCGCCGAGGATTCGGTGGCGACCGGCGTGACCGGCATCGCAACGATCTCGCTCGTCTGGTTTGTCGTCGGCCTGTGGCGGATCCGACGGCTCGAAGCGTGATCGGGTTCAGAGGTCAGTTGCCGAGCATCTTCGCGGTCAGAGCTCGAGCGTCGCCGCGAGGTCGTAGTCGCTTGCCTGTGTGACGCGTGCACGCACGAGCGAGCCCGCCGGCACCTGGCCGTCCGCGAGGTAGGTGACCCCATCGATGCCCGGGGCCTGGCCGTACCAGCGGCCCTCGAGCAGGTACTCGGACTCCGACGACTTGCCCTCGACGAGGACCGTGAGCTCCTTGCCGACCATCGCCTCGTGGCGCGCGCGGCTGATCTGGCGCTGGATCTCCATCAACGTCTGCTGACGTGCCGCCATGACCTCTGCCTCGACGCGATGCGGCAGCAGGGCCGACGTGGTCCCGGGCTCGACCGAGTACGTGAACGCGCCCGCGCGATCGAACTTCGACTCGGCGACGAACGCGCACAGCTCGTCGAACTCCTCGGGCGTCTCGCCCGGGTGACCGACGATGAACGTGGTGCGCAGGACGACGTCATCGATGCGCGCGCGCAGCTTCGTCACGAGCTCGCGGGTGATGCGGCTCGAATGACCGCGGCGCATCCGCTTGAGCATCGCGTCGCTGATGTGCTGCAGCGGGACGTCGATGTACTTGACGACCTTTGGCTCGCTCGCGATCGCGTCGATCAGCTCGTCGTCGAACGCGCTCGGGAACGTGTAGTGGAGGCGGATCCACTCGAGCTCGTCGACCTTGCCGAGCGCGCGAAGTAGCTGCGCGAGGGTCTGGCGGGCGTCGGGCGAGGTGCCCTGATCCCATCCATAGCGGGTGAGGTCCTGCGCGATCAGGTTCACCTCGACGACGCCCTCGGCCGCGAGGTGGCGAGCCTCGGCCACGATGTCGTCGATCGAACGGCTGCGCTGCGGGCCACGCAGCTTCGGGATGATGCAGAACGCACACGGGCGATCGCAGCCCTCGGCGATCTTGACGTACGCGGAGTGACGCGCGCCGATCCGCACGCGCGGCGCGTCGTGATCGTAGATGTAGCTCGGCGTCTCGGAGACCTGGATCACCGGCAGTGCGCGCCTTGCCTTCGACCTGCCCGACGGCAGCTTCACGATCGGTTGCGGGGCGAGTGCCGAAGCGAGCGTCTGGAAATCGGCCGAGCCGAGGATGTGATCGATCTCGGGGATATCCTTCGCGAGCTCGCCCGCGTAGCGCTGCGCGAGGCAGCCGGTGACGACGAGCTTGCGCACGGTCTTGCCGCTTGCCTTGTGCTGCGCCATCTCGAGGATGGTGTCGACGCTCTCCTCCTTGGCGGCGTCGATGAACGCGCACGTGTTGACGACGATGACGTCAGCGCCTTCCGGAGCGTGGACGAGCGAGTGGCCCGCCGCCTCCACCTGCCCCAGCATCAGCTCGGTGTCGACCTGGTTTTTCGGACACCCGAGCGACACGAAATAGATGCGCTGCCCCGTCGGTGCGGGCTTGGGTGTACTGCGCGTCGCCATCGAAGCGGGGCAGTCTGGTCCGGGCGCCTGATCCTGTCAATTGGGATCGACGGGGGCCACCGGCCGCGACATCCGCGCGAGGGCCAGCAGCGCGAGCCCGCCGAGCCCGACGGCACCGCACAAGAACATCACGTCGCTCTGGCCGTAGATCCCGACGAGCGGTGCAAACAGCCCCATCGCCGCACGCCGGGCCATCGACTCGACCGACAGCACCGCGGCCCGGCGTCGAGAATCCGTGATCTCGTGGTTGAGGAGCGGCTTGGTGAGCGGCGAGTAGATGCCATTCGCGACGGCCTGGACGATCAAGAGCGCGAGCATCCACGGCCCACTACCCGCACCGGCGAGCCCCACGAAGCTGACCGCGAGGACGCCGAGCAATCCCCACAGCAGCACGTCATCACCGAACCGCGCCCGCAGCCGGTACGTGTGAAACGCGACGAACGATGCGACGAGGTACACGCCGGCGAACAGCACGCCGATCTCCACCGTGCCGAGCCCGCGCTCGGCGAGGTAGGGCTGATAGACGTAGACGGTCGCGCGCAGCAGCACGAACACCACGGTGGAGTAGCCGACGATCCATGCGAGCCGGCCGTTGCGGCCGACCTCGGCGAGCGCGCCGATCGTCTGGTGGCCCCAGGCGCGCAGTGCACCCGGCACTCGTCCGGTGGGCGGCGTCGGACGATCGTCGCGCATGACGCAGGCGATGACCGCCGCGAACGCCGCGACCGCCGCGGTGATCACGTACGGCAACGCGAGGTCGACCTGGGCTAGCAAGCCGCCGCCAACAAACGCGACCGCACTTCCCATCAGGTGCCACGCGCTCGCGGTCGACTCGCGACGCCCGTACTCGTGCCCGCGATCGTGCGCGACGAGCAGATCGTAGAGGTACGCCGAGTCGGCCCCGGAGCACAGCGCGATCGAGATCGCACCGAGTGCCTCGGCCACGGCGAACGTCGCGAAGTCGTGCGCCTGCGCTGCGAGTAGACACGAGCCCACCATCGCCAGCGCACCGAGCAGCATCGAACGCCGGCGGCCGATCCGATCGGCAAACACCCCGGTCGGCACCTCCGCGAGCACGATCACCGCGCTGTAGATGCCGCCGAGCGCGAGGCGGTCGAAGAACGACAGGCCGCGATCGGCCTGGAACAGCATGAAGATCGGGACGTAGAGGTACGACGTCGCGAGCAGCCGGAACGCGTAGAACAGCCGCAGGTCGCGTCGCAACGTACGGTCGTCGGATCGAACGAACCGACCGGCGATCTCGGGTGGCAACTGCGGGGTCACTTTCGCTCCGACCAGCTCGGCGGTCCCACGAGCAACAGGATCGTCTCCGCGATCCGGATCTGGTCGGTGTCCTTCTTGGCTGGATCGCCGACCGTGCCGAGCGCGTCGAGGAGCGGCTTCATGTACGGGGTCGGATCGAGGTCGGGCGCGAGCCGGCGCAAGGCCCGTGCGGCGTCAACCCGCAGCGTTGGCACGTCGAGCAGCTTGATCAACACGGGGCGCGCGGCGTCATCATGCAACGCGACGAGCGCGTCGGCGGCGAACACGTTGAATCGCGGGTCGTCGAGCAATCGGCGCAGCTCCGGGGCAACCTCGGCGCGCCCCGCCAACCCGAGCGCGATCGTCGCGCGAGCCTTCTCGTCGGCGTTCGCCTTGTCGTCGGCACGGATCTGGTCGAGCACCTTGATCGCGCGCGGATCCGCGAACCGCGCGAGCTGCTCCGCAACCCCGAGGCGATGCTGGGCCACGTCGAGGAAGTTCGCGAGCGCTGCAACCGCGCGCTGGTCTCCAAGCTGTGCGAGCTGCCCGGCCGCGCTCAGCCTGTCGTCGCGCCGTTGCGATCCGAGCGCCGTCGCCAGCGCGTCGGTCCCGCGCTTGTCCCCACCGCGTGCGAGCTCGTACGCGACCACGAGCTTCGCCGAGGTATCGAGGTTGTCCTTCTCGAGCGCCACCGCGAGCCTGGCGAGCGCGGCGGCGTCGCCCGTTCGTGCGAGCACGGCAGCGGCCATGCGCGACACCCGTGGGCTGTCCTTCGCCTCGAGGTATCCGCGCAGCGACGTGGTCGCGCGTGCGAGGGCAGCATTCGCCGCGTCCGCGTTCGCGGTGTTCGAATCTTGCGGAGGAGGCGACGCCGGCTGGACAACCTCCACCGATCCGGGGACCAGGCCGCTCTCGATCGCGGGCTCTGGTTGCTTGCGATCGAGGTAGAGGAGCTTGTAGGCGAGCACGCCGCCGCCTGCGAGGAGCAGCACGAGCGCGATCAGCTTGCCGCGGCCGCTGCTTCGCGGAGGTTCATCGGTCTCGTCGGCCGAGGTACCCGCTCGCACGTGCTCGGCCGGCTCGTCGTCGATCCAGTCAAACCCCGCCTTCGCGTTGATGCTGTCGCGCTGCCGGCGAACCGTGTGCGGTCCGGGCCGTCGCCGCTTGGTTCCGGCCGGGACAGCGGCCGCTGGCTGATCTTCGGGGTCGTCGTCATCGGGGCTGGGATCGAGGAACTCGCGCGGATCGATCTCGGTCGTCACGCTGCCCGGCTTTGCAGCGCCGGCCGGCGTCTCGTCCACCGCACCAGCCGTCCGGCCCTTGGACAGATCCTTGTCCGACGTCCGGTCCTTGGACGGCGCCTTGTCCGGCGACTTGTCCGGTACCTTGTCCTTGGACGACGCCTTGTCCTTGTCCGGTATCTTGTCCGGTGACTTGTCCTTGGATGCCTTGTCCGGCGGCTTGTCCTTGGACGACGTGTTCGACGTCCGGTCGTCGGACGCCGCTCTGTCCGGTGTCCGGTCGGCGGGCGTGTCCGACAACCCGGCTGCCCAGCCTTCGGACACCGAGCCAGACCTCCGCTCGTCCCGCGCGCTCGTCACGACGCCCGATACCGGCTCGTGCAGGATCTCGATCACGGGCCCGCTGTCGACGTCTGGTCGCGTGCGAACCTTCGGCGTACCGCTCGCCGGGGTCGCCGCACGCCCCGGAGCTGGAGCCGGCATCGAGGCGTCGGCCTTGGCCGCGCACTCCGCGCTGCAATACGCGACGACCTTGCCGTCACGCACTCCGACCGCGCGGGCGCGCAACGGATCGACGGGGCGCGTACAGGTAGGACAGGTCGTCATGGGAATGCCAAGACCGCGTCCTCGCCGAAGCGCGCGATCAGCTGGTCGATGTACCGGAGCATGTTATCCCGACGGGCGATCAGAGCGCGAATCTCGGTCGGGTTGATGAGTGGTCCGAGCTTGCTGTCGCTGGCCGGCGCGAGCGTCGTGACGACCGTCTCCTGGGAGAGGTCTCGCAGGCGCTGCACGAAGCCACGCGAAAATACCTGGATCCTCCGCATCGCGCCGACGTTGACCTCGTGCCCGTACCGCGCGATCGAGAATGCCATCGAGTTATCCATGAAGTAGAGCAACTTGCCGTCCGGCGACATCTGCGTATTCGAGCCGCTCCAGCGGTCGGCGTTGTCGATCAGGACGTCGAACAGGATGCAGGTCGAGATCTGCGCGAGGATCGATCGAAGCTCCGGCGGGATCGGGGCACCGACCTGCAGATGCGCGGTCCAGATTTCGCGGCCCACGCGCTCGTCGATTCGATGCGCACCGATCTTGGCGAGCTTGATCTCGGGAATCCACCACGACAGCTCGCCGTACACGTGGCCGTTACGGATCGTCGCCTCGTCGAACAGCCGCGCGGAGTAGTACGCGCGGTATCCGGGCTCGGAGACCTCGAGCAGATCCTTGACCGCGATCGTCGTCTCCTTCGCGGGCGGGACATGGCCGAGGCCGAACAACCGATCGATCCGATACGCGGCGATTTCTCGACGAGGATCTGACTGTGGATGGATCTGCTCGGGCTTGAACGACGCACGCGCTCCGTTCGCGTAGTCGATGCGCAACGACAGCGACGTGCCACCGTGGTTCAGCTTCGCGCGCGTCACGCGCGTCGTCCCGAGCGGCGCGAGGAGCTCGTCATCGGGGGCGCCGAACACGTTGTTCACCACGACGGTCGGAGCGACGACGACGGCCAGATGCGCGCGCGGCAAGACTTCCGGGGTCAGGGCGCGAGCCGTGGTCGACGCGCTCGCTTCGCGCGTCGCGAGGTAATCACCCGCATGCGCGGCGACCTGGCCAACGCCAAGCCACACGCCGCCGACCGCGCCGACGGCCACGGCGAGCTCGAGCGCTATGCAGGTCCCCAGTCGCACGCCGAAAAAATAACATGCGCGCGAAACCTCTCGCAAAAACGAGCACTCGACCGACCCACCAAAAGTGGTCCGAGTTACTCGGAGCGCTCGACCAGGGGCTCGACGATGTAAGCCGCCTTGCGATGGCGGGCGGTTGGCACGTGTTTCTCCCAGCACGTGACCGAGCAGAACCGGAGCTTGAGCCGGCCGGTATTACACGAAGCCACCGTGCACCGCACCGCCGAGGTTCCCGGTGGAATCAGCTTGCGGCACGTGGCGCAGACCAGGCTGGCCATGCACCCGTCGTAGCACGAGCGCCCACCCCCGTACCATCCGTGTCGCTTCGATAACTACTTCTGGATCTGATCGACGAGCGCTGCGATGTCGGTTCCAGCTCCGCGCACGACCGCACGCACGATCCCGTCGCGATCGATCACGACGGTGTGCGGGATCGTCGCCACGTTGTAGCGATCGCTCGTGGCTCCATCGTCGGCCAGCAGCTTCATCTGGTAGCCGTGCTTGTCGAACAGCGCGCGCGCACCGACCGGATCGCCCATGTGAATCGCGAGGACTTCGACCCCCGGTCTCCGCGACAGGGCCTCCAGCTTCGGCAACGCCATGAGGCACGGGCCGCACCACGTCGCCCAGAAATCGACGACGGTGACCTTCCCGACCGACGCGGCCAGCGGAAGCGATGGCCCGAGCGTTCCGCCGCGATCGATCCTTGGAAGCGCGAATTGCGGAGCGGCCTCGCCCGCGCTCACCGGCGCCATCAAGTCGGTGTTGCGCACGATCCACGCGGTCTGGATCGCGAACCCCACGATCGCGACCGCGACCACGCCCCACCCGAACCGCTTGCCGATCGCGACGACCACCCGTGGTGGCGACGGGGTCTTCGCAGGAGCGATCCTGGCCGGGCGCGAAGCAAGCGCCAGCAGCGCACCGGTCCACGCCCAGGACATCACCGCGAGGCCCGAGCTCACCACGTGGGGAACAGGCAGCTCGAACGTACGCACCACGGTCGTCGCCCCGAGATCGACGATCAGCAGCGGCAACGCCGCGACACAGGCGAGGTCGAACGCGCGACCGAGGCTGCGCTTGGGACCCGCGACGAACCACAACAGGAGCGCGCCGACCACGAGGAACGCGAGATCGACGGTGAGCGTACGCGTCAGCACGTGCATCACCGCGCGTGCCCCGAACGCGAAGTCCTCCGCTGCGCCGAGCCACACCGCTGCGACGAAACCGCGCAGCTGTGTCGCGAGGAGCAGGATGATGATCATCGCGATCAGATCGCTGCCGGATCGCCCCCCGAAACGTCGATCGCCGGCGACCGCCAACGCCCAGCCGGGGCGTGCGATCACGAGTCCGATCCGCGCCAGGAACCCGGGGTCGACGGTCTCGTGAGCGATCGGTTTGATCGTCGCCCCGTCCCCGGTCTCGGCGTGGGCGGTCATTTGCCGCCACGCCGGGACAGCTGGATCTTGCGGGCCTGTGCCACGACCGCGGAGGGCACGCCCTTGGACTTGATGAGGGCCTGCAGGTCCTTCTCTCGCAAGAACGGCAGGAGGCGCGACGTCTCCGCCACCGGCGCCTTGGGGTTGCGACACAGAGAAACCTTCACTCCGTACACCTTGGTCCACTCGCGCTTGGTCGCGATGTAGCGGATTACGTCCTCGGACAGCACCTGGTTACCGGCATAGCGCGCGGCCTCCATGTCCGTCACGCCGGGTGACTTGATCGCGGCCATCGCGACCATCCGCAGCGGATCGCGGAGCGCCGCGGCACGCACGAAGCCATCGCCGAGCGTGGCTGCTCGGATCTTCGCGGAGACCGGCAGGTCGCGAAACGGGATCTTCTTCGCCGGCTCGTCGGGCAGTGCCTCGTCCTCGGGCAAGGCCTGGTCGGCGTCGCCGGCGGTGATCGCGCTATCGTCGATCGGGGCGACCACCTGCTCGAAGATCGAGTCGTCGTTCGTGCTCGAAAGTCCGCCGGTCAGCGCGCGGGCGACTTCGTCCCACGCGGCAAGGCCCGGCACGCGGACGTTGTTGCGCACCGCGAGCTCGACGACACGATCGATGGTCGACATCCGCGCCCGTCGGTTCATGTACATCGCCGCGATGATCTCGGGATGCCGCAGCAGGCGCTGCTCGTTCTGCGCGATCAGATCGATCTCGCGCGCCCCCGCGCGGACCGCGAGCGTCGCGATCGTCTCGTCGTTCGCCGACGGGTTGAGGACGACCGTGTCGAACACCGATGGCTTGTCGGCGGCGAGCTGGCCGAAGTAGTCGAGCACCCGCGGATCGATCGTCGGATCGGCGAGCGTCCCCGAGAGCAGCTTCTCCGGGAGCCCTCCCGCCGTCGCACGGGCAGCCTGCGCGATGCCGGTATCCGCATCGAGCGCGAGCTGGAACAGCACGAACAGCTGATCGAGCGGCGGCAACGGCATCATGCCGCGCGCTGCCATCGAGCGTCCCGGCCCCGGACCGAGCGCGCGTTGCGCAGCCGTCGAGAGCAGACCTGGTTCGAGGGGCGTGTACGTCATCGTGGATCGCCGATCACGGGACGTTGCGGTGATACAGGATCTTGAGACCCTTGAGCGTCAGCAGCTCGTCGGTGGCCTCGATCGTCCGGGTCTCGGTCGCGATCAGCGCCGCGAGCCCGCCGGTTGCGATGCACCGCGCAGGGAACTCGACCTCGGCTCGAATCCGCTCGACGAGCGCATCGACCATCCCGGCGTAGCCATAGATGAGCCCGGCCTGCATCGACGCGACGGTGTTGCGCGCGACGACCTTGCCTGGGCGTGCGAGCTCGACGCGCGGCAGCTTGGCCGCATGTTCGTACAGCGCCTCGGAGCTGATCTGGATCCCGGGTGCGATCACGCCACCCATGTACTCGCCTTTCGGATTCACGACATCCCACGTCGTCGCGGTTCCAAAATCGACGACGATGCAACCCGCCTTGATCTCCTCGAACGCGGCGACCGCGTTGACGATCCGATCGGCTCCGACCTCTCGTGGGTTCTCGTACAGGATCGGCATGCCGGTCTTGATCCCCGGACCGACGACGAGCGCAGGCCCGCCGTAGTGCGTCTTGAAGAACTTCTGCAGTCCGAATACCGCCGGCGGCACGACCGACGAGATGATCCCGGCGTCGATCGAGCGCCACGGAAAGCCTTCCATGTCGAGCAGCGTCTTGAGCAGCACCGCGTACTCGTCGGAGGTACGTGCCGCCACCGTCTGGATCCGCCAGTGAGCGGCTAGCTCACCATTCTCGCGAAACACCCCCAGCACGGTGTTCGTGTTCCCGACATCGACGGCAAGCAGCGCGGTCATCGGCCTAGATGGTAGCTCGCCGTGAACGACCGTAGTAGGCTGACCCCCACTATGCGTGCACTCTCGAAGATCTTCGTGATTGCGATGTTTGTTGCCACCTCCGTCGGTTGTGGGGGTGGCTCGGAAGATTCGCGACCCGGCCCCCTCGGCAAACGCTTCGACGACATGCACATCGCCCAGGTCGCGATGGATCAGAAGCAGGCGATGTTGGCGGCCCAGCAAGACTGGTCGGTCTCGAAGGCGGAGAACGCCAAGGCCGAAGCCGACTACAACCAGACGACGCAGCAACTGACGGTCGTTCGCAACGATCGCGACAAGGCGAAGCTGCAGGTGAGCTCGGCGCTCTCGAACAAGAAGAGCGCCGAGGCCTCGTCTGACACCAACAAGATGAACGCGGCCCAGAAGGAGCTTCGCGGCGCCGAGCTCAGCGTCAAGGCCGCCGATGCACGCATCCGTTATTACGAGGCGTACCGCGCCTACCTCAAGCGCCACTGGCGCTTCACCGAGGAGAACATGTTCTGGCGGGAGTCGCAGTACGAGCTCGCGAAGGCGCAGCTCGCCCAGAAGAACAACATCGCCCCCAAGGGCATCACCTACGACTCGTTCCCGAAACAGGAGGCCGAGCGCAACAAGCGCGCGCAGTCTGCGAAGGGTAAGGTCGACTCCGAAAAGAGCCGAGCCACGAGCGCACGAGAGACCTGGATCAAAGCGCAACAGACCGCAGACCAGGCAACCGGCCAGGGAAGCACGTTCCCCGATCCGATGTTGTCCACGGTCCCGCCGACGACAACATCCAATTGACCAAGGTCTCGCGAGGCCGTCCGGCCGAGTGAGCGAGAATCCGCACAATCGAGCTAGGCTGACGCCCCGATTCAAGCCGGGGCCAAGGGAGACAATGCAGTCGGCCGAGCCGACCGAAACCGAGAGCGCGCGGATCCTCGTCGTCGATGACGAACGGGTGATCCGGGAAATCCTCGCGGAGTTCCTCACGCTCGAAGGGTTCACGGTCCACACCGTCGAAGACGGCGAGAAGGCGCTGACCGAGCTGCGGCTCCGTCCCTACGACCTCTTGATCACCGACCTCAAGATGCCGCGGCTCTCCGGGCTGCAGCTGCTCGAGAAGGTCGAGCAAGAACGACTCGGCGTGTTGACCGTCCTCATGACGGGCTTCGGCACGGTCGAGACCGCGATCGAGGCGATGAAGAAGGGCGCGTACGACTACCTCCTCAAGCCGTTCAAGGTCGAGGAGGTGATCCACGTCGTCGAGCGCGCGCTGTATCGCCAGCGCTTGCAAGCCGAGAACATCCGGCTTCGCGAGGCCCTCACGATCTACAAGGTCTCCGAGGCGATCGCGTTGTCGCACGAGATCGACCAGATCCTCGACGTGGTCCTGCGCGCCGCACTCGACGAGGTCAAGGCCGACGTCGCGACCCTCCACCTGCTCGACGCGGCGACGGGCCGCTACGAGGAGCGCCTCAAGGTCGTCTCGAGCGGCGCCAATGGCACGCCCGCCGGCGGCCTCCCCTCTCCGGCGTTCGCGATCCTGCTGGAGCAGTTCGCGCAGGGCGTCCCGATCCTCGCGCATGGCGGAAAGGCCTCGCGGTTCTTCACCGAGAGCGGCAGCCCCGACCAGCTCTCGTCGTTCGTCGCGGTACCGCTTCAGGTCCGCGGCAAGATGGTCGGCGTCCTCGACGTCTTCTCGTTCACCCCCGGCAAGAAGTTCGACGAAGGCCATCGCAAGATGCTCTCCGTCCTCGCCTCGCGCGCTGCGAGCGCGATCGACAACGCCCGGCTCTACGGTGAGCTCCGCGCATCGAACGACAGCCTCACCGTCGCCAACCTCTCGCTGGAGGAGATGTTCCAGCAGACCGTCGCCGGCTTCGCGCAAGCGCTCGAGGAGAGCGACATGTACACGCGCGGCCACTCCGAGCGCGTCGCCGTCTACACCGAGATCCTCGCGCGGGGCCTCACCCTCCCCGATCCGGAGATCCGTCGCATGGTGCAAGCGGGCGTCATGCACGACGTCGGCAAGATCGGCGTCCGCTACGACATGCTCAACAAGCCGGGCAAGCTCACGCCCGAGGAAGTCGCCGTCTTCCGGCAGCACCCCGAGAAGGGCAAGCGCATCCTCGAGCCCGTCCCGTGCCTCCACGGCCTCATCGACGGCTGCTGGTGCCACCACGAGTGGTACGACGGCCGCGGCTACCCGCGCGGCCTCGCCGGTCACAACATCCCGCTCGTCGGTCGCGTCGTCGCGATCGCCGATGCCTACGATGCGATGACCTCCGACCGCGCCTATCGCCGCGCGCTGCCCCACGAGGTCGCGATCGGCGAGATCGAACGCTGCGCCGGCACCCAGTTCGATCCCGAGCTCGCCGAGGCGTTCGTCCGGCTCGTCGAGGCGTATCGCGCCGGCATGCGCGAACGGGGCCAGCACTCGCTGATCCCGCGCTGATCCGTCAGTAGACTGCGCCGATGCAGCGCGCGCGCGACACTTTCTGTTCGTGCTGCGGCACGAAATTTCCCGAGCCGCTGACGTACCCGCGGACGTGCACCTCGTGCACGACCCAGGTCTGGGTGAACCCGACCCCGGTCGCGGTGGTGCTCGTGCAGATCGTCGACGGCGAGCGCACCGGGCTGCTGGTGATCCGGCGCGCGATCCCGCCCATCGGCAAGCTCGCGCTCGTCGGTGGCTTCGTCGAGGAGCACGAGTCGTGGCAGCAAGGCGGCGCGCGCGAGGTGCGCGAGGAGACCGGCGCGGTCATCGACGCCTCGACGCTCGAGCCGATGTGGTACGCGTCGAGCGCGCCGCGACCAAACCGGGTCTTGCTGTTCTCCATCGCCCCACCCCTGGCCGTGTCGGCGTTGCCGCCGTTCACGGGCGACCCCGAAGCCTCGGAGCGCGGCGTGGTGTTCGGCCCCGATGGGCTCGACGACGTGTTCGCGTTCTCGCTGCACTGCGAGGCCGCGCGGCGCTACTTCACGCAGCGCGGCGTCGCCGGGCACCACGACTTCCGGCCGCGGTGACGAGCGGGTCGTAGGGCTCGCGCGGCTCACCCAAGCGCCTCTATAATGGCGCCCGCTCGATGTTAGGGGTTTCGGGGAAATACAGGCTCGATCAACGGCTCGGCGGTGGTGGTATGGCGGAGGTCTTCATCGGCTCCACCATCGGCGCCGAGGGCTTCTCGCGAAAGGTCGCGATCAAGCGCGTGTTGCCGGGATACTCCGACAACGACGCGTTCTCGAAGATGTTCGTCGCCGAGGCGCGCATCATCTCGCAGCTCGTGCACCCGAACATCGTGTCGGTCCTCGACTTCGATCGCGATGCCGAGAGCCGGCTGTTCCTCGTGATGGAGCTCGTCGAGGGCAAGGATCTGGATGCGCTCGTCGGCACCGGACTGTTGCCGTTCTCGGTCGTCATCTTCGTGATCGGCGAGGTCCTGCGCGGCCTCGGCTACGCCCACGACCTGCCGGTCGGCAACGAGTCGCGCGGCGTCGTGCACCGCGATATCTCGCCGCACAACGTGCTGCTGTCGTGGTCGGGGGCGGTGAAGGTCTCCGACTTCGGCATCGCGAAGGCACGCGCGGCGAGTGAAGCGACCGCGTCGGTGTTCATCAAGGGCAAGCCCGCGTACATGAGCCCCGAGCAGGCGAATGGCCAGCCGCTCGACGGACGCAGCGACCTGTTCGCGGTCGGCATCATGCTCTGGGAGATGCTCGTCGGGCGGCGGCTGTTCACCGGGGAGGACACGCGCTCGACGCTCGCCGCCGTGCTGTTCGGTCAGATCCCACGGCCGCGCTCGCTTCGTGCCGAGGTCCCGAAGGATCTCGAACGCGTCGTGATGAAGCTCCTCGAGCGTGACCTCTCCGCGCGTTACGCGACGGCCGAGGACGCGCTCCACGAGCTGCTCGAGTGTGCCGACTCGCCGAAGGCGGGCCGCGAGGCCCTCACCGGAGCGCTCGGCGAGCGGTTCGCCTCGGAGGCTCCGGTGCGCCAGAGCTTGATGCGGGCTCGATCGCAGGGCAACTCGCCGAGCGTGCCGCCGCAACCTGGTTGGGGATCGGCGGGGTCGACGCAACCCACGCGCCCGGCGGCGGCATTGCCCAGCCTCGGCGCGGTCATGAATGCGCCGACCGGAACGATCGATCACCGCCCGGGACGCAGTCGCCTCGGCAAGCTCCTCCTGGTCGGGGTGGTCACGCTCGGAAGCGGCGCGTTGACGTTCGCGATCGTGTCGGCCGTGAAGCCCAAGCCCGAGCCGGGAGTCGTCGCGACGACCGATGTGGGTTCAGCGGCTGGAAACCCCGTAAGCCCGCGTTCGATCGACGCGGCGATCGACAGCCCGATCGGAACGACCCCCATTCCGGCCGACGCGCCGGGCCCCGTTGATGCGATGATCGACGCCCCGCCCGCGGACGCCAGAAAACATGCCCCACCGGTGCAGGTCGTCGAGAAGAGATTTGGCAGCCTCCACGTCACGTCCGACCCGATCGTCACCATCTATGTCGATGGCAAGAAGGTCGGGGACAGCCCGCGAACGATCCACAGGCTGACCGTCGGAAAGCACAACGTGCGGCTGGTGAATGAAGATGCAGGGATCGATGTGCCGAAACGGGTCACGATCCAGGAAACCAAAACCGAGTCCCTCCATTGGCAGAAAAAGTGATGCGAATCCTCCTCGTCCTCCTCGCCGTCCTCACCTCCACCACCGCAGCCGCCGAGAACGTTGGTGTCGTCGTCACCGGCGAGGCCACGATGCAGCCGCAGCTGGTGTCCCAACTCGAAGGCTGGCTGAAGCAGAACGGCCACGAGCTCGTCCCCGCCCCGCTCCCACCGGATGCGGTCAACACGTTGATCGACTGCTTCGTGATCGAGGATGAAGGCTGTGCACGCAGCATCATCGAGAAGCGCTCGAAGTCGAAGGCCGTGGTCTACGCGCGCGTCGATATCCAGGCGGGCGGCGACCTCGAGAAGACCGTCACGGTCCTCGCCTACTGGTTCGAGAAGGGACGCACCGCGGTCGCCGAGCGCAGGTTCTGCGAGCGCTGCACCGACCTCGCACTTCGCACGACGGCCGATGACCTGATGGCCGCGCTCGCCAACGCGGGACAGAAGAAGGCCGGCGGCAAGCTCAAGGTGACCTCGAAGCCCCCGGGCGCGAAGCTCGTCGTCGACGGCAAGCCGATCGGCTTCACACCACTCACCCACACCGTCGAGGCGGGACCGCACGAGCTCACGATCAGCCATGACGGGCACGAGACCGAGACCCGGTTCGTGACCGTCAAGGTCGGCGCGATCGAGACCATCGAGGTTCCCCTCGTCGAGGGATCGAATGACGGCGGGAAGAAGCAGCTGCTTCCGCTCGTCACCATGGGCGTCGGCGGAGCGCTGTTCGTCACCGGCATCGTGATGTTCGCGATCGATCAGGACGAGGGACGGAACGAGCCGGAGTTCATCCGCAACACCGCCCCGAGCGGGATCGGGATCGGCATCGCCGGCCTCGCCGTCGCTGCAGGCGGTTACTTCTGGTATCGCTCGGCGACCAAGCGCGAATCCGCGCCGGTCGCCGCCATCACGCACGATGGTGCGTATGTGGGTTGGCTCGGTCGCTTCTAAGGTGCGCTTGGTCATAGCGAGCACGGCACATCTTGGTCATTCTGTTCGCGTAGCTTCGCCGGAGGAAACCATGGTTCGACTCGTAGCTTTGATCGCACTCGTCCTCGTGTCCGGCTGCAAGGAGCGGAACTCGCTGTTCTGTCAGAACGACATGAACGCGAACGACCCGGCGTGTGCCGGCCAGGTCGACGCCCAGCAAGCATGCGAGACCTCGACCGACTGCACGGGCAACGAGACGGTGTGCAGGCTGCCGGACCGGGTCTGCGTGGAGTGCACGACCGCCGAGGCCGACGCCTGCACCGGTACGAGTCCCGTCTGCGACGACGGAACGAATCGATGTGTGGGGTGCACGGAACATAGTGATTGCATGGCCAGCTCGAACGTTTGCCTGCCAACCGGCGCCTGCGCCGAGACGGCAGCGGTGGCATACGTATCGGCTACAGGAACCGACCCCGCGTGTACGAAGCTTGCTCCGTGCGGCACGTTAGACGATGCGCTCAAGACAAACCTGACGACCATCAAGTTCGAGGCCGGGCTCGTTTCCGACACGAAGCTCACCGTGATCGACAGTCGGGCCCTGACCATCCTCGCCGAGCGGGGCGCGAAGTTGGATCGTGACGACAGCGGCACGATCCTCGAGGTGAAGGGGACGAGTAATGTGCAGATCTATGATCTCGAGATCACCGGAGCCGCCGGGATCAATGACGGCATCGGGATCTCGATGCCCGTCGGAACTGCTCGACTCGCGCTTCACCGGGTCAAGATCACCGCATGCCAGTCCCTCGGACTATCGGTGGCGGCGAATCAAGGGCTGTCCATGGATCGATCGATCATCTCGGGTAACGCGGGCGGAGGAGTCTCGATCTCGAACGTCGACTTCGTGCTGACAAACAACATCATCGTGTTCAATGGCGGCGCAACTTCCACCACCGGTGGCCTCACCCTGAGCCCGGCGACAGCGACTCATACCTTCGAGTTCAACACGATCTCCGACAACAGCTCGACCGGCGCAACGGCCAGCGTGCGTGGCGTCAACTGCGTCATCCCCATGAATGGCGCCAATAACATCGTGAACATCAACAAGGCGTCCGCGAGCTGCACCCTCGAGTACACGTTGTTCGAGACCGGTGCTGCAGTGACCGGTACGAACAAGGCTGGAGAGCCGGCCTTCCTCAACACCAATCCGGGGAATCCGCTCGCTCCCAACTACTTCAGAATCGGCGCTACAAGCGCGGCGCTCGACAGCGCGAATCCGGCGAGCATGATGGCGGTTGATATCGACGCCGATGTCCGGCCAGCCGGTGCGGCAGACATCGGTGCCGACGAGCTCCAGTGAGCATCGGCGGCGATTTACTCATGATCTCGAATCGTTAGCGAGCCAGCAACTTCGCACGCAACCCACGCAACACGCGGCGATACGGCGCCCCCAATGGAGGGCTTCATGTCGCGTATCGGAACCAGTGTTTGCTTTGTGTTCGTTGTTGCCTGCACGCCAGTCCAGGAGGCAGGCCAACCGGACGGCCAGGCGTGCGAACAGTCCACCGACTGCGCCGCCGATCAGGTGTGCAGTCTCGAGACGCTGACGTGCGTCGAGCCGCCGGCCACGGCGCTTCGCGTCGAGGTGGTGCCAACCACGATCGCCGACGAGCGCGGAGACGAGATCAGCTTCACCACCGGCGTGCCGGTGCATACCCATGCGGGGGAACCGATCGCGCTCGACGCGAATGGGTGTCCCGCGGTGTTCAAGTACAGCTACCTGCTCGATCCGGAGGGGCCACCGTTTGGAGGCGAGACCGCGCCGAATCCACTCGCGTGGCGGTTCAGCGCGACCGGCACGATCACCAGGGCCGAGTATCGCGTGCGCACCGAGACCGCGACCAAGCTCGACTGGACGCCCGCCGCGGCCGATGGGGACGGTGACTACCCGGTGACCCTGCACCGGAGTGGTGCGCGCGGCATTCCCGAGCTGCAGGCGATCGCGCAGCAGTACTTCGTCGACTTTCGCGTGACCGACGAGCTCGAGCACGAGGCCACCGCGACGGCGTGCTGGGACCATCATCCACTGGCGGTACCGGTCGCGTTCACCGGGCTCTCGAGCGCGGTGGATGCCGACGCGCTCCGCAACTTCACGCTGCTGGCGAACTCGCCGGTGTCGAGGCTGATCAACTCGTCCCCGGGCGTGAAGACGTTCGCGGGTCGCATCAGCCACTCGACCGCCGAGGCCGTGACGGTGCAGTTCGAGGTTCCCGTGCCCGCCGCGAGCTTCAGCAAGACGGTGGTCACGGACCTGTTGCCCGAGTCGAGGACCGAGAGCGTCGGCTGCGGGATGACGTGCGCACCGAACAGCAACACCTGCTTGCCCGAGCCGGCGGAGGATCCGCGGTGCCTCACGTCCACGCCGAGCGATCCGGCTGAATCGACGGTGACCGGCGCCGTGACCCGCGGATTCTGGGAGGTGAACGTCATCGACGCGCAGACCGGACAGACGTCATCGGAGTGCACGATCGACGGCCGTACGGTGACCTGCGCGCTGCCCGCGCGTTCGCCGCAGTCGCCGTCGAAGGACCTGATCGTGCAGGTCTTCGGCAGCGAGCTCGACGACCTCCGGCCGGCCTCGGGCACCATCGGCGAGCTCACGTTCCAGGCCTCGACGTACACCGGCCTGCCCGTGACCGCGGCCAAGTTCCGCTGCGATAGCTTCACGACGTTGCCGACGACCGAGTTCGGCGAGCGCTTCCGCTTCTGCACGCGGTTCACGACGTTCTCGAAGCTCGTCGCGCTCGATCAGGTGCGCGTCGACTTTGCGGGACCGGCCGTGACGATGAAGACGGCGATTCCGGCAAACGGTGCCTTTCCGGGCACCGAGCTGGCCCCGCCGCCACACCTCCCGAACGGCACGGTGAACGGCACCGGCTTTGTCTGGGATAGCGGCAACGACGATCTGCCCGGCATCCAGCACTGAGCCACGAAGCCTGAGATAATGGGACAACTTCGGGCGCCCGAGGCCGAACAGCTACCGCATGAAGCTCATCCGTCTCGTCGTCTCGATCGTCGTGATCCTCGTGCTCCAGCGCCCGAGCGCTGCGGGCGACAAGATCGTCCTGGAGTCGTACACCGGCGGGAAGCTGGATCAGGGAGGCCGCCTGATGTCGCCGCTCCTGGACGAGCTCGCCCGCAGAGGGTTCCTGGCCGGGTACGACGTGGTCGGGCGCAAGTTCGAGTCCCGCGTATCACGGCCGGCGCTCGTCGGGCGCGGGCTGCCGGCGGACTTCGTCGCGCAGGTCGATGCCGGACACAAGGCGTGGATCGCGGGCAAGTTCGACGAGGCGGTGAAGATCTTGGGCCCGCTCGTCGACACGGCCCACGCCAACACCGGAGCGTTCGCGCAGAGCCAGGCGCTGCGCGATGGCATGCTCAAGGCGCTGATCGCGCTCGCGCTGTCGCAACAGCGGATGGGTGATCCGAGCGCGACGCGGCAGACGTTCGGCGAGATCTTGCGAAGCTTTCCCGGGACCGTGCTGTCGCGCGCGACCTATGGACCGGACGCCGTGGGTTCGCTCGAGCAGGCGCGCAAGGAGCTCGGGGCCTCGGGTCGCGGCAAGCTGGTCGTGAGGGCCAGCACCGACAGCGCGGTCATCTACATCAACGAACACATCGAGGCGGCCGGGTCCTCGACGAAGGATGACCTCGTGCCGGGGGAGTATCGAGTGTTCGCCCAGCTCGGCAAGCAGCTGTCGCGCTGCCACCACGTAGTCGTGAAGGCGAACGAGACCACGGTGGTGACGATCGACGCGGGGTTCGATCTCGCAGTGCAGACCTCGGCGACGTGGACCGGGCTGTCGTACACGAACGCGTCGGACCGCGAGCGGACCGAGGCCACGCATGCCGCCGCGTTCGGGAACGCGCTGGATGCAGGCGCGGTCGCGGTGATCGGGATCGATCACGTCCGAGGGAAACCCGCGATCGTCGGTGTGCTCGTGAACCTGAACGGCGGCGAGATCCGGCGCGCCAGCGTCATGCTGGATCCGGATCCGTCGGTGGATCGGATGAGAGGCCTCGCCGAGTTCCTCGCGGGCGAGAACCTGACGCCGGAGGGTGTCGATGTGCTCGTCGCGAACGAGCATCCGAAGCTGCCGGCTGTGGGTGAAGGCCCGGTCGGCGTGCGCGAAGGGCCCGAGCCGCGGCGCACCGGGATGTGGCCCGGATGGAAGTTCGTGACCGGTGGAGCCGCGCTGGTCACGCTCGGTGTCGGTGGCGGCTTGCTCGCCTGGAACGGGAAGTGCCGCGATCAGCCGCCGGCCGGGATGCCGTGCGGCGATGTCTACAACACGAGTGGACCGGGTTGGGCCACCGTCGGTGCGGGAGCTGCGCTGACCGCGGTGACGGTGTACCTGTTCCTGCGGAAGGGGTCGTCTCCGTCGCGATCGGCCTACGTCGTGCCGGCGACGGGTGGCGCGATGGCCGGCTTCGCGGGTCGGTTCTAGGACGCGCGCGAGATCGAGGCGCGCAGATCGTCGAGGATGCTCGAGGGTGCGCGGACCCGCAGGCGCGTGCCGTTGTCGTCGTGGCCTTCTTCGAGCACGCGGGTGCGCTCGTGGATCTGGTGCACGAGGCGCTGCGCGATCCATGGCACGACGAGCTCGGCTTCCTCGAGCGCGCCCGCGAACTCCGCGATCAGGCGATCGCGAAGCTCGACCACGTCGATGCGAGCCTTCGCGGACAGCTGGAGCGCGCCGGGATAGCGCTCGGCCAGCGCGGCGCGTCCCGCTTCGTCGACCCGATCGATCTTGTTGAGGAGCAGCCAGGTCGGGACCTCGTTCGCCCCGATCTCGCCGAGCACCTCGCGCGTGACCGCGATGTGATCCGCGAGCGCGGCATCCGAGGCATCGACGACGTGGAGCAGCAGGCTGGCGTCGCCGGCCTCGTCGAGCGTCGAGCGAAACGAGGCGACCAGGTCGTGCGGCAGCTTCTTGATGAAGCCGACCGTGTCGGTGACGAGGATCGGAGGCTCGGTCGGAGGAGCGAGGCGGCGCACCGTGGTGTCGAGCGTGGCGAACAGCTTGTCGGCGATGTAGACGTCGGTGCTGGTCAGCGCGCGCATCAGCGAGGACTTGCCGGCGTTCGTGTAGCCGACGAGCGCGACGGTCGGCAGCTCGCTGCGGCGCTCGCGGCGGATCTTCGAGCCGCCTTCGATCTGCGACAGCTCGTGACGGAGCTCGGCGATCCGATCGCGGATCCGCCGGCGATCGAGCTCGATCGAGCTCTCGCCTGCACCCTTGCCGCCGACGCCGCCACGCACGCGATCGCCGCCACCGCCGCCTTCGCGGAGTCGCGGCGCGAGGTACTTGAGCCGCGCGATCTCGACCTGCAGGCGAGCCTCGCGGGTCTTCGCGTGACGATGAAAGATCTCGAGGATCACCGAGGTGCGGTCGAGGACATCGACCCCGGTCGCGCGCTCGAGGTTGCGCTGCTGCGTCGGGCTCAGATCGTGGTCCACGAGGACGACCTTCGCGAGCACCGGTGGCTCGACGGCCGGCTTGTCGGCATCCTCGGCATCCGCCTCGTCGGCGGCATCCTCGGTCTCGTCGTCGGAGTCGTCGGCTTTCTTGGCGCCGGGCTTTTCGTACGCCGGGATCACGCCCGTACCGCCGGTCCACTTCGCGAGCTCCTCGAGCTTGCCCTGGCCAAACACCATGCCCGGTGCGAGCTTGCCGCGGCGCTGCGTCAGGCGGCCGATCGGATCGAGGCCCAACGTCTTCGCGAGCCGCTCGAGCTCGGCCATCGACGACGAAAGCTCGGGCTCGGTGACGCCGGTGAGCTGCACTGCAACGACCACGGCTTTCGGGCGCTCGTCTCCCGTGATCGTCGGGAACAGCGAACCGGTCTCGAGCGCCATGGGACGCGCACCTTGGCCCAAGGACTATCGCGGCGCAAGCCCGGCCGCGAACGCGAGGAGGAGCTCGGCGAACCGCCCGTGCGCCTCGGCGTGCAACATGTGACCTGCGGCGGGCACGATCTCGAGCCACGCCCGTGGCAGCGCCGCCTGGAGCGCGGCGAGGGTCGGGCGGAAGTACATCGCCGAGCGCTCCCCACCGAGCAGGAGCACCGGGAGAGCGACGGCTGCTAGCGCCTCGTAGCGGGGGCGATACGCGATCAGCGCAGCCGAATCTGCACGGATCTCGGCCCACTTCGCCTTCGAGCGCTCCTGATACGTGTGGGGCATGCGCTCGTAGGCGAGGTCGCCGAGCACCGTGCGCAGGAACAGCTCCGCCGCGGCGGGCCCACCCTGCTCGCGCGCCCGGAGATCGTAGGCGGCGAGGAATTCGATCGACGCAGCAGGCGCTTCGTCCGACGCCGCCATCGGTGGCTCGATCAGCACCGCACCCACACACGACGCTCCGTGGCGGCGGATCATGTCGAGCGCGATCACCGCGCCGAAGCTCGATCCGACGACGACGACCCGCTCGCCTGCGACCAGTGCCGCCGCGTCGTCGGCGTGATCCTCGACGGAGAGCGCGCCGGCGCGCCGGTCGTAGGCGATCAGCGTGTAGCGCTGGCGCAGCGGCTCCGCGAGCCGGCCGAAGAGCTGGATCGACCACGTGGTGTGGTCGGCCGCGCTGCCGTGGATCAGCACGATTCGCGGACCAGCACCCACCCTAACCACATGGAGCGCGGACGACATGGCGGCTATGATGACGATACATGGTGCCCGACGACCTGGTGGGTGGGGTGCGCAACGCCGACGCGCGCACCGACGCCGAACCGTCCGCGCAGCGCGACAGCGAGGATGCGCTCGATGAGGCATTCGCCGCGACGATCGCGCCCACGCCGCCACCTGCCACCGGAACGTCGCCGGGCTCGGATCCCAGGACGATCCGGAAGTCGAAGCAGCGCGCGATGTCCGAGCTCGGGGCCGAGGCGACGATGGCCGCGCCGCTCACCGACGCGCCGGCAAGCGCCACGACCATCCTGCCGCCGCTCCCGATCGTGCCCGAGGAGCACTACAAACCCGATCGCGAGATCGCGCGCGGCGGGATGGGCCGCATCATCGCCGCCGAGGATCAGCGGCTAGGGCGGCGGGTCGCCCTCAAGGAGTTGCTCGAGCCCGCAGGCGACGCGCTCGGCAGGTTCCAGCGCGAGGCGCTGATCACCGCGCGCCTGCAGCACCCCGGCATCGTGCCGGTCTACGAGGCCGGGCGCTGGCCGTCGGGCGAGCCGTTCTTCGCGATGAAGCTGGTGTCCGGGCGTCCGCTCGATCGCGTGATCGCCGAGGCCCGCACGCTTCCCGATCGGCTCGCGCTGCTACCGCGGATCGCCGCCGCGGCCGATGCCATGGCGTATGCACACAGCCAGCGCGTCGTGCATCGCGATCTCAAGCCGGGCAACGTGCTGATCGGCGACTTCGGCGAGACCGTGGTGATCGACTGGGGGCTCGCGAAGGATCTCGATGCCGGCGATAGCCCCGAGTCCGGGGAGCGGTTGCCGAGGGCCGCGTCGGCGAAGCAGTCGGCGACGACGAGTACCGAATCATCGACGCTCACCGTCGCCGGCGCGGTGATGGGAACGCCGGCCTACATGGCGCCCGAGCAGGCACGTGGCGAGCCGGTCGATCAGCGCGCGGACGTGTTCGCGCTCGGGGCGATGCTCTATCACCTGCTCGCGGGTGTGCCGCCGTACAACGCGCGCACCGCGACCGACGTGATCGCCGCGGCCGCGCTCGGCAAGGTGGTGCCGCTGGTCGAGCGCGAAGACGGCGCCCCCCGCGATCTCGTGGCGATCGTCGAGCGCGCGATGGCACCGGATCCCGACGCTCGGTATCCACATGCAGGTGAGCTCGCCGACGAGCTGCGCCGGTTCCTGACCGGCCAGCTGGTCTCGGCGCACCGCTACACGACCGGGCAGCGCATCGCGCGGTACGTGAAGAAGCACCGCGCGGCGGTGACGATCGCGGTGTTCGCGGTCGTGGCGTTTGCCGTCACCGGTGCGTTCGCGGTGCGCAAGATCCTGTACGAGCGCGACGCCGCGCAGTACGAGCGCACGCTCGCCGATACGCGACGCCAGGCCGCCGAGAAGTTGATCGACAAGATGCAGTCCGACGTGAAGGAGCGGCTCGTGACGATCGGCCGGCTCGATCTGCTCGCGGATCTCGGCAACCAGATCCGCGACTACTACCTCACGCTCGCCACGATCCCCGGCGGGATGCCCACCGGCGACGTGGCCAGGATGGCGATCGCGGTCGAGCTCGTCGGGCGAGCCGAGCGCGATTCCGCGGAGACCGATCGTGCGCTCAAGACGTGGACCGACGTACGCGAGCAAGTCGCGGCGATCGTCGGCGACGACCTGACGCCGGAGACGCTGCGGTCGCGCGCGATGATCGCGCGGCTCGACTTCCAGATCGGCACGATCTACCAGGGACGCGGCAAGGCGGCGGCGGCCAAGGCGAAGTACGAGTCCGCGAAGACCGGGTTCACCCAGCTGCTCGCCGAGGCACCGAAGGACCGCCAGATCCTGCTCCACTCCGCCGAGAACCTCGATCGGGTCGGCGATCTGCTGCGCAACGACGGCAACCTCGACGAGGCATTCGAGCAGTACTCCGAGGCGAAGGCACGGCGCCAGCGCGCGACCTCGCACGCGACCCATCGCCCGATCGACGAGGTGCTGGCGGTGTCGACGAGTCACCTCAAGATCGGCTCGGTGTTTCAGGCGCGCGGCGACTCCGCGACCGCGTTCGCCGAGTACCGGGTGGCGCTGCGACTGCGCGAGACGTTGCTCGAGAGCCAGCCCGACAACGTCGAGGTCCAGGAGCGCCTGCTCGACGTCAAGGACACGATCGCCGAGCTCCAGCGCCAGACCGGCGACGACACCGGCGCGATCGCGACCTACGAGGAGGCGCTGCCGATCATCGAGAGCCTGACGCAGCGAGATCCGACGAACACCGCGTGGAAACGCCACCTCGCCAACCTCCGCGCCGACCTCGGCTTTGCCTTCCTCGACAGCGGCGCATTCAAGCGCGGCCTCGAGGAGCTCGCGATCGCGATCGCGCGCCAGCAGGAGCTCGTGGCGCGCGATCCGAAGAACACGAGCTGGCAGGTCGACCTGTCGCGCTCGTACACGCGCGCCGGCGACGGCCACCTCTACCTCGGCGCGCTCGATGACGGCATCCGCACGTACGACCGCGGCCTCGCGCTCCGGCGCACGCTCTCGAACCTGAACCCCAAGAACGTGCCGTACCGGCGATCGGTGGCGTGGTCGCACTCCAAGCTCGGCAACGCGTACCTCTACAAGCACGACCTCGCCCGCGCGATCGAGTCACACGAGCTCGCGCTCGCGCTGCGGCTCCAGCTCGTCGCCGAGTCGCCGATGCAGAGCGGCTTTCGCAACGAGCTCGCGTCGAGCGAGATCGCGCTCGGCAAGTTGCTCGCAGCTCGCAACGCCAAGCGAGGTGCCGGGCTCATCGCCTCCGGCCTGTCGCGCGCGCGGGCCCTCGCCGCAGGTGACGCGATCAACAACGAGTGGAAGGAGACCGTCACGCAGGGCCTCCTCGCGCTCGCGGATTCCGCCAAGGCGGCCAACGATCGCGACGCCCGCCGCGCGGCGCTCGCCGAGGCGATGACGTTCGCGACCGCCGCGACGAAGAGCGCAGAGCACAACGCGCACTGGCCCGCGTTCCTCGCCGAGATCCACGCGGGCCTCGCCGAGGTCGCACCGGATGCAGCGACCGCCGCGAGGGAGTGGCAGATCGTACGAGATCAGCTCGAACCCCTCGCACAAGCGGGCCGGTTGTCGGCGGTGCGCAAGTATCTGCTCGACCGTGCACGCACCGGCCGTTAGCGGGTACGATGGTTCCATGGGTGACGAGCTGGTCGAACGCGAGTTCATGGGCAAGGGCCGGAGCAAGATCTGGACGTACCTGATCTTGATGATCCTGCTGGTGGTCATCGTCGTCGTCATCAACCTCGTCTGGCAGAACCCCGAGGGGGCACGCACGGGCGTGAAGAGCTTCTTCGGCCTGCCCGGCTATCTGCTCGCGCTGATCACGTTCCTCATCGGCGGCGTGGTGTTCTGGGGTGGGCTCAAGATCGAGACCGACTGGCCCGAAGCGATCGGCGCGTTCCTGATGTCGGCCTCGGTCGCGTGGGGAGAGGTCATCGTCGGCTGGGACAAGTTCGACATCGGCGGCCTCGTGGTGCTGCCGTACCTGATCCCGATCGCGATGTTCGGGCTGCTGCTGATGTACGGAATGAAGAAGAGCGCCTAGTCCAGGAGCTCGACGAGCGCCGCCGGATCGGTGACCGGTGGCGCGCACGTCGGACCGGAACACACGAACGCGCGAGCGTCACCGCCGTCGGCAGGTGTCTTGCCTTCGAGGATCGACGGCGCGGCCCACGGGCCGGCGATGCACAAGGTCGGCGCGTACCAGCGACGGGCTGCCGAGAGGAGCTCGTCTCGGTTCGGGCCGTCGCTGACGACCAGGACCTTGGAATACAGATAGAGGTCGAGCGCGGCGAGCAACGCGGAGGTCGCCCAGGCGTTCCCACCCGTCACCCCCGTGAGCCGCTGGACGATGTACTGCTCGGCGAGCGCGAGCGCGGAGGCATCGCCGGCGACGAGGCCGAGCCGGAGCAGCGCGGAGGTCGCGACCGCAGCGCCCGAAGGGATCGCGCTGTCGTGGTGGGACTCGGGGCGATGGACGAGCAAGGGATCACCGGCCGGCGCGAGATAGAACACGACGACGCCGGCTTCCTCGGCAACGAAGCGCGCACGGATGACCGCGACGAGCCGCGCACCGAGGTCCCACCAGGCGCGGTCGCCGGTGGCCTCGGCCAGCTCGAGGAACGCCGCGGCGCAGAACGCGTAGTCGTCGAGCGTGCCGTCGAGCTTCGTCTTGCCATCGTGATAGACGCGCGCGAGGCGATCGCCGTCGATCAGCTTGTCGCGAACGAACGTGGCCACTCGCAGCGCGAGCGCGAGCGCGGGCGCATGTGCGGTCGCGCGCCACGCGGCGACGAGGCCCGAGATCGCGAGCCCGTTCCAGCCCGCGAGCACCTTGTCGTCGGTACCGGGACGCACGCGCTCGCCACGCGCCGCGAGGAGCTTCGCGCGCAGCTCGGCGAGCTGTTCCTCCTCGGGCCCCGAGGTCCGCGGGGTCACGCGTGACAGCACGCTCGTCCGGTGCTCGAAGTTGCCGGCGTCGGTCACGCCGTACGCGTGCGCGAACACGAGCGCGCTCATCGGACCGAGGACCGTGCGCAGCTGCGCGGGCGTCCACACGTAGAACTTGCCCTCCTCGCCTTCACTGTCGGCATCGAGCGACGACCACAGCCCGCCGGCCGGATCCGACAGTTCGCGCTCGAGGAACGCGACGGTCTCCGCGATCACCTCGACCCCGCGGGCCGCGTACGGGCCGGCCATCGCCGCCGAGCTCGCGTAGATGCCGAGCAGCTGCGCCTGGTCGTAGAGCATCTTCTCGAAGTGCGGGACGAGCCACTTCGCATCGACGGAGTACCGCGCGAAGCCGCCGCCCAGGTGATCGTAGATGCCGCCCTCGGCCATCCCATACGCCCAGGCATCGAACATCTCGCGCGCCGGCTCGCCGAACGGAAACCGGCCCGCACGGGCCAGCAGATCGTGGGTCGAGCTCGACGGGAACTTCGGCGCGCCACCGAGCCCGCCGTACTCCTTGTCGCAGCGCTCCGCGAGCTGCCGCCCCGCGGTGATGAGCAGCGATGCCGAGAGGCTCTTGCGCTCCGCGCCCACCGCGCCACGCCGGTAGTGCGCATCGACGCGTTGCAGCCCGTCGACGAGCGCGAGCGCGTTGTCCTCGGCGTCGGAGCGACGGCTCTGGTACGCGTCGGCCATCGCCCCGAGCAGGTCCTTGAAGCTCGGGCGCCCGAACCGCGGCTCGACTGGAAAGTACGTGCCGAGGAAGTACGGCCGCGCGTCGGGCAAGCAGAACGCCGACAGCGGCCAGCCGCCGCCCTCCCCTTGCACCTGGATCGCGTTCATGTAGATCGCGTCGACGTCGGGACGCTCCTCCCGATCGACCTTCACGTTCACGAACAGCTCGTTCATGACCTTCGCGGTCGCCGGGTCCTCGAAGCTCTCGTGCGCCATGACGTGGCACCAGTGGCACGCCGCGTAGCCGATCGAGACGAACACCGGTACGTCGCGCCGCTTCGCCTCGGCGAAGGCCTCCTCGGTCCACGGCCACCACTCGACCGGGTTGTCGGCGTGCTGCCGCAGGTACGGCGAGCTCTCGGTGGCGAGGCGATTCGGCATCTGCGGGGGGCTTACGCGGGAGCGCGTCGCGCCGCAACCCAGGCGCTGGGTTTACGACGAACCTCCCCCGGTATGGTGAGGAGCGGCCCGGCCGGAAGCCCAAGGGTGTTGCAGTAGTCGTGAAGGGAACGTTTCCTCGGGCTGCAATCTTGAGCAGGCGTTGCGACAGGAAATCGGTGTGGTGGCGCGAGCGAAGCGAATCAGCGGGCCGGAATGGCCACATCAACTCGCATCGCAACGTCTCCCAGTACACAACCCTCGGCTCTGGTGGCAGATGCATGAGGTGCCTATTGCCGGTCCTCGCGGACGGTTGCGTCCTGATTTCGATGGGTGACGCAAGTGCTCGTTGGCGCTGCGAATCCATCTCGCGCCCTTCGTGAGGTCCGACGGCTCCCTGCAGATCGCGCGCTAGACTCGGATCGTGGACGCGCTGTGCACCGTCATCGACCAGCGATTCGAGGGCGCGCGTGCCCGGATCGTGGGCGGCACCGTGCACACCGAGATCGTGATCGAGGGGGTCGTGTATCGCGCGCGGCTCGAGATGGCACCCACGGCACTCGTCGTGGTGGGGCTGCCGTGCACCGATGGGTTCGAGCTGACGCTCAAGTGGAATGATCGCTGGGCGAACGACGGATCTCCGCGAGCGGCGAGCTTCGACGACAGCTTCCTCGTCGAGACCAACGACTTCGCGCTCGCCGGTGTGTGGCTCGATCACGAGGCGCGGTCGGGGCTCCTGGCCTCGCGGTACGTGTCGGCACAGCGAGCGGAGCACGAGACGGCCCTGATGTTTCGCGATGGCGCCTGGGTGCACGAGGTGTCCAACGACGAGGTGTCGGCGCGGCGGCGTGATGGGGAGCCGTCGGAGCAACGCATGGCCGACATGCTGCAGGCGTCGCTCCTGCTCGCGAGCCGGCCGGTGCGGTGGGCGAAGGCATTTGCCGGGGTGGGCCGGGCACTCGGGGGCGAGCCCGCGACGAGGATCGAGGTGGGGGGCAAGCCGGCGCTGCGGGTGCGGCGCGGATCGGTCGACGTGTTCGTACGTGTGGTGCGGCGGCTCGGGCCCGGCGATCCCGGACGGCTGCGCACGATCGTCGGTGCGCACCGGCACGGCAGTGGCGGCGAGACGCTATCGCTGATCTCCGAGGGGCTGCCGCGATCGGCATGGCCGCCGCCGGCGGATCCGAGCGGCGGCACGCTGCCGATCGACGCGCGGGCGGCGCAGCTCCTGGATGCGGCGCGGCCGAGCGCGACGACGGTGCGGTTGCACGATGTCGAGATCGCGTTCGACGGCGCGCTCGGCGATCGCGATCGGATCGGCGCCGCGATCGAGCTGGCGGCCTGGTGGGCGTCGGATGCGCACGCGATCGGCCCGTATCGGTGAACGCGCAACCGCGTGGCGATCACGGGCAGCGATCGCGCCACGTCGCGACGGTATCGAGCTTCGTGGAGGCGGCGCCGAACCGATAGCGGTTCGTGAGCTCGGCGCAGCCGGCGCGCTTCTCGACGGTCTCCCACGAACCGCGCGTGAACTTGTAGTCGAGCCACTCGCCGCGCGGGACGCTGACGGTCCCGCGAGCGATGCCGGGGGCGACCCATGCGAGGGCGGTGTGCGTCCACCCGGTGGCCGAGGTGGCGACGTGGATCTGGGGCGACAGCGGCGTGTCGGTCGGGACGTGGACCTCGAACGTAACGGCGACCGGCGGGCGCGGATCGCCGATCGCGGGGTCGTAGCGGAACCGCAATGCGAGGCTCTGCGCATCGGCGACGCTGGCCACGAGCATGCGCGCCTCGGGGTCGTGGTGGAACGCGCCGGCGCCGTCGACGCCGGTGACCGTGCCGTCGACGCGATGGACGCGGATCGACAGCGTGCGGACCGGTGCTGCGGAGTCACGGGTGATCGCGAGGCGTGCACCATCGGGTTCCGCGGCGAGCTCGAACGGGCACGCGCACGCTGACGAGAAGCTCTCGCCGTCATCCTCGTAGAGCACGAAGCTCGTCGGCGCGCCGGGGTAGACGTCGAGCTCGAGCGGGCCGCTGGGGCCGGCGGGCCACGTCGGGATGATGGCGCCTTCGCGGACGTAGAGCGGGAGGGCCGCGAGCGTGATTGAGGTCTGGATCGTCGTCGGTCCGTCGAAGATCGCCCCGGAGTGCAGCTCGAACCAGCGGCCCGCGGGCAGGTAGACGTCGCGGGTCGTGGTGTCCGCCACGACGATCGGGGCGGCGAGCACGTACGGCCCGAGCATCGCCTGGTCGCCGAGATCGCCGAGGGCGGGATCGTCGGGGAACTCCCAGACGAGCGGGCGCAGGATCGGCGCGCCGGTGCGGGCGGCCTCGTCCGCGAGGCTGTAGAGGTAGGGCATCAGGCGGTAGCGATCGTCGAGTCGCGCGCGGGAGACGTCGGTGACCTCGTCGCCGAACATCCACGGCTCCTGACCGGGGACACCGTTCTCGGGGCGCGAAAAGTCCGGAAATACCGAGGCGCCGGGCCACGCGGTTCCCTCGAAGATCGGGCCGTCCGCGCGGTGCAGGAAGTGATCGCCGGCGACGCCGCCGTCGTAGACGTCCCAGCCGAAATCGACCTTGATGCCGGGATCGGCGATCGCCACGGTGCGAAACCCCTGCGCCGCGAGCCGGGCGAGCGTCGCCGCCGGGAACGCGGGCTCGTCGAACGTGAACGAGCGGAAGCCGCGCAGGTGCTGGATGTCGAGCCACAACGCGTCGGCGGGGATGCGCTCGGCACGGAACCGTCCGCGATCATCGCGCCAGGACGTTAACTTCGTCGGGCGGCGAGGCTCGGCAAGGTGTCGACCGTGCTATAGAAAGCGCCTTCGATGTCCGACGTATCTGCCTCCAACATCACGATGATCTCCATCGAACAGGAGATGAAGTCTTCGTTCATGGATTACGCCATGAGCGTGATCGTCTCGCGCGCGCTGCCCGATGCGCGCGATGGCCTCAAGCCCGTGCACCGGCGCATCCTGTTCGCCCAGCGCGGCCTGAACAACATCTGGAACCGGCCGTACCTCAAGTGCGCACGCATCGTCGGCGAGGTGCTCGGCAAGTTCCATCCGCACGGCGACAGCTCGGTCTACGACGCCCTGGTCCGCATGGCCCAGGACTTCTCGACCCGCTACATGCTCATCGACGGCCAGGGCAACTTCGGATCGGTCGACGGCGATCCGGCTGCGGCCATGCGCTACACGGAATGCCGGATGAGCAGGGTCTCCGCGGAGATGCTCGCCGACATCGACAAGGAGACCGTCGACTGGCAGCCGAACTACGACGACAAGGAGGTCGAGCCGACGGTGTTGCCGTCGAAGATCCCGAACCTGCTCGTCAACGGCTCGACCGGCATCGCGGTCGGCATGGCGACGAACATCCCGCCGCACAACATCGGCGAGATCCTCGACGGCGTGCTCGCCATCATCGCGCGACCGGACATCACCGACGAAGAGCTCAACGTGATCATCCCCGGCCCCGACTTCCCGACGGGCGGCGTGATCCAGGGCCGGCTCGGAATCTTTGCCGCGTACAAGACCGGCCGCGGCACGATCAAGGTGCGCGGCGTTCACCACGTCGAGGATGTCCGCAAGGATCGGCCCGCGATCATCGTCAGCGAGCTGCCGTACATGGTGAACAAGGCGCGGTGGATCGAGACCACCGCGGAGATGGTCCGCGACAAGAAGATCGAGGGCATCAGCGACATCCGCGACGAGTCCGATCGCACTGGCATGCGCGTGGTGTTCGAGCTCAAGCGCGATGCCGATGCGCAGAAGGTGGTCAACAACCTGTTGAACCACACGGCGCTGCAGTCGTCGTTCGGCGTGAACATGCTCGCGATCGTCGACGGACGTCCGGTGACGCTGTCGCTCAAGCGCGCGCTGCAGGTCTTCATCGATCACCGGCGCGACGTCGTCACGCGGCGCACGCTGTTCGACCTCCGCGAAGCGCGGCTGCGGCGCGAGATCGTCGAGGGCCTCGGCCTCGCGGTGATCAACATCGATCGCGTGATCACCATCATCCGGTCGAGCACCGATACGGATCAGGCCAAGGAGCGCCTGATGGCCGAGCGGATGGCCGGCCTCGACGGCTTCCTCGAGCGCGCCGGCCGTCCGGCCGAAGAGGTCGCCACGGCGAGGACGAGTCAGTTCGTGCTGCTGACCGCACGGCAGGCGCAGGCGATCCTCGACATGCGGCTCGGCCGGCTCACCGGTCTCGAGCGCGAGAAGCTCGAGGCCGAGTACAAGGAGCTCTGGGAGCTCACCGACTACCTCAGCGGCCTGCTCGCCGACGAGAAGAAGATGATGGGCGCCATCACCGACGAGCTCAAGGAGACCAAGGCGCTGTTCGCCGACAAGCGCCGCACGCAGATCGAGGACAAGGAAGGCGAGATCCTCACCGAGGATCTGATCGACGAGGAGGACGTCGTCGTCACGCGCACCCACCTCGGCTACATCAAGCGCACGCGCACCCGCGAGTACGAGGCGCAGGGCCGCGGTGGCCGCGGCATCACCGGCGCCGCGTCGACCGAGGGTGACTTCATCACCGACATGTTCGCCGCGTCGACGCACGACCACCTGTTGCTGTTCACCGACAAGGGCCGCGTCTATCACAAGAAGGTGCACGAGCTGCCCGAGGGCGCGCGTACCGCGAAGGGCCGGCCGATCGTCAACGTGTGCGATCTGCAGGATGGCGAGCAGGTCGTCGCGATGCTGCCGTTCAAGGAGTTCCGGGCGGACACCTCGGTGTTCTTCGCGACCCAGTCGGGGACCGTCAAGAAGACCGAGCTGTCGCAGTTCGAGAACGTGCGCCAGACCGGGATCAAGGCGATCAGCATCGAGGAAGGCGATCGGCTCGTGGGGGCATCGCTCACCACGAAGGCCGACGACGTGCTCGTCACGTCCGCGAAGGGCTACGCCGTCCGGTTCACCGAGGATCGCGTGCGCCCGATGGGTCGCTCCGCGGCCGGCGTGCGCGGCATCAACCTGCGCGACGGCGACCGGCTCGTCGGCATGGTGACCTTCGCGCGGGATTCGGCGGGGACGCTCATCACCGTGTGCGAGCGCGGCTATGGCAAGCGCACCACGCTCAGCGACTACCCGACGAAAAATCGCGGAGGCAAGGGTGTGATCGCGATCAAGACCACGACCCGCAATGGCGGTGTCGCGGCGACGCGCATCGTCAGCGAAGTGGACGACCTGATCCTGATCTCGGATCGCGGCAAGTTGATCCGGATCCGCGTCAAGGACGTGTCGATCCAGGGGCGCGCCACGCAGGGCGTTCGGCTCATGCGCGTCGATGACGGCGAGCACGTGGCGGCCATCGAGCGGCTCGCCGAGGGCGACGAGTCCGGTATCGCCGAGGCCTCGCCGATCGAAGCGGCCGACGACGGCGACACGGTCCCGAACGAAGGGATCGAGGACGAGGACGAGGTCGAGGACGAGGACGAGGGCGACGAGGGTGACGAGAGCGAAGCCGACGACGCCGGCGACGGCGAGCCCGAAGCATCGTAAGCGTCCGCGACCGATCGCGCGAGCGCGACCAGGTTCTTCATGGGTCCTCTGAACGGAACCAGGTAACACAACTCGTGTACCTTCGCGCCATGTCGATCCAGCGGAGCCAGTCGATCTTCGAGCGCGCGCGCGCCGTGATTCCCGGTGGCGTGAACTCGCCGGTACGCGCATGTCGCTCGGTCGGAGCTGACCCCGTGTTCATCGCGCAGGGCGACGGCGCGTACGTCACCGACGTCGATGGCAATCGCTACATCGATCTGATCGGCAGCTGGGGCCCGCTGATCTTCGGCCACACGCACCGCGAGATCATCGAGACGATCGCCGAGACGATGTCGCAGGGCACCACGTTCGGTGCGCCGACCGAGGTCGAGGTGCGGTTCGCCGAGATGCTGCGCTCTGCCGTGCCGTCGATGGAGATGGTGCGCGCGGTGTCGTCGGGAACCGAGTCGACGATGAGCGCGCTGCGGCTCGCCCGTGGATTCACGAACCGCGCAAAAATCGTGAAGGCCGACGGCGGCTATCACGGTCACGCGGACTGCTTGCTCGTCGCCGCGGGCTCGGGCGCGGCCACGCTCGGGATCCCGGGCTCCGCCGGCGTACCCGAAGGTGCGGCGAGGGACACGATCGTCGTGCCGTACAACGATCTCGCCGCGGTCGAGCAGGCGCTCGCGGGCGGCGACGTCGCGGCGGTGATCATCGAGCCGGTCGCCGGGAACATGGGGCTCGTCGAGCCCGCGCCGGGTTACCTCGACGGGCTGCGCGCGCTGACCTCGAAGCACGGGACCGTGCTGATCTTCGACGAGGTGATGACCGGCTTTCGCGTCGCGTTCGGCGGCGCGCAGGCCCGCTATGGCGTCACGCCGGATCTCACGACGATCGGCAAGATCATCGGGGGCGGGCTCCCGGCTGCCGCCTTCGGGGGCCGCGCGGACATCATGCAGCAGCTCGCACCGCTCGGCCCCGTGTACCAGGCCGGCACGCTGTCGGGGAACCCGCTCGCGATGGCCGCCGGCCTCAAGGCGATGGAGATCCTCGGCCGCCCGGGCACGTACGAGCGCCTCGAGCACCTCGGCAAGCGGCTCGGCGATGGCCTGATCGCGGCCGCCCGTGGCGCCGGGGTTCCGGCGTGCCTGAACCGGGTCGGCTCGATGTTGACCCTGTTCTTCACCGCCGGCCCCGTGACCGACTACGCGACTGCGAAGACCGCCGATACCGTTCGCTTCGGGTCGTTCTTCCGAAAGCTGCGAGATCGCGGCGTGTTCCTCCCCCCGTCGCAGTTCGAGGCGATGTTCGTATCGCTGGCGCACACCGACGAGGACATCGATCAGATCGTCACCGCCGCACGAGAGTCGCTGGTCGATTGACGGTGGAAAATCGCAATGCTATGAGGGCCGCGCTGGTGCAGCCCAAGTCTCCCCATAGCGGCGATTTGTCGCAGGATTCCGAGCTCCGACCGGTGCATCGAAGCCACGTGTCGGACCGCAGCCTGAACGACCCGGCCTCGCGCCGCACGCGCGGCATGTACCAGGCGCTCTCGGCGAGCTCGGTCGGCCTCGAGCTCGGCGTCGCGGTCATCATCGGCCTGCTGTTCGGGATGTTCCTCGACCGCAAGCTCGGGACCGAGCCGTGGATGATGCTGCTGTTCCTCGGGTTCGGCCTCGTCGCCGGATTCCGCGGAGTGCTCCGCGCGGTCCGGCGTTCGGATCGCGCCGCGGGAGTCGAGCATGGCTAGCCCGAGCATCCATCGCATCGAGCGGCTGAACTACGGGATCAGCGCGGTGCTCGTGCTGCTGTCGCTGTTCACCCAGTCGCGCCAGGTGACGCTCGGGCTCGGCGTCGGTGCCGCGCTCACGTGCGTGAACTTCTACGTGCTGCGGAAGCTGATCGTGAAGTGGACGACCGAGGCGGCGCAGGGCAAGGGCGGCAACAGCGCGCTGCTCATGCTGCCGAAGATGATCGGCCTCATGGGCGCGGTCGCGGTCTCGGTCTTGCTGCTCCCGATCGACGTCATCGCGTTCGCGATCGGCTACTCGATCTTCATCGCCTCGATCATCGTCGAGGGTCTTTACAGCGCGCTGCGTCCGTCGACGGACGAGCCCTCCAAGCAAGACGGCGAGAACAGCCATGGGTGAACACGGCACCTGGTTCGACTACCTGAACCGCTTCGACTGGTGGGTTCGCCTCGACCATTCGGCGAAGGAGGCGCTCGGCCGCAAGTGGGAGTGGCAGATGTTCGGGCCCTCGGGCTGGAGCCTGACGCACGTCCTCATCTCGCTGGTCGTCGTCCTGTTCACCGCATGGGGCGCGATGTCGTTCGTGCGCGGCCTCAAGACCAGCGCCGACAAGGGGATCGTCCCGCCGCGCTCGATGACGTTCCGCAACTTCTTCGAGTACCTCGCGGAGAGCCTCTACGGGTTCGTCGAGGGCGGCATGGGCGAAAAGAACGCCCGCCGGTTCTATCCGCTGATCGGCGCGCTGTTCATCTTCATCCTGTTCAACAACCTGTTCGCGCTGATCCCCGGATTCTCGGCGCCGACCGACTCGCTCAAGACCAACGTCGGCATCGCCGCCATGGTCTTCCTCCTGACCCACTACTTCGGCGTCAGGGAACACGGCCTCGCCTACTTCAAGCACTTCCTCGGGCCGAGCCCCGCGCTCATCCCGCTGATGCTGCCGATCGAGCTCGTCAGCCACGTCGCCCGGCCGGTCTCGCTGGCCGTTCGACTCATGGGCAACATGATGGCCGACCACAAGGTCGTCATGTCGTTCTTCGCCCTGGTGCCGATCCTGGTGCCGCTGCCGTTCATGCTGCTCGGCCTGCTCGTCTGCCTGATCCAGGCAGTCGTGTTCTGCACCCTCGCGATGGTCTACATCGGCATGGCCGTCGAGCACGAGGAACACTGATTCTGATTCCGACGCTGTCGGGCTTTACCACGCCTCCAAATCGAGTTAATTAGGCGCCGCCGCGCGACCGCCCTCTCAAAGGAACCCACCATGAAGCGCACCATCAAGATCCTGTCCTCGCTCGTCACCGTCCTCGTCATCCTCGGCATCTCCGGCCTCGCCTTCGCCGGTGACGTCACCACGGGCGACGTCGCCGCGATGAAGGCGGAAGGCCTCGCCGAGAACTACGGCTGGATCGCGCTCGCCGCCGGTCTCGCGATCGGCATCGCCGCGCTCGGCGGTGGTATCGGTCAGGGTCGCGCCGCAGCGGCCGCGCTCGACGGCATCGCCCGGAACCCGGGTGCCGCCGGTCAGATCCGCGGCCCGATGATTCTCGGCCTCGCGCTCATCGAGTCCCTCGTGATCTACGCGCTCATCATCGCGCTCCTGCTGACGCTCAAAGTCGGCAGCTGATCTCACACCGCCAGACGTAGGTTCGCGCGCGTACGGTCCGCCGAGCGGGCCGTTTTGCGTTTTCGGGAGGCGTGTGGGACCCTTTCCCACTGGATGTCCGACGCCGATCCGGCAGAGCTGGACGATCTCAAGCGGAAGTCGACGCACGAGATCCTCGCCGCGATCGATCTGTTCAGCGGGCTGCCGGCCGCACACCTGCGCCGCGTGGTCGACATCGGGCTCGAGGAGCAGTACCGGACCTCCGCGACGATCTTTTCGGAGGGCGCCCCCGGCGACAAGTTCTACCTGATCGTCGAGGGCGCGGTGCGCATCAGCCGGATCGTCCCCGGGATGGGCGAGGAGGCACTCGCGGTGCTGCGGCCCGGGGCGTACTTCGGCGAGATGTCCCTCATCGACGACGCCTCTCGCTCGGCGACCGCCGTATGCCACGAGAAGTGCCGGCTGTTCGTCGTCAACCGCAAGGACCTCGAGGACCTGCTGTTCGTCGATCGCGACCTCGCCTACGAGCTGCTGTGGAACTGGGTGCGCACGCTGTCGCGCCGCCTCCGCGCGACCAACGACAAGATGACGTTCCTCGCCACCACCTCGAAGTTCTGATGAAGGGCTTCGCGCTCGCCGGGATCCTCGGGGTCACGTTCGCCTCGCCTGCCTCGGCCGAGCCACTGCCGTCGGGGTCGATGGGGCTCTTGCTCGGGGGCGTCGCCGGGACGGGCCCCGACGCGAAGCGGCTCGGCTTCGGCTACATCGACGCGTTCAGCTTCCAGGCGGCGTGGGCGCCGATGACGACCGAGCGCCGCATCGGCTGGATGGCGCGCTGGACCACGATCTTCACGGCGAACTACGGAGCGAGCGCCGGCCAGGTCGCCGATCTCCAGACGATGCAGATGGACCTCTCTCTCGGCCTGCGGATCCGACCGAGCGCGAACCCCCGGCGCTACATCACCGCGGGTGGCGGCCTGGCCCTGTTTCGCGCGAACCAGACGATCCCGCCGAACATGGAGCGCGCCTTCATCGGCCCGGTCGCGTCGATCGGCGCCCAGCAGTACTTCCTCGGCACGCGGCTGTTGTTTGACTTCGACGTCCGCTACGGCCTGATCGGCGACGGACCGACGCAGATCGCGTTCACCGCCGCGATCTCGATCACGGGGCCGTAGTGCCGGCGCTCGTCACGGAGCGGCTGCGGCTCGTCCCGATCACGCTCGAAGCGATCGAGGCGGTGCTCGATCACGACCGCGCCCGCGCCGAGGCGATCGTCGGCGCGACGTTTCCGCAGTCGTGGCCCAACGACGAGCTCGTCGCGCTCGGGTTTCCGTTCACGCGCGAGGCGCTGCGTGCCGCGCCCGAGATCCGGCTCTGGGGCGACTCGCTCGTGGTGCTCCGCGACGAGCCGCGGGTCGTCGGTAGCGTCGTGTTTCACGGGCATCCGTCCGACGGGGTCGCCGAGGTCGCCTACGCGATCGTCGAGGGTTCGCGCCGCCAGGGCCTCGCGATCGAGGCGACGCGCACGTGCGTGGAGTGGGCGCTCGAGCAAGCCGGGATCGAAGCCGTCCAGGCGACCACGTTCCCGTGGCACCTCGCGTCGCTCGGCGTGATCAAGCGACTCGGGATGGTGCCGATCGGCACCCGCGAGCACGACACGCTCGGTGAGCTGCTGCTGTTCGAGCGCCGCCGCTAGCGCCGGCGACGGCGCAGGACCAGCGCGACGAAGCCGAGGCCGAGCAGCATCGTGGGGGCGCCTCGACCGCCGGAGTCGCAGCACCCGCCGTCCTCGGAGGCCGGCCAGCACGAGCCCGGCTCGCCCGTGGCCCCGAGGCACTCGAAGCCGGCGGGACACGCGTTGTCCACCCCGGCGACGCAGGCTTCCGTGCAGCGCACGCCGTCGGGACCGGTCGCGCACAGCTCGGATTCGCAATCGCCCGGGCCGGCGCACGTCGAGCCGATTCCACCGTCGGTGAACGGCTGCACGATGCACTTGTTGTTGAAGCACACCCCGCCGTTGCACTCCGCGTCGGTCTCGCAGCTGCTCTCGAGCTGCGGGATGTGCATGAGGAGGAAGGCGCGCTCGATGTCGGTGCGCGTGTCGGCGCCGAACGCCGAGCACGTCTGATCGCCGAACGAGGTCACCCCGACCACCGTCTGCTTGCCGCCGAGCGTCGCGAACGACGGCCCACCGGAGTCGCCTTGGCACTTGCCCTTGTTGTCGGTCTGCGAGAAGCACAGGAGCGCCGCATCGGAGCCGCCGAAGCTGCTGCACGAGCTCGACGTCCGGTCGAGCAGCTGGAACTGCCGCCCGACGCTGCCGCCACCGCCCTGCTGCGTCGCTCCGAACCCGACCATCAGCACCTTGACTCCGACCGGTGCCATCGCCGGATCGAGGTTGACCGCGGTGAATGGGATCGTGGTGATCGGGGTCGCGAGCTGGATCAGGCCGATGTCGTTCTGCCCGAGGTTGTTGACGTCGAAGCTGGGCTTCGGGAAGGTCGCCGCCGCGCGGACCACGGTGCCCGCGTCCTGGAAGACGTTGATCGTGTTGAAGTGGACCTCGGTGTTCGCCGTCACCGCCGCCTGCGAGGGCAGGCCGACGACCGCGGGCGAGACGCAGTGCGCGGCCGTCAGGACCCAGTCGGGTCGGATGAGGGTGCCGGTGCAGATCCCGCCGCCGACCGTCAGCGCGACGACCGAGGGGTGCTGACCGAGCGTGGTCGCGGTGCCACCGATGATGTTGGAGTCGCCGCCCGCGTCTGCCGACGCCGTGGAGGATGCGAACAGAAGGACAGCCAGCCAGGAGAACCGCATCTGCCGAGCATCGTCGGAATCCAGGGCGTTAGGGGCGGCGATCGCTAACCGTTCTTGTCAGCGTTGCGACCCCGGCCTTCGGCCCCCAGATAGTGGTGGACGAACGGACCAGTTGCCCTACCGGGCCTGCTCCTCGAGGAACCGCAGGATCGGCGAGAGCGAGCGGGACTCCCGGCGGCCGGGATCGAACGCCTCCCGGGCGACCTCCTCGGCCGCACGGGCGCGCGGATCGTCCAGGCCCCACCGCTCGGTCTCGCCGTTCATGGCCCGCACGAGCTCGGGCATCGGGCTGTCGCCGCGGCGGAACGGCGAGCGGCCGGTCGCCAGGCGATGCAGCATCATGCCGAGCTGGGCGATGTCGCTCGCGACACCGGCGGGCTCACCGCGCGCGAGCACGTCGGGGAGGAACAGGTCGTCGATGAACGGCGAGACCTGTCCCGACGATCGCGATCTCGAGGCGGCCAGGCCGAACCGCTCCGACCGCGGCGACGAGCCGCTGAGCGACAGCCGGCCGCCCGGACGCCCCTGGCCGTACGTGGGATCGACCCACGTCATCTGCGGTCGCAGCGAGCCATGGAACGCGCCGGCCGCGTGGATCGTTCGCAGCAGGCGCGCGAGATCGAGGCCGACCGTGAACACCTCGTCGAGCGGCACCGGGCCGCTCAGGTCCGCGACGCACCTGCCCGCCGGCTCGCTCTCGATCACCGCGAGCCACTGCGGCCCCGAGCGCAGCTTGACCGGCACGGTCGCGCGCAGCGCGGGCACGCCCTTGAACGGCAGCGCCAGCTCGGTCATCACGTCCGGTACCGGCGGCGCGATCGTCACGAGGACGCGATTGCCGTCGCGCGCGGTGCCGCGATAGACGAGCCACATCCCTTCGTAGAGGGCCTCGGTGAGCCGGTAGCCGCCGTCGAGGACCGTCCCGATCATCGAGCGCAGAGTATCAGCGCTCGGGTCACCAGATGATCTGGACCTGGTATCGCGCGATCTGCGGATCGATACTGACGATCGGCGCGCCATCCTCGAGCGCCTGCGCCACCAGCATTCGATCGAACGGGTCTCTGTGGTGCGCCGGCAGCACCTCCAACCGTCGCGTGTCGGCGAACGTGACGAGGCGCTTCGTGAAGCCCGCAGCCTCGATCGCCGCTTCGAGGTCATCGGGAGCGTCGAGACGGCCAAGGGTCTTCTTGATCGCGATCTCCCAGCTCGAAACCACGCTCGCCAGCACGATGTTGCCGGTGTCCTGGATCGCGGCACGAGCCACCGGCGACAGGCGCGGACTGTCTTCGAGCGCCCAGATCAACGCGTGCGTATCGAGCAGGATGATCATCGTCCGGATTCTCGCTCACCCGCGCCGACGGTCATTCCTGATCGCCGCTCCACGCGGCGAGCTCGCTATCCGGAAGTGGCGCATCGAAGTCCTCGCTCATCCGCACGCGACCTCTCCACTGGCCGAGGGCACGAGCCCCTGACTCGCGAATCGCCACGATCCGCGCGATCGGTTTGCCGGCACGTGCGAGCACGACCTCTTCGCCGTTCTCCACCTGCTCCACGAGCTGAGACAACGTCGTCTTCGCCTCGTGCATGTTCACGACCTTCATGACACCAAGTCTAGCTAACTTAGCTAGCCAGTCAAGACAGGAGGTTAGCTCGCGTATTTCACGGAGAGCACGTCGAGGATGGTCTCGGCGGTGGCGAGATCGAGCCCGAGCACGTTGCGCAGATCCTCGAGCAGATCGTCCTCGGTTGCATCGATCGCTCCGCTCGCCATCGCGATGTCGAGCGCGAGGATGAAGGTCTTCTTCTTGACGATGTCGCTCGAGATCCGGCCGAGCGCGGCGATCGATTCTCGCGGAGATGCGTACTCGGCGCGCAGCTTGGCGACCGTGGCCTTCAGCTCGTCGGTGTCCTCGAGCCGGAACTCGGGGAGCGTCTTGAGAAATGCGTCGAGCAGCGCGGCCTCGGCCTCGGTTCGAAAGTCCGACATCACCATCATCCCGTGCAACAGGAGGATCGTGTCGGCCGGGGTCTTGGCCAGCTCGTACGTGCGCTTTCGCATGATGGCGGCACGATCGCCGATGCCGCCGCGCGTGTCGAGAGGCCTACTAGCGCTTCCAGGTGCCGGACTTGCCGCCGCGCTTCTCGTCGAGCCGGATGTCGGAGATGGTCATCCCCCGATCGATCGCCTTGCACATGTCGTAGACCGTCAGCGCGGCGGCCGACACCGCGGCGAGCGCCTCCATCTCGACGCCGCTGCGATCGAACGCGCGCACGGTGGCGGTGATCGTCACGGTCATGTTGCCGACCCGCAGATCGAGGTCGACGCCGGTGAGCCGCAGCGGATGGCACAGCGGGATCCAGTCCGCGGTGCGCTTCGCGGCCTGGATCCCGGCGAGCCGCGCGACCCCGAGGACATCCCCCTTGCCGATCGTCCCGGCGCGCACCGCCTTCGCGGTGGCCGGCAGCATCGTGACCGTGCCGCTGGCGATCGCGACGCGCTCGGTCTCGGGCTTCGCACCGACGTCGACCATGTGCGCGGCGCCGGCGTCGTCGAAGTGCGTGAGCTTCTTCTTCACTATCCGGATTCTCGCTCCCTCGGCCAGACGGCCTCGGGAGACTGTGGTCACTCGACGGTGACCGACTTCGCCAGGTTGCGCGGCTGGTCGATGTCGGTGCCTTTGAAGTCCGCGACGTAATACGACAGCATCTGCAGCGGCAGCACGGTGAGGATCGGCTGGAGCTCGATCGCGGTATCGGGGACGAGGATGACATCGTCGGACTGACCGCCGATCTCGTTGTCGCCCTTGGTGGCGACCGCGAGGACCTTGCCCTGGCGCGCGCGAACCTCGGCGAGGTTCGAGACGACCTTCTCGTAGTGAGGGCCGCGCGGCGCGAGGACGATCACCGGGAGGTGCTCGTCGATCAGCGCGATCGGGCCGTGCTTCATCTCACCGGCGGCGTAGCCCTCGGCGTGGATGTACGAGATCTCCTTGAGCTTGAGCGCCCCCTCGAGCGCGATCGCGTACTGCGCACCGCGGCCGAGGAACAAGAACCCACTCGCGTTGCCGTAGCGGCGCGCGATCGCCTGGATCTGGGCGCCGCTATCGACGACGTCTCGCATCTTGATGGGGAGCGCCAGCAGGTCGGACAGCAACACCCGCGCGCGCTCCTTGGTGAGCGTGCCGGTACGCCGGCCGAGGTAGATCGCGAACAGCGCCATCGCGACGAGCTGCGTGGTGAACGCCTTCGTCGAGGCGACCCCGATCTCCGGACCGGCGTGCGTGTAGAACGCGTGGTCCGCGAGCCGCGGGATCGACGACTCGAGGACGTTCGAGATCGCGAGGACCTGCGCGCCCTTCTTCTTGGCCTCGCGGATCGCCTCCATCGTGTCGAGCGTCTCGCCCGACTGGCTCACCGCGACGACGAGGTCGCCCGGGCCGACGATCGGATCGCGATAGCGAAACTCCGACGCGAGGTCGACCTCGACCGGGATCCGGGACATCGACTCGACCATGAACTCGCCGACCAGCGAGGCGTGAAACGAGGTGCCGCACGCGATGAAGATGATGCGCTTGATCTTCTTCACGTCGAGCTCGACGCCGTCGAGCGTGACGTCGTCGTGCTCGAGATCGATGCGGCCGACGAGCGTGTCCGCGACCGCGCGCGGCTGCTCGTGGATCTCCTTGAGCATGTAGTGCTTGAAGCCGCCCTTCTCCGCCTGCACCGCCGACCACGTGATGGTCTTGGGCTCGCGGACGTGAGGCTTGCCCTCGAAGTCGGTGATCGTCACGCCGGCGCGGGTGACCGTGACCATCTCGCCCTCGTCGATGAAGATCACGCGGCGAGTCTCGCTGAGGATCGCGGTGACATCCGAGGCGACGTAGTTCTCGCCGTCTCCGAGCCCCACGACCAGCGGCGAGCTGTTCTTCGCGGCGACGAGCGTGCCCGGCTCCTTGTCGCTCATCACGACGAACGCGAAGGCGCCGCGCACCTTCGCGAGCGAGTGGCGGACCGCGGTCGTCAGATCGATCGCGCCGCCGATCAGCGCGCGCTCGACGAGGTGAGCGAAGATCTCGGTATCGGTCTCCGACGAGAACTTCGCGCCTTGCGAGGCCAGCTCCTGGCGCAGCGCGAGGTGGTTCTCGATGATCCCGTTATGGATGACGCTGATCGGCCCGACCTTGTGCGGGTGCGAGTTCTCGTCGCTCGGACGACCGTGCGTTGCCCACCGGGTGTGGCCGATGCCGATCGTCCCGGGTGCCGGCTCCTTCGCGAGCTTGTCCTCGAGTGCCTGGAGCTTGCCGCGGCACCGCACGACGCGCGCGACGCCGGAGCCCGAGGCCTGATCGACGACCGAGACGCCGGCCGAGTCATAGCCGCGATACTCGAGCTTGCGAAGCCCACCGATGAGGATCGGCGTGGCCTGACGACTGCCGACGTAACCGATGATGCCGCACATGGCGCGCCTCTACTTCTTGGCTGCGGGTGGCGCCGGAGGTGCAGCGACCTTGGCAGGTGGCGTTGGAGGTGCAGGTGTCTTGGTGACCGGTGGCGCCGGAGGCGCCGGAGCCTTGGTGACCGGTGGCGCCGGAGGCGCCGGAGCCTTGGTGACCGGTGGCGCCGGAGGTGCCGGAGCCTTGGTGGCCGGTGGCGCCGGTGGCGCCGGCGGCGTGCTCTCGGGCTTCTCGGCGGGATCGGGCTCTTCGACGGGCTCGATGCCAGTGATCTCGTCGACGTCCGGTGCCTGATACGGCAGGGCCGGCGAATCGACAGCGAGCTTGCCGCCCGGCTTGCTGCCGCAAGCAGCGAAGCAACCGAGCGCGAGGAGCAGAAGCGAGGCGCGAAGCATTTGCAAGGGACGCTAACACCCCTCCTGCCCCGACGGAAGCGCCCGAAGCGAGCGAGCTTGCAGCCCAAACTTGTACAAGGCCCTGAGGTCCTGTGGTCTGCTCGGCCGCGATGTCGCGCTCCCTTGCTGTCGTCGTAGCCATGTTCTCCCTGACCGCGTGTCGCGATGCCGCAAACGCGCCAAGGGTCACGCCGCGTGTCGAGGCCCGATCGGGTGGAAAGCCGACCCGAGAGGCATTCGACGACATCTATCGCAGCGCGACCTGGGGAACGAACGACCACGGCGCCGGGAACTCGGGCACCGGCTCCACGATGAAGTCGACCGCCGTGTATCGCGTGGTGCTGCAACAGTTCCTCGCCGACAACGACATCCATTCGGTCGTCGATGCGGGTTGTGGTGATTGGGAGTTCTCGCGCTCCATCGACTGGACCGGGGTCGACTACAAGGGGATCGACATCGTCGCGTCGGTGGTCGCCCAGGACAAGCAACGCTACGAAGCCCCCAACGTGCACTTCGCGGTGGGCAATATCGTCGAAGACGACCTGCCGGAGGCGGATCTCCTGATCTCGAAGCACGTGCTCCAGCACCTGCCGCATGCCGACGTCAAGAAGTTCGTGGAGAAGCAGCTCCCCAAGTACAAGCATGTCCTGCTCACCAATGGGGTCGATCCGGACACCATGAGCGCGACGAACTCGACCGACATCAAGCCCGGTGAGTATCGGTCGCTCGACATCACGAAGCCGCCGTTCAACGTCAAGGGCACCAAGATCCTGACCTACTGGGATGGCCATCACATGCACCAGGTCGTGCACGTGAGCCGCGACGACTAACCCTGACGAGGAAGCCCGCTACGCTTCGATGAGGCCGATCCCACGATGGTCGTGACGAGCCCGAGCTGGGCCTGCCCATCCCGACGAGCGTCAGCGTGGCGCCAGGAGTCGATCGTGCAACGTCCAGGCATGCGGTCTCTGTGGACGTTGCCGGGTTGCGCGCTGCTCGTCGCCATCGCGGCTTGTAGCTCCCCACGAAGTGACGCTCCGCCGCCTGCTCCACCAGGTCGGCTCGATGCGGCGCCCCCGAAACCCACCGTGTGGTCGCGATGGAGCGACCACACGGCGATCGATCTCGCGAGCCTGCCGGGCGTGACCGGGTCGCCCCCCGAGATCGGGACGGCGGATCCGCTGGACCATGCCGAAGCCGATCCGCACGGTCGCTGGGTGCTGGTGTGCCAGTCACGGGACGACGCGCTGTCCTGGTACTTCGTGCTCGGTGCCGGCAAGGGGATCCGGCTCGAGGAAGTGCTCGCCGTCAGCGACAACGGCGACTTCATGGTGGTCCGGCTCGATGGCGTCACGGCGCTCGTCGATGTCGTCGGTGCGAAGGCCTCGCGGCTGTCGAATGCGGCCTCGCTGGCCGGATTCTCGAAGGACAGCAAGCGTGTCGTGTACGTCGAGCCCGGACCACCAGCTCGACTCGTGCGACGCGACCTCGCCTCGGGGATCGCGACGCGGGTCGCCATACCGGCAGGCGTGGCCGGCGCGATCGACGTCGACACCAGCGGAGCGTGGGCGATGGTGGCGATGGCCCGCCACGACGAGAACGGGAACGGGACGCTCGAGTTCAACTACTACGGGTGGCGCAAGGAGCACCAGTGCTCGGCGAGTCGTCCGTCGCTGTTCGCCGACCCCATCGACATCCTCTGGATCGATCTCGAGACCGGTGAGGTGCGCGACGATCCGCGGATCCTCCGGGTCGCCGGGGGTCACGTGATCGAGCAACACGAGGCGAAGCTGTTCCTCGATCGCAAGCCGATCGGCCCCACCGATTGCAGCTGGGACCGCGTCCTCGGAGGGCTGGTCGTGCTCGGCGTCGTCGAGGCTCCGCCGCGCCTGCTGATCTGGTGCGCTGGCTCGACGGGCAAGACGATCTCGCTCGTCGACGACAAGCGAGTCCTGGCCAAGCTGCCCGGTCACTGGATGTTCCCGACGCACACGAGGGTCGCTCCGATGCTGGCCGGACCTGAAGCGTGCCTGGGGCTGGGTGAAAACAACGACCTGTTCCTCGACTCGTGCATCGACCTCGCCAGCGGCAAGCGCAGCACGAAGCGGCGGCTGCCGTTGGCGATGGGGGTCCACGACGGCCGATGGTGGCTCGCTCACGACGACCAGGGTCGGACGCTCGTCGGTCCACCCGAGGCGACCCACGGCCCGCTACGCTGGCACCTTCGATGAGGCTGCGCGGGTGACGAGGGCGTGGACAACTCCGGCGGTGCGGCCCTCGACGATCTCCGCCTCGGGCCACAGCGCGGCGACGATCCGGCGCGCGGCGGCGACCGACCACAGGGGGTGCGCCGACGACAGGATCCAGTCGAGCCGGCCATCGGGCAACGTGTGGAGCGAGGCCCCGACGCCGAGCCGCGTGTCGCGGCGAGCGTGGGTGGGATCGGCGAGGATCGCGTCGCAGATCGCGTCGAGCTCGTGGAGGTGCGGAGGCTGGAACAGCTCGCGGGCGCGACGGCGCACCACGAGCAGGACCGAGCCGGCGACGACGAGGCCGAGCGCGAAGACGGTCCAGGCTGCGGGTCGCGCGATCGCGCAGAGCGCGGCGGTCGCGAGGCAGCACCACTGCGCTTCACTGAGACCGTAGGCGAACGGACGCGCCGGATCGCCGCGGAGCAGCTCGAGGCCGAACCGCACGACCGAGTAGCCCGCGCCGTAGCCGAGCGCCGCGGCCCCGGGCGTCCCCGAGGCAAGCAAGCCGGCGCCGACCAGGCCGAGGCTCGCGGCACTCTCGACGAGCTGGACCGGGAACAGCGGGCGGCCTTCCCACCGGCGCCAGAATCCGATGGCGACGTGGGCCGGGCCGTAGATCACGCCCCGCCGCGCGGGCCGGCCATGGCAGCACGCGACGTGGAAGCAGCCGATGCGGCCGAACGCGAGGAACACGCCGGTGCCGAGCACCAGCACGTCGAGCAGGCGCCACACGTGCGCGTCGATCGCGAGGCCCACCGCGACGACCGCCGCGACGGCGCCGAACGTGGCCTGATAGAACACGATCCACTCGCGGCCCTTGAGCACGGTCGCGCAGGTGACGACGACGATGAACGCGAGCGGCGGCACGACGAGCGCGACGAGCCGCTCGCCGAGCGAGAAGTCCCACGCGCTGGCGAGCACGGCTCCGAAGCAGCTCGCGACGGCGTAGCCGAGGAAGCCGACCACGGTGTACGTGCTGCGGCCGCGGAGCTTCGGCTGCGCGCAACGTGCGAGCGCGAGCTCGGTCGACATCGGCGGATTCTAGCGCACGCCGCGCACGCCACCCGCTAGACGCGGACGCGGAGTGCTTCGTACGACTCGGCGTACTCGTAGCCGCTGATCCGGCCCATCGCGCGGGCGAGGTCGCGGCTCGAGTCGAGGTCGAGCTTCGCGATCTGCGACTGGTGCGCGCTGATCGCGGCGATCTTGGCGTCCATCGTCTTCGAGATGTCCGCGAAGCACTGGCCGATGCCGCGCGACTGCGCGTTCATCTCCGGTGACGACAGGAACGCGAGCAGGTCGCACGGGGTGCGGCGGAGCGCCGAGACGGTCGCGCGGTTGACGAGGCCGTGGTCCCAGTGGAGGTCGAACGCGGAGTGCGTGATGACCAGATCGGGTCGGGTGTCGCCGACGATCTGGTCGAACCGCCGCACGAGCTCGTGCATCGGGATGTCCTCGACGCGGAGCGGCTTCTCGTCGAACAGAATGAACAGATCGGCGTCGATCACGTCGGCGCCGGCCTTGGCCTCGGCGCGCCGCTTGTCGTTGTTGTTCGGGATCGAGACCACCGCCATCGTGACCTCGGCGCCTTCCTGCGACAGCCGCGCGAGCAGGCCGCCTGCCCCGACCTCGAGATCATCGGGGTGCGCCCCGAATGCGAGCACGCGGCCGTTCTCCTTGAGCAGGCGGTTCATGGCGTCGATCTTTCCGTGGCGCCCGCACCGGAGCGCGACATGTGCGCGGCGGCGTCGGGTCCACAATTGAGCAGCAAGTCGAGGAACGCGAGGTGCGAGACAAAGCCGAGCCCCGCGTAGCGCTGCGGGTAGGTCGGGTGCGTGAAGCGCTGCCACATCGTCGTGATGCCGGCGCGCGCGAGCGCCTCGGTGTCGAGGTAGCCGACCGAGCCGCCACGCCCCGAGAGGTACACGCTGGCGCCGAGCTTCCGGCAGAGGTCGATGATGCGATCGGTCCTGGCGCCGCGCAGCCCGAGCGACGACGCGCGCACGATCGGCCGCGTGATGCCCATCCACTTGCGCGCGAGATCGAGCAGGTGGAGATCGAGCTCGACGAGCGAGTCCCAGCGGCGAACGTAGACATCCTCGAGATCGGGCGCGTAGCGCTCGAAGAACGGCGCGCGGCCGTAGTGCGTGACGAGCGTGCGCCACGTGCGGTGTTGCCAGTGGTGGCGCCCGCCGCGGCCGGTGTTGTCGATCCGCTTGTCGAGGATGAGCTCGGTCTGCGCGCCGCCGACGACCGGCACGGTGAGCCAGTGCGGGCCGGCGTTCAGCTTCACGCGGTTGCGGTTCTGGAAGTTCTGCGACTCGTACTGCAGGTCGTCCATCACGACGAACACGTCCGACTTGGCGAGCTTGTCGAGATAGCCGAGCCACGGCAGGTACGACGGCTGGTGCGCGCCGACGATCATGTCGGCACCGCCGGTGGGGTCGGCGCTCCCCCGTGACCGCGCGTCTCCCAGCTCGAGCTATCGAGCGTGAACAGCCCGAGCGGCGTGAGCAGCAGGTACGCGACCGGCATCATCACGGCCATCGGCAGGAACGCGATCGGGTGCACGCGCAGCCACGGCGGCAACGCGCGCACGCTCGGCGCGAAGTAGTAGACGAGCGAGAACGCGGCGATCACCGCGACGTGAAACATCGCGAGGTCGAAGAAGTCGCCGCGCGTGACGTGCGTGATGATCACGAACGGATAGATGAGCAGCAGCATCAGCATCGACAGGTACTGGAGGCAGAGCAGCGGGTGGAGCTTCCACGCGTGGCCGACGCCGACGATGAAGTCGACGATGTTGGAGCGCTTCCAGCGCAGCTGCTGGTTGAAGTAGCCGCGCATCGTGGGCGCCGCCTTCGTGAAGCACATCGCCTTCATCGTCATGACCGTGCGGTAGCCGCGCCGGACGATCTGATGGGTGAGGAACCGGTCCTCGCCGTACTTGATCGCGACGCCGAGGATGTTGCGGTGCTCGAGGATCGGCTCGAGCTCGATCAGGACGTGGCGGCGATACGCCGTGAGGCAGCCCGACAGACACATCACCGAGCGCAGGCCGCGCTCGAGGTTCTTCAGGTGCTCCTGACCGAAGTAGTACTTGATCGTCTGGAGCCGCGTGAGCCAGTTCTCGTTCGGGTTGGACACGTGGACGCGCCCGCCGACCGCGGCGATCTCGGGGCCGACGAACCGCGCGACGAGCTCCTTGAGCGCGGTCGGGTAGATGATGACGTCGGAGTCGACGCTGACGATGATCTCCGCGTTCGAGGCGCGGACCGCGTGGTTGATGCCCTTGCGCTTGCCCATGTTGAACGGGTTGCGCAGCACGCGGACGTTTGGATACTCGCGAGCGGCCCTGCAGGCCCACTCGTAGCTGTCGTCGGTCGAGCAGTCGTCGACCACGGTGACCTCGAGCTTGTCGCTCGGGTAGTCGAGCTTCACGAGCGAGACGATCGTGTCGTAGATCGAGCGGCCCTCGTTGAACAGCGGGACGACCACCGTGACGGTCGGCTCGTAGCCCTCGATCGTCTCGTCGATCGACTTGCGACGGATGACCGTCAGGTAGAACCCGAACACGTAGCGGTTCAGGAACACGATGAAGATGAAGAGGTAGATCGGAAACGTTTCCACGGCGCGTGCGCCACTGCGCGAGCAAGAGCGATGCCGCGCGGTTTGCACAACATGCGCAAAAGCGAATCACGCTAGTTGCGGAAAACTGAGGGGGAACTTGGGGGGAACTTCACTACCCAGATGGAGCCCGCGGATCCCGTTGCTCGTGTTCTGTCAGCCATTCGATCGCTCGGATAGCAGACCGATCTCGCTGGCGACGTTGTTGCAAATGTCGGCCGCGTTCCCAATGAGCTCGAACAAACGACACGGCAGTGCTGCGGAGTCCCGACCACTACGTAGCCTCCCGCGGTTGCCGCGCGACTTCGATAGCGAGGACCGAACGTCGGTCGACGTGACGACCGCGGCGAGGGTCGCTCGTCACGAAGGTTTGATTCCCTCGATCGTCGCGCCTTCGCGGGTGCCGAAAGCGACCACGCCACCCAACGTGATTCCATTCACGAAGCCTCGTGCGATCGCGGCATTGGCCGCGGCGAATCCGAGCTCGGTGGTGATGAACGCGCAGCCCAGGCCGATCGACCACGCGCCGGCGAAGCCGCGCACGCAGCTCGATGCGCCGACGGCTCCGGCGGGTTCGCGGACGTCACCGATGAAATCTTCGCCGGCGCTGACCACTCGAGTCGCCACGGGGTGGACACCCCCCGGTGCGGTGCCGATCGTGAAGCCTGCGCCCCCAGTCACCCACGTCTCGCCGACCGTCTATCCGATGCCGGCTCCGATGCACATGCCAGCTCCTGTCATGCAGCAACGAGCGATGCCAGCGCCCGTGATTCCCGTGCCGGCTGTGCAGCTTCCTGCACAGCCTGCGGCACCGATCACGACCTCGCGTCCCGCATCGCAGATGCCGATCGCGGAGCTCGCGCAGCCGCAACAAGGCCAGTGGGCGCACTACGAGGCGCTCGGCCTCGGCGCACCGAAGGTCCTCACGGCACAGAACGCGGCGAAGCTGCTCGTCACGGCGTATCGCCTGCTCGGCTTCGGGATCCTGACGATCATCGTGATCGTGCTCGTCGGCTACATCGCGAACACGATGTTCTTCTACGTCAGCGATAGCTGGGTCGTGCCGATGGCCGTGTCGGCGACCGACGAGAAGGTCGTCGGCCTGCAGGCGCAGCTCGCCGAGCAGCAGAACACGCGCGACCGGATCGCCGACGAGTACAACCAGGCCGAGCGCGCGATCGCCTCGCAGCAGGTGTTCCAGGGCGAGTTCGTCAAGGCGATCAAGAGCGACCTCGACGGCCGCAAGCTCGCGCTCGGTCGGATCCGCAACCTCGCCAACGCCGCCTCGTCTACCCGCGCCGCGATCCGGAACCAGAACAGCGCCTACGCGAGCTCGTCGCGCAAGAAGATGGCGCAGGAGTACGCGGCCGGCCTCATCGATCGCAACACGATGCTCTCCGGCAAGTTCCAGATGGCGCAGATCTCGAGCTCGAACCTCTCGCTCGCCGAGCGCCAGGCCGACTTCGAGACCCGCGCCTCCGAGCTCGAGGCCCAGACCCGCTCGCTCGACGCCATCCTCGCGAACGTGGCGGGCGATGACACGGCCCTCAGCTACGAGGTGCTCCGCATCAAGCAGGAGTTCGAGGCGTCGCGGCTCGATCTCGCCAAGGCGATCGAGGCTCGCAACACGCTCAAGATGAGCCTCGAGCGCCAGGACAAGATCGTCACCTCGCTCAAGCAGTCCTCCTACCTCCGCGCGGTCAACGACAAGGCCTCGGTCGCGTTCGTCCCGTACTCCAACCTCTCGAACATCGAGAAGGGCACGTCGCTCTACGCCTGCAGGGCCGGCATGGTGTGGTGCCGCAACGTCGGCGAGGTGCTCGACATCCTCCCCGGCGAGGTCCAGTTCAAGCACCCGCAGCGCGACAAGATGCTCCGCGGCCAGATGGTGGAGCTCAAGCTCGACGAGGAAGCCGCCGATGCCTCGGCGGACGACGTATTGTTCGTCGGTGGCAAGCCTCTCTTCATCTAGCTCCATGCGCATCGCCCTCGCGACCCTGCTCTGCGTCTCCACTGCAGGCGTCGCCGACGCCGAGCCCACGAACGACGGCTACTGCGAGTTCATCGAAGGAGTCGCCGACGCCGAGAGTGCGATCATGTTCGCCCCCGAGCTATTCACCCAGTTCGGCCGGATCGAGCAGTCGTCGATCTCCGTGCAGCCGGGCGAAGATCCTGGAGCGCTCCGGTTCATCGGCGGTGTGAAGCTGCGGCTCAGCGGGATCTACGAGGGCCTCGCCACCAAGGGCCGCGCGAAGGCCGAGTGCAAGCGCCACTCGGCGCTCGAGCAGATCCGCGGCGAGACGCTCTATCGCGCCTTCGACGCGCGCGTGACCGTGATCGACGCTGCCCTCCCCGAGGCCGAGAAGATCCTCACGCAGGTGAGTGCCGACCTCGACGCCCGCCGCACCACCGCACAGGAAGCGACCGCCACGCGCCTCCGCATCGAGGAGCTGCGCCGCATCTCGACCGAGACCCACCAGACCATGAGCAGCCTGCCCCGTCCGACCGGCGGCTCGCTCGGCCTCAAGGCCTTCCAGACCGCCGACGACGACGTCGAGCGCCACGACGCGAAGCTCCGCCGCGCGAAGGCGATCAACGTCGACGTGCGGGTCGGAGTCGACGAGTTCCTCGACGGCTCCGTCAACTCCGACACCTCGTCGCCGTACTTCGCCGTGCTCTCGGTCAACATCAACATGGGCCTGCTGTTTCAGGGCGGCGCCAACACGCGTGCCGCCGAAGGCCGCCGCAGGTTTCTCCGCAGCGGGCGCGATCCGCTCTCCGTCGACGCCACCGCCGATCGCCTGCGCTCGCTCGTCGAGGCGGCGACTCGCCGCGCGCAGGAGACCGCGACGCTCGAGGCCGACCTCGCCCGCCAGATCGAGGTCCTCAACCGTGTGGGCGGCGACGACAGCCGGCGCTATCGTCAGATCGTATGGTTCGACCTGGTGAAGATCCGCGCGGAGCGAGCGTTTCACGACGCGCACGCGACGGCGCTCAAGCAGGTCCTCGGCTCGCAGTGAGGCTCACCCTCCTGCTCCTCGCGATCGCGGCGTGCGGCAAGAAGCCGATCGAGGCCGCCCCGAGCGACAAGCCAGCTGCCAAGCTCGACGGCATGTTCTGCGTCACCAAGGGCACCGCGTCGATCGGCGCCACGATCACCGAGCCCACCGTCCGCGCCGTCTCGCTCGGCTCCTCGGGAGACTCGGCCTCGCTCGAGTTCACGTACCGCGGCGACACCGCCACGACCCGCGAGCTCGCCTCCGGCAAGACCCGCCGCCAGCTCGGCCTCAAGCTCCGCGCGATGAACGGCTGCAACCTCGTCTACGTGATGTGGCGCCTCGATCCAAGACCCATGCTCGACATCTCGTTCAAGCTCAACCCCGGCGCGCGGACCCACCAGGACTGCGGCGCCGATGGCTACACGAAGCTCAAGCCGACCACGAGCACACCCGTCCCCGTCCTCGCCCGCGGCGACACCCACACCCTGCGCGCCGAGATCACCGGCGACGAGCTCCTCGCGTACATCGACGACGCGCTCGTCTGGAAGGGCACCCTGCCCGACTCCGTGCGCACGCTGTCGGGCCCCGCCGGCCTGCGCTCCGACAACCTCGCCTTCGAGCTCGTGGCGTTCGCGGCTGCCGCCGGCGACACGAATCAACCGCTACCAAAGTGCACCGCCGAAGACGGCGACTGACCGCACGACCTATGATTGGGTCATGCGCGCCCCGTCCCCCACGCTGACCGAGAAGCGCTCGCGATCGCCGCGGACGAAGCTGTGGTCGTGGGAGGCGCTGCGCTACCGCGGCTCGGGCTGGTGGCTCGATGCGGCGCTCCCCCACACGCCCGCCGGGCTGACGATCGTCGCGTTCGCGATCCCGCTCGCGTGGTTCGCGGTCGGCTCCGCCCTCGCGGACGATCGGGACGCCTTCTTCGCGACCCACGACGTCACCGGCCAGCTGTGGTTCTTCCCGCTCCACATCATCGCGCTGCGGGTCGTCGGCAGCCTCTGGGCTTCGGGCCTCGGACCGGCGCTCGATGGCCTCGCCCTCGACCCCGCGCGACAGCACCGGATCCGCCGCGGCGCGCTCGGCACCTGGGCGAGCATCGGCGCGATCGTGGCCTGCGCGTTCTTCATCATCCGCGACTGCTCGTTCGGCCTCTCCCCCGATCCGACCTCGAACCTGCTCCCGTTCGACGATCCGGAGATGTGGGACATGGCCGCGCTCGGCCGGCCCGTCCACCTGATGATGCTGGGCCTGTGGTGCGTCGAGTGGCTGATGTTCGGCTACCTGCTGTGGCTCCCGATCTGGATCCTCGTCTCGTGGACCCGCGAGCTCCGGACCGTGGAGTATGGCGAGCGCCTCGGCGAGGTCCTGGTCGGCGACGGCTACCGCCACGCCTTCACCCTGTTCAGCAAGACCACCACCGTGAGCCTGGTGTTCGCGCTCGGCAACCTCGGGTTCATCGCGTTCACCGGCGAGCTGATCCCGCGCGAGGTCGTCGAGCTCGAGACCGTCGGGGACTTCATCCGCGAGATGTCCGATCTGCTGTCGACCTCGCTGCTGTTCGTCCTGACGCTGATCGCCGTCTTCACGTTCGTGCGTATCCTTCGCGCCTCGCTGACCCGCGCCGTCGCCGCTCGCTTCGCCGATGCCGGAGACGCCGCCCTCGCCGAGCTCGCGAACCCCTTCGAGAGCACCGGTGATCTTCCGAGGGACGTCGAACACCTGCGCACGCGGGCCCACGCCCAGGCCGGCCTGCTCCGTGCGGTCGTCTACCAGCGCGCGGTCGACAACGTGGGCAGCCACACGATGGCCACGATGGTCGCAAAGGCGCTCATTCCGCTGGTCACCGCCGCGATCAAGCTACGCAAGGTGCTCGGCATCTGACTCGGCCACGCTCTCCCTTGACACTCGCGGCTCCGCCCGCTAGAAATTCGGTCTGCCAGCTGCGGGAGTAACTCAGTGGTAGAGTGCAACCTTGCCAAGGTTGACGTCGAGAGTTCGAATCTCTTCTCCCGCTCCATAGTTAGACGATCGGCCGAAATCTCCACACCACTTCCCACACCACTTGGGGCTGGTGCCGGGAAGGCGGTCGAAAGCTGACGAAGCGCTTTCGCAGCGTGGAGCGGGCCGTTCCAACCTCGAAGACCTCATCGAACGTCCCCTGCCTGGAGGAAGCCGACCGGGTCGTGAGCTTCATCCTCAATGCCGAGATGAAGTCGATCGCCGCTAAGGTCGCCGAAGGAACGCCGACACCCGAGACCCTGCGCGAGATGCTGGCGCTGACCATCGCGGTCGTGGGCGCGACCGAGCAGTTCTACAGAAACGTCGACCCCGGGCATCCCGAGCAGTGGGAGTCCTTGGAACGCTCCGCGCAGACCTTCATGGACCACTACGTCGTGAAGTGGCTCGCGGAGGGTGATCGAGAGCTGAAGCGAGCGGTAACGACGCATCGGCGACGAAAGCTGGCCGCGCGCGCCGGCGTGTTGCGCCTGGTCGAGTCCGATCGAAACAAGCGAACGCGGTGGGCGGCGGTCACATTGCCGCGCGACGCTCCGATACCGATCGCCGAAGAGGTGGGCGAAGGCTTGGGCGAGCTGACGCTCGAAACCGAGGAGCGCATCTATCAACACCTTGGGGCGGTGAGCTCAAACGATCCACTGATGCTGGCCGGTCAGGCTGTCGGTCTGTTGTGCGCGTCCGAGTGCCTCCTGGCCCACTGTTGATGGCAGCTTGATCCCGTCGCGTTGTGACGGTTGACGCGATCGGCACGGAAGTCGCGAGTTCGAGGATCTCGCCAGTAGGATCCGTCGCAGCGATGACGCCGAAAAGATCGAGGGCCTCGGA
>Ga0299915_10000037_pt1 | contig 97334 bp, 88 predicted proteins | sample RVTome_13_FD_200263 | JGI IMG/M metagenome (GOLD analysis project Ga0299915, IMG submission 200263) | Soil microbial communities from uranium-contaminated site in the Upper Colorado River Basin, Wyoming, United States - RVT92D227 (version 2) ...
CATGCCCGTAACCCAACAGTTGTGAGTGGTGTCAAACGACCCGTTTGACACCAAACATTTCGACTGTCGTTCCTTAATTACTCCACCGCTTGCGTGCCGCAGGGTGTCCTCACCCTGCGGAATTGCTCGGTTGCGTAGGCGACGAGGCGTAAGCCCCCTCACCGGCTTGTCGTGCGATGCTACCCTTTCCCCCCTGCTATTGCAGGGGGGAACAAAAGGGGGGTCGCCTATGGCAATGCTTCGAACAAATCCGCTACCGGCGGTTTATGGTCTTCCTGGAAGAACTCGAAAACAGCATCGTTCTGCCTCACGAAGTCCTTGATTCCTGATTTCTCGACGGTCTCTTGGTAGGTCACATAGCAATCAAGAGCCTGGATGCATTTCTGAATATCGATCTCATCGGCTTTAATGACGCAGTCAATCTCCTCAGGCTTCGAGGAACCTACACGAATCAATGGTGACTTGGCGGCGCTCTCCTCGGTCAGGGTGGTAAACGCCAGCCTTTTCAAATACTCCGTTCTTTCCCGAAGTCCCACAAATACCCGCTTCACCACGGCATGAGTCACGATGTGATCGTGGAATCCGCTGATCCCATGGACGGGATATGTGACCAGAACTTGTGGCTCTATTCGTTCGATTTCTTTTCGAACGACATCTTCGAGCTCTCGAGGATCCACTTCTTTCAAGCCGCTATCCGGGAAATCCAGTACCGTCATTCCACTCAAGTCAAGTACTCTGGCGACATTCGATATCTCGCGGTATCGAACTTCGCCCATCTGCTCAATCGAATATCCGAAATTGTGCCGCAGCTTCGTGGCGCCGCCTTTGGTCAACGTCAGCAGATATACTTCATGCCCCAACCGCCTCATTTTGTGCAAGGCATGCCCTTGCCCGAATGATTCGTCGTCGGGGTGAGGGTAGATGTATAGAACCTTCATGACTCACCAGGTGACAGTTTCCCCCTTCCAATCGAGAAATCGACCGGCGTCGCCTTTAGTCAAATTGTCAATGACGCTCAACATACCCGCTATTGATTCTTCTGGCGAAAGGGGCGCACTCTGACCGCCAATCCTTGTCCGTACCCACCCGGGATGCACCACGACCGATACAATTCCATATTGAAGGACGTCAGATGCGAAAATCCGCATAAGCATGTTCAGTGCTGCTTTGCTGGTGCTATAACCGTATCCATGCGCCGGAGTCCGTTGCGTGAACGAACCCAGTATCGATGTGATGTTGATGACCTTCGGCGACTTCCCTTGTCGAAGCAAGTCAAGGTACCGCTGCGCGATGATGATAGGCGCGACGGAGTTGATCTTGAGTATATTCAATAGGGCGCTCGTATCCAATGTACCCAGCCGAGACAGCTTTTCCGATCCGCCGCTGCCCGGTGTATTTGGACTGATGCCGGCGTTATTGATGAGGATATCCAGCGCGTCGGTTTGGCGCCTCACCTCTATATGGGAATCTTCAATCGACTTAGGGTCCGATACGTCCAACTTGACAATAGCCAGAACGCCTGCGAATTCCGCAGCCAATTTCATCAAATCTGACGCTTCCTCTGGATCGCGAGCCGTGGCAAAAACCCGATTCCCTCGTGCCAACAACTGACGGGTGAATTCCAATCCCAGCCCTCGATTGGCTCCCGTAATCAACGCTCTATTCATGACTTAGACCGTGTCTTGGTTCCATCCTGTGTGCCCCGCATTGCAGCCAGACCTTTGGCTGTGCAGGATGTGGCTCGACTACTTATCTGCGCTCAGCACATCTTTGAAGACCTGTGCCGACTTCTGATCGAATAGCACGAACAGTACCTTCTTCGGGAACGCATTTTTCCTGAGGTGGTCTTTGGCGACCTGAATCATGATCTGAGCGCACTTATCCACCGGAAAGCCACTGACGCCGGTCCCTAATGCCGGAAAAGCTATTGAACTCAATTGCTTGTCGGTTGCGATGATCAGGGACGCTTTCGTGGATGACAGCAACGTTTCGGGAGTGGTCGGTTTGTTAAAACCCATGGAAGCGGCATGAATCACATATTTCGCCTTGAGATTCCCGGCTCCGGTCAGCGCTGCCTCGCCCACTTTGATCGGACCATGCCGATCGCATTCCTCCTGAATGGAAGGTCCGCCTTTCCTCCGGATGGCTCCGGCAACTCCGGAACCCAACACCAGGTCGTTGTTCGCAGCATTGATGATGGCATCGACTTCCTGGTCGGTGATATCCCCCTGGATAATCTCGATCTCGCCTTGACCGTACTTCATAGCAGACCTCGAAGCAGCCGGCTATTCTTCCGTTTTCGGTGGCATGGGCATCTTGCCTATGTCCAATCACGGGCTGGAAGCCCGTGCCACCTTCTCGAATGATTCCTTGAGCAACTTGTAGCCTGCTTCCAGGCTCTGCGACATCACCTTGGTCTCACCCAGCACCGGCATGAAATTCGTGTCACCATTCCAGCGCGGAACCACATGATAATGCAAATGATCCGCTACCCCGGCTCCTGCCACTCTGCCCAGATTCATTCCGACGTTGAAACCGTCTGGACGTATGGCATGCCTTAATGCGCGCACCGACCAGTTGATAAGTTGGCTAATTTCAAGGAGTTCGTCGTCGGATAGCTGCACGGGATCGTCGATATGGCGGTTGGGCACGATCATCAAATGACCGTTATTATACGGGAATAAATTCATTATAATGAAAGCGTTATGACCACGGTGCAGGATGAAGAGCTCTTCGTCCTTGTCATCCTGAAGGCTGTTGCAGAAAATGCACCCTTCGTTCGGGTCATTCTTCAGGCTGTGGGTGATGTATTCCATGCGCCACGGCGCCCACAGGTGATCCATTTCTGACCTGTCTTGAAATATACTGGCAAGGAAAGAACTGCAGAAGCAGCTTACCAATGAGAGAATGAGGACTTGCTATCTGATTTTATCCGCTTTCCTGGCTGCTCTTTGCTCAGCAAAATATCTGACCAGATCATTCAGCTCTTCGACAATCTTGAGTTTCTCTTCGAAAGGCAACTTGGCTTCCTGCCTTCTTCTCTTCGCCTTTTCCTGAAATGTCTTCTTATTGTACTCAATCACTTGTCGATAGATGTCTTCTCCGGAATTCACTCCATCTCCGAGTCAAATGATGTTGCTCGATCAACTTGTCAAGAAACTGCCGGGTATTCTGAGTTATCTCAAGAGAAGGCTTGACAAAAGCCTCGACCTCCTGCGAGAAAACCCGATACCACTCGACATCGTCATAATACTCTCTCCACCAATTCAGCTCGTATTCTTGGGCTACCTGCCACCTGAAATGGTTCTTCGTAGGCATATATGCAATACAATGTCTAAGGGAAGTATCGGTATAAGTCCTTTCGGTGCAAGAATCGAACAAATATCACCGTATTGCCTGTTATTGAAAGTCCGATCCTATAAGCTCCGATCCTCACGCGAAAGTATCGTTCGCTTCCCGCAAGTTTCTTGATGCCCTTGATTGCTTGAGGGCTTTGTGCTCGTTCAACCAGTCTGATAATCTCCGCGACTTCTGCTCTCAGCTTCTTCCCCTTGATCTTCCTCAAATCTCTTATAAAGCTGGCTCTGAATTCTAAATTCAAGCTCAACTCCCCAGAATCCGAAGGACTTCTCCCTTGCTTACTATCTCGGTACGTTCGCCATCCTTGATGGCTCTGGCTAATGCAAAGTCCTCGAGGATTTCTGCCAATATCTCCTCAAGCTCTTCTCTTTTTTCTTGCATAAGCTCGAGAATAGCTTCTTTCAGCAGCTCCTTCAAGTGTGTGTCTTCGACAGATAGCGACATAGCTGACTCCTGACAAGTTGGCACAAAAACCAGGGATGAGATGTTTCTAATATCCTTCTTCCCGTTTCGCGTCGTATTTCGCTGTCAGTTTTGCCTGGATCTCGTGCGGTACTTCTTCGTAATGCGAGAATTTCCGACGGTGCATACCGCGACCCTGGGTCATGGATCGCAGGTCATTGGCGTATTTGTGAATTTCCGCCAAAGGCACTTTCGCCCGGATAATCTGAGACCGCCCTTCAGTGTCCATTCCCTGGATCTTTCCGCGCCGCGACGACAGGTCTCCCATGATATCCCCCATATACTCCTTCGGGACTTTTACTTCCACGTCATATATTGGTTCCAGAATAGTGGGTTTGCTGTCCTTGAACGCGATCTTGAATCCCAACGAGCCTGCGATTTTGAACGCCATTTCAGAGGAATCGACTTCGTGGAATTTGCCGTCATACAACGAGACCTTGACATCCACCACCGGATATCCCGCGATAACTCCAGTCTGCATGGCTTCGCGAATCCCTTTTTCCACCGCCGGGATGAATTTGTTCGGAATAGCCCCACCCACAATGGCATCTTCAAATTCCAGCGGGTCTTCGCTGCCACGAGGTAAGGGCTCTAACTTGATATTGACAATTCCGAACTGCCCGCGACCGCCGGTTTGCTTCTTGTATTTTCCTTCGGCATCGGCAGACCCGCGAATGGTTTCGCGATAGGGAATGTTCGGTTCCGTCTGGGTAACGTTCACGCCGTATTTTTCTTTCAACCGGTCAAGGATAGTCGTGATGTGCAACTCGCCTTGACCTGCAAGAATAATCTGACCCAATTCGGCGTCGATGGACATGGTGAATGCTGGATCCTCCGATTGGAGTGCGTTCAGCCCGACGCCGATCTTTTCCTCGTCGCCCTTGTTTTCGGCGACCAACGCAGTGCGAATGACCGGGTGCGGAAAATCGATCGCTGGCAATTCAATCGGAGACCGGTTATCGCACAACGTATCGGACGTGCGGGTGTTCTTTAGTTTGACGACGGCTCCGATGTCTCCTGCGGTGATGTGATCAACGCTCTTCCTATCTCTTCCACTCATGATGAATATCTGACCGATTTTCTCGGTCTGATTGCGAAGAGGATTCCGCAAGTCCGATCCGGATTGGACCTTGCCGGAATACACTCTGAAGAAGGACAAGTCGCCCAGATGCGCTTCCGAAAGTGTCTTATACACGAATGCGCTGGTGGGCGCTGCAGAATCACATTTTCTGACCTCTTCCTCCGCTGTTCCTGGTCTGACACCTTTCGCCGCTGGGCGATCCAGCGGAGACGGACCAAAATCGGCGAGCACATCCAGCAACCGGTGAGTGCCCATGTTCGTATCGCCCGCACCGCACAGCACCGGCACGATATGCCCGGACGCAATTCCCGCCTTCAAGCCGCGATGGAATTCCTCTTCAGTCAATTCGCCCTTGTCAAAGAAAATTTCCAGCAATTTGTCATCGCTTTCCGCCGCCAATTCCACCAATTTCTCGCGCAATTCCTTGGCGCGCTCCTTATGTTCCGCAGGAATGTCTTTCAACTGCGGCTTCCCCGTTCCCGGCGCAAAAGTGATCTGCTTCATCATCAAGATGTCAATCACCGAATCGAATTTCTCACCCGCGACAACCGGAAATTGAATCGGAATTATCCTGTTGCCAAATGCCTCTTCTAACGAAAGTAGAGTCTTGTCGAAATCTGCGTGCTCTTTGTTCAGCTTGGTGATGAAGACGATCTTGGGCAATTGAAAATCGTCAGCGAATTCCCAGACCATATCGGTGCCCACATCAGAGCCCGAAACACCGTCAACCACCACCAGCACGCTGTCCACCACTCGGATGGCGCTCTTGACTTCCCCGTAGAAATCGGAAAATCCAGGGGTATCGATGAGGTTGACTTTGACCTCTTTCCATTTTCCGCACAGTAAGGTGGAATAGATGGAAATCTTGCGGTCGATTTCGGTTTGATGGTAATCCGATTGGGTATTTCCGTCGTCAACGGTGCCCATCCTGGTCGTGACACCCATGAAAAATACAACCGCCTCCGACAGGGTGGTTTTTCCGACGGAACCGTGACCGACGATAGCGACGTTTCTGATATTTTCAGCGGGGAACGTATTCACTAAAACCTCCTAAGAAATGGCGATTTGCCTGACTTTTAAACTTATAACATACATCATTTTTGCAAAATAGTCAAGGGCAAAATGTCTTTTTCCAGTGCACGGGAGTCATTCTCCCGCGAATGGCAAATGTTATCTCCGAACAGGAATGACACGCTCAGGCTTTCTGCAGCACCGCCATATAGTGCGCGCTGAGTTTCCGCAGGGGGGAACGCTCCAGCAGCAATTCGGGACCGCGAAGAATTCGCAGCAGCCAGCCGGGCAAGAAATCGGGAAGAAACGTGAAATACTCGGTATGACGCAATTGGAATAGGGAGGAGGATTGCAGTTCCTTGGGCATGATCCAGAATTCGGTGCCCTGATCCACTTTGTTGAAAAGAGGGAGGACGTAACCCAGATAGAATCGGAACAAAGGATTGGTGACGTTCATCTCATGCAGCATCAAGACGCCGCCGGTCTTCAGAATCCGGTGGATTTCCCGGAAGCCTTGCTGCTGCTCTTCTGCCGATGGCAGATGGTGGAAAATGTTGATGGCGTATGCCACGTCGAATTGACCGTGTTTCAACGGGAAATTGCAGATATCGCCCGACAGAAGCGTCGAATCAGGGACATTCTTTCTTGCCAATCGAAGCTGCGACAGGCTGGCATCGATGCCGATAACAGACGACTTCTCATCACTGATGAGAGGCAAATACCAACCAGGTCCACAGCCGATATCCAGCACCAGAGACTTATCAAATGCGTCCCGCGGCTGATCGCGATGAACCGTTTCCTCAATGAGGTGCGCTTTCTTCTCGACATAGTATTCTCGCGCTTCTTCCGCGAATTCCGTCTCGTAGTCAATGGATTTCTTCTGGCTGTCTGCAGCCGCTCTTCCGTACTTCCAATAGTAAATCCCCAGGAAAATCACTCCTACCGCAAACACCAGCCCGAAAGTCGATAATCGTGTGACCAATCCCGCCAAACCCGCCGTGGACGGCATGATCCCTGACTGGATTAGCGCTTGAGCCATGAATGAGCCCGTAATTCCCACTCCGGCTGGCGAAAGAGATGCGCCACCTGCAAAGGAAGATACCGCATAGACTCCAATGCCATGCAGCCAGGTGATATCGCCCCCAAGTACGGCAGCTGATATCGGCAAGATCGAAGTGACTGCCAACCACGACAACAAAGAAAACACCAGCGCAACTCCAATCACGCGATAGGAGGTCAGGGCTTCCGGAGTGCCGCCAAGGGAGGCAGGCTCTCGCGAAATCAGCCGTCCGATAACGGATGCCAGCCCACGGGATACGGTCCTCCAGAACGCTTTCCGAATGGGAGCGAACAGCATCAACGCCGCGATGCAAATCGGCAGGTACGACCAAAACGGCTTTGCAGAGGAGACCAATATCAGATAGGGGAGAGTGAGGATGGCGAGCGCCAGGAAGTCCAACAACCTATCGTAGGCGATCGTCGAGATTATCCGTCCTAAAGGAGCTTGAGAATGGCGTCTGACCAGGGCAGCTTTCAAAGCGATTTCGCCGACGAAGAGCGGGACGATAGTCTGTGAGAATCCCGCCAAATAAATGCCTATGCTTAGGCGGGTAGGCAGTCGAATGCCAGCTCGTCGCAGAATATAATGCCATCGCCAGAAACGAAACAGGAGACCTAAGAAAGTCAGGAGAATAAGCAATGGCAAGAGGGTCAGGGCGCGGGGGTTCCAGGGTTGGATGTGGTAGAGGCGGAACAGCAACAAGCTTACGACTGTCCCGATGAGAATCGCTGCCAGAAAGCAGGCGGCGAAAGTAATCAACAAGCGCTTGTACAACGGCGTGCGCCGCCATAGGCAGGGCGGAGGTCGGTTAGCCGGGGCTTTGAAATGGCATCATTCGTCGGGCAGGTCCTCCTTCGAGAATGACAATTGGTAGCGTTGGGATGTGCCGTCACATGCCCCCGTGTGACGGAAAAACAGACACTAACTGGCAGACGAGGGCGTCTGCCAGCACGATTTGACTATTGTCGGGCAGATTCAAGAGATCATTCTATTCGTCGGGCAAGTCTTCTTTCGAAAAAGACAATTGGTAGCGTTCGATGCGCTGATTTCCCCGGTCGCAGATGTACAGGACACCGTTATGATACGCCAGTCCGGAAGGATGATCCAGAAGATTGCCGATTTCGACGCTCAGCACGGTATCTCGGTGAACGAATGTGGTCTCCGGGGGTAGTCCTTCCGGATACGTGACCAGAGTATCCGTCCAGACGGTAGGACTCGGAACGACCGTCACTGCCGCGTTCTGTCGGAAATTGCCGTCCTGGTCGAACACCTGAATGCGGTTGGAATCGGTGTCGGCGACATAGATCCAGCCCAGATCCGTTTCCGTTAGAGGCGCTGCCACCACATCTAACGGTTGGGAGAATCGGTTCAACTGCATAATGTCGCTGGCGAAGGAAAATCCCACCGTGTAAGCGCCGGTTTGACCGACCTCCTGCATACGTTGTACCAAAAAATTGCCGTCGATTTGAGTAAAGTAGATTTGATTATCGGCATCGACCGAAATGCCTCGAGGATTGGTGGTCGTGCCGGCTCCGGTTCCATGGGTGGCGACCAGTCCAGTTTCCTGACCAATGAAGGAATAGCCGATCGATCCATTACCAAGCAGCAGTAGTCTGTCCCACACGATTTCGATCTTGTGAATCCGGTTCCGACCGCTATCCGTTGCGTAGATCTCGGGATATGCCGTGGAGGCAGCCACGCCTTGAAAAGACGCATTGTCCTCCGTGTAGAACACGGTAACGCTCATCAACGAGTCGATCAACGCCTGGTCCTGGTTCCAGGTGATGTCGATGACAATCCAATTGTCGCCCGGGGTCAGCCCGCTGTAATAGGCATCCAACGCACCGGCGAAGTCCACCATCGAGGTGTCGCCCGAAACAGTGTCCAGCAGCACGAACGTTTCCGCAACCGCTTGCACTCCGTACAAATTGATATAGTGATTCCACCGATAGAGTGTGTCTGAGCCGTTGGCGATGAAGACATTCAAGCGGGTATCCATGCCAACCCCGACCGGTGAAATGACCGGACCAATTTGATCCAACCCGCCGCTGCGAAGGATATTCCCGGCGGCGTCCATTGCGGTGATATACGGATTGTCCCGGTCCGCTACAAAAATGATTCCGTCTGATCCCACATCTGCATCCACCGGATCGGAAAATCCCTGCCAGGAGGGATTCAATCGAACCAAGGTTGTCTCTCCGGCGGTGAAATTGCCCGTTCCCTCGCTGGGCGTGGGCAGCCTCATCTTCTCCCCGCAGGAGACAATCAGCAGGAACGAGATCGGAATGAGGACGCTCTGGATGCTTATCTTCATGATTGTATTAGGATTTCGAGTCCATGGGCAAGATGCCCATGGTACGAGGAAAAGTCCCAGGGGCTTCCAGCCCGTGGATAGGCTATAGCTCAATCGTCACTGATGAGCGGTATGCCTGAGTCAAAATTCCCATATCCGAATAAGCGAAGTCAATATGGAAACGATGACCCTTGAAAGGGAATATGACGCCTGCTCCCGCCGACCAGGATTCGGAATCGTGATTGACCTTGTATCCAACCCGGACGACCAACCGTTCCAGATAGGTCGTCTCGTCGCCCAGGGACAAGCTTTCTTCGGTATCGACCGGATGATTGAGCTGAACGCCGACCACCGACCGAATGCCGCGCCCCTGGTACAGGCTCATATTGCCGCCCATCCTGAAAATAGTGGGCGGCGAAAATGCCTCATAACGGCGTTCAATGATATTGCCGTCCTGGTCGGTCACCTGGGCATGCCCTTCCGGTCGCAGGTTGGGTCCGAAATTAACCAACGTCACGGCGAAGGTGAGATCGCGGAAGCCCGTGTAGTAGCACGTGCCCAAATCCATCATCACGCCCCACATATGAATTCCCGCCAAATCCTCTCGCACGATCTTGGTGCCGACTCCTGCGGCAAATCGGTCGATGAAGAGATAAGAATAGGTTAGCCCTGCAAACACATCGCTGAAAACGAAACTATTGCCGGTACCCTGGGGAAGGTACTCGGTGCGTTCCATCATGTCGTTCGTGCCAAGATTGCCCAGGACGATGCCGACTGTGCCCCATCGATGTAGCGGGATCGCTGCTCCCAGTGCGGCGTAGTAGATGTCGGCGGGAAACGACAGGTAGTGGAAAGCGAATTCCGGCTTCTGAATCCAACCGATGCCGGCAGGATTCCAGAACAAGGCATCGACGTTGTTCGCCATTCCCACAAATGCGCCGCCCATTCCTTCTGCCCGGGCGCCGATCCCGATCTTCAAGAAGGTCATAGACGACGTGCCCGCGCGCTGACCACCTAAGGCAGGTATAATCTGAGCTTGGCTGGTCACGGTAAGGGCGCCAATGACAATGCAGAAGCCGAACACGCAGTACCACGGGCATCTTGCCCGCGGACGCTTAAGATATGTCGGTATCCCGTTGCGGATGGGCACTGCTTCCTGTCCTTAGAATGAAACGGTGATGCCGCTCAGGATCGTTCTGGGCCTTCCGAACCGCGACGGATCGTCCGGCGGCAAATCCTGAGGGCTGTCTTGCCAGGTGATAGGAATCACGTCGCCCGGCTCATAGGCACGACCGGTCAATGGATTGATGGTATTGGGTGTCCGGTCATTAAGCAGGTTCTCGATTTCCAGGAACCACTTGAGCCTGATGCCCCCGACCTGGAAATTCTTGTATATATTAACGTCCCAGGAGACGAGGCTTGACGACAAGGCGCCATATCTCTCCTCGTCGTACACTTGAGTACCGCTTGCGAGCTGGATAAGCGGCGTGTATCTCTTTCCGGATTGGAATTCGATTCTGGATCGGATTCCCATATCTTTTGGAAACGGAATTCCCCATGGTCTGGGGTCATCAAGACTTCGGTAGAAGTGTAACGTTAAGGTGGCAATGATCGGCTTGTCCCACCTCATATATTCTTCGCCCAGGGTCTTTTCCTGAATCTCACCGGCTGCCACCAGCAGATTGGTGTTCGACGAGGACGACTTGCCGGTCACGATGCTGTAGGTGAATTCCAGGCTTCCCGTCAAGTACCGGGCAGCACGCTGTCTCAGGCGCAGTTCGACCCCTCGAGCTCGGGCGTAGTCCTGATTGAAATACATGAAGTACGAGATATTTCCATAGCGGGGATTGTCCCACGAAATGTCTTCGCTCGTTGGGTAATCGAACAAGTCCTTGTAGAAGGCAGTCGCTTCCAACACCTGATTCTGAGAAAACTTGTGCTTCAATCCCAGTTCGTATGCCACCGTGATCGAAGGATTCAAATTAGGATTGCCGAACAATTGATAGGTGGCGGCAGACTGAGACCTCAAGTGAGCGTACACGTAGGAATACTTCGGTCGTTGCGAGAAATGACCGTAGGAAAAGAATAGCATGTCGCGGTCGGTTACCGGATGTGAAATTCCGATGCGGGGGGACAAATGTCCTTTGCCACGATGTCCGAACAGCCCAAAAGTGTCCTCTCGGAATAACCGGCGTGCTTCGTCAGTCAAGGTTGCTACGTTGGGATCGTTGATAACATCTTCCACATATTCGCCGGGGAACCAGTAATCAAATCTTGCCCCCACATTGGCAATCATGCCCTTATAGCGTATCTGATCCTGGAGGTAGGCGGCTCCGGCATTGGGATACACATGATACATGTCCCAATTCCGCCCGAGACCAGAAGTGCCGATCCAGGGAGCGTTGATATGCAGTAGTTGCAGTTCGGTGTACTCGCCGTTCCAACCCGTCTTGATTTGATGCATCTCGCTCAAATGGCAAGTCAGATTGGCTTCCAGGCTGTACGTGTCGCTGTAGTGGTCGTGCCAGGACTCGGCGTCGCCGCTGTCCCAGAAACCATCTCCTTGACGGATCGTCAGGTTTCCCAAGAGATCGGGAATGTAATACACCGGATCGGTGTCCAGATGTTCGACGTAGTCGGTCCAATCCAGATTCCTGACCGCGCTGTGCACTCGTATGAAGAACCGTGCCATGATCGCCTCGTAATACGTTTTCTGGGACAGGGTGTGCTTCCAGTGCAAAGATGTCTGGATCGATTCCCGTGTGAACGTATTATAGTTGTCCAGAATATTGATGTAGGCGAACGGGAAGTATTCTTTGTCCTCCAGCAAAGGCTCGAAATATCCCTGGTTGATTTGCAACGACCGTCCATAGCCGAAGGACAGCTTCCGTTTCTGGTCAAATTCCCATCGAACCTTTCCCAAAAACGACCAATTATTCTCTTCTCGAGGCGCAAACAGGTCGTAGGAAGATTTGATTGGGAATAGCTCCGTGGCATGAGGAAGGTAGGTGTCAGAAATGTACCCATATCCGTTGATGAAGAAATAGCCCTTCCCTGGCAAGCCCAATCCGGCGCCAAAAGCAGAGGTGGTCAGCAATTCCGGTCCGCCAAGATTGAATTCGGCGACATTGGTACGATAGCCTTCAAACTCGGCGGTTCCTAAGTGGTCACTCTTAATGGTGACCGCGCCCTCGTACCGATCGCCTCCTTCCTTGGTGACGACATTGACCACTCCCGACATTGCTTGCCCATATTCCGCATTGAATCCACCGGTGACGACCTCCACCTCCTTGATCGCTTCCGCCGACAGGTAGGTGCCATATCCCTCGCCCGATATCGGATCGCGGACGCGGACTCCGTCAACGATGGTCAGGCTTTCGTCGGATCTCCCGCCCCGAATGTGGATCTCGTTGTCATCAGACACCACCCCCAATTGTTCTGTCACGATATCTCTGACATCTTCGACCTGAGCATTGGCAATGTCCTCAGAGGAGATCCGCACTCCTGAGCTGGTGCGGTCAGTCTCTACCAGTGGACGTTCCCCGATGACCGTCACTTCCTCGCCGGCGGCAAGAACGGTGGACATCATCTTGAACTCCACCCGCGTGACCGTGCCTCCACGCACCGTGATTCCGGTATGGAGCTGCTCGGTATAGCCCAGTACAGTGCATTGAATATCGTATGATCCCTGTGATAAATCCGAGATGGTGAATTTGCCCTCCGGATCGGTGGCTGCGCCTTTGAATGTGCCTTTGACGACGACATTCGCGGACAAGAGGGGCTCCCCGGACTCTGCGTCCACAACCAGACCCTCGATTGAGCCGGAAATCGCCCACGTCATGGACGGAATTGCCAACCCGAAAGCCACCAAGATTACCAGCAAGATAGTCTGCCGGGAGCCGACGGGGTGACGCTCTCTGGCTGCCGTCAGATTGGGTAATATAGTGGAGAGGATGTGGAAAAGGTGCGTCATACTAAAGCCGAATTCGGCGCAAAAAAGACACGGGATCGGCAAATTCAGTGAACAGGACATAGTCCAAAAATTGCCCCGCAGAACTGAGCCCATCGACTCGGTGCAACGGAAAATCGCAGAAGATCAATCGTCCCGGACCACCGGCAGGATATCGCAAGCCCACGCAAGGGTTCGATTCTTTGATCAAGATGTAAAGAGTATCCGACAGACTGTCCGGCATGAATCCGAATCCCGTGCCGTCCAAATGCGGGATGAATGCTGTGGCTTGCAGATCCGGGAACGGAGCGATCTGCGATTCGAGCAAATTTCCGCTGGATATTCGATTGACCTGGTTAGTGACACTGTCAATGTGAGAAAATTCGAACGGCGGATCATCATAATTCGCGCCTTCGCCCAGGTCAGTGGAAAATACGATGACATGCTTGCCGTCTTCAATGTACGCGGTCAAAGACGATGACGCGTTCCCCAGATTGGAATTGGGATCGCAGAACCAGATGACCTTATCGAAATAGTTGAGACTCGCCATGATGTCGGTGGGGGAGTAAGGCAGACCGCCGGCGACGTTCCAGATAGAGTAACCGCCCGGCGACAGGGAGTCCAAAATTGCCATGTAGAACTGACGGGCGACGTCTTCGTTAACTCCCGATACGCGTTCGTCATCATCCACCAGCACGATGTCGCCGACGGGTGCTTGCACCCACCACAAATTAGGTGCGTTGTGGTCGGCAGTGTCGGGGAATTGAATGGTCGGGCTGGTGGCGCCGGCAGTATCGCGGGCGAAAATATAAAAGGTGTGGAATCCTTCCGAAATGTCTGTCAGTGTGATTGAGCTTTCCCACCCTGCCAGATAATTCCAATTGCTGGTGTCGTCCAGAGTCCAGTAGAGACCAGTGATGGTGGAGTCGCCATCCAGATCTGTCACTTCCCAGATGAGGGTGCGTGTCGGGAAGGTGACAGTCGTATCCTCGGGATTTCCGGATGGATTTGAATTGACTCGGAACGTGATAGATGGCGCCGTATTGAACACCGGAAACGTCAATTGCGCTGGCGTGGGATCCAAAGCCCCGTCGTTGTCGATGGCTCGAACCTGGAACGTGAAGATATCGAAGGGCTCCCGAAGCGGCAAATAGAAAGTCGCCGACTCCTCCGTGGTCTCCACCCAGGAGCTGTCATAATCCCAACGGTATTGATAGCCGACCACCTCTCCGTCGGGGTCCTGCCCCCACCAATAGACCTCCTGGCGGCTGGACGTGGTATCAGGAAGAGTCGTGGAATCAGGCATGACCAGGAACAGGTGCGTGTCCGGAGGCAGATTTCCGACCGGATTCTGGGTGGGTTGTTCTGCGCAGGAAATGACCAAGATAGCCAGGAGGATTGTGGGAAAACTTCTCACACTGCGACCGTTGGCGGCATTGTGATGTCGGGTGGGGACACCCGACATCATGCAAATGCACGATGTGGATGGAATGTGGTGTCAGGTGTCCTCACCTGACACCACCGGATCTGCCAGATTGCTGCCAGGCGTTGTCCCCAGCAGCGAAAAACAGGCTTACTTGAGCAACACCATCTTCTGCGACAACAGATGATTGCCTGAGGACAAATGCACGATGTAGATCCCGGAGGATACCGGAACGCCCTGTTCGGAATTGCCGTTCCAGATGACGTGATGGATGCCGGGTATCACAGGACCATCCGCGAGTTTCCGCACTTGCTGTCCCAAAACATTGTACACGATGATCGTAACGTGGGCAAAATCCGGGACGGTAAATGGAATGACGGTCGCCGGGTTGAACGGGTTGGGATAATTAGGCGCTAACGACCAAACCAGCGGCAATTGCACATTGCCGTCGTCTCCAACGGAAGGCGCGCCCTCAAAATCGTCGTCATCGCGCGGTTCCAATTTGAAATCATTGTTGGCGTACTTCAAAAGCCCGGTCACCATATCGATGTGGTCGCCGACCTGAGGCACATACGTGTACACTCCGTCGTCATCGATTCGGCAGGTGTCGCTGGAGGCATCGGTCACCGACCATTCGCCATACCCCAGGTCGGCATTGACGACGGTGATGTCTGACAATCGTACCAGGCAGCTTTCGAAAGACTCTGCCTGCGATGATCCGGTTCTGATCTGGGCGCAGGTGACCGCGACAGCAGGCGGCAAAGGATTGCCGTTCGAGATGATGGAATACGCCGTGATGGTGCCGAGTTCGGTGAATCCGTAATATTCGGCAACCGTGCCCGTGATTGAGATCAGGTCGCCCCTGGATGCGACGACCGACACTGGGTCGGATGTGTAATTGTAAACATAGATTCCATTCCAGGCTCCGCCGGTGCCATGCGGGTCAGTGGCATCCTGGATATAGTACCGACGACCGGCTGACAACGGGAAATCCGTAGTATCGGCGGTTACAACTGCCTGGACGGTTGCCACCGTGCCGGCATAGGGTGAGGCGCCGCTCGGGTCAGTGGTGTACTGGATATCGTAGATGGTCGATGCCGTTGCGTTACTGACACGAACAGAATAGAGCGAATCTGGCGCATCCGGTGGGTCAGTCGATTCCAACTCCTCGTCATCCATTGCCCAAACATAGTACTCAACTAACGTCTGATCCGGTTGCGGAGGTATTACTCCTCGGTAGGTGATCTCTCCGATAGGCCAGAGGACCGTTTCGTGAAACGTACCGCCATTCAAGCGATAGAACAAGGATGCCTCGTCCACGCCACCGTTATCCATGATTGAGGTGATCACGACGATAGTGTCATCGGATGTGGGCGCCAGGGGCTCGTGATGTGTCCCTGAAATGAGAGGTGGTCCCGTCGCCAGGATCAAATCAGCTGAAGTGCGGGGCATGATGGTGTAATTGCCGTACACCTGGTAGATCAATCCTGTAATGGACTCGAACGGAGTGCCGAGCGGCGGTTGACCGTAACTGAACAAGCTGTCGGAATAGGTGCGTATGATGCACTCGCCTGTCGCGTCACCCACATTGAACTGCCGGTATGGCGAAGAATTGTCGGTGACGATCACATTCTCCACACGCACCAGGCATCCTTCGTATTGCTCCGCCAGAGAATCCGCGAAATTGTTGGAATCCAGCACGCCGCAAGTAAGAATGATCGGTGCCGGCAGCGGTCGATTCTCATCCAGGATTTCGACTTCGCTGATGGTCACCAATTCCGTCATGCTCGATTGCCGCCCGGAAAATGTGCTGTATTCGCTGACCACGGCGGTCACCTGCACGGAGTCGCCGATCAAGGTGGCGAAGGCGCTGTTATCTGCATTATAGACCAAAATCCCATTCCAGGGACCATCGGCGGGCTCACCCATGTAGAACGTGATGTGGCTGCCGGCATAGAACAATCCGGCGCCAGCGGTCACGTTCCCCCGGACCAGGACGGTATCGCCGACGAAAAGAGAGCTGTCCTGACCCAGCGGAACCTCCTGGATCTCGTAAATGCTCATCAGGGGTTGAGCAAAGGAAGGTCCCGCCAGTGCGATCGCTGCCATTGTCATTGCGAATAACCAGGTTGGCGATCGCCGGATGACGCGTGAATTTCTGTACATGATGCACCTCTCTATGAAGAGCCGTTGGACGATCTATTGTAATATAAACGATTCTATGAACTATGTCAAGTATAATCCGAACGGCGTTCGGAGATACCCGCGGTGAGAACTATTTGATGACGAGGAACTTTCCGACTTGTGTGTTTCCGTGGAGGTCCTCCACAGTGAAGAGATACAATCCGGTCGCGACAGCTTGCTCGTGCTCCGAAATCAAATCCCAGGCGTGTTCGCCGCCCGGAAGCGCACGGCGGCTGATCCCGAAACCGGTTGACAGCCTCTCGACGTCAGAGCCGGTGTAGGTGGAAGCATCGTGTTGCATGGTCTTGACCAGATCGCCCGCCAGACTGAAGACCTTGATCGTGCAACGATCCGGCAGATTAGCGAACCAGATCAGCCGTTCCCGGTCACCTGACCCATCCCAAGCCGCTGCCACTTTGTAAGGATTGGGATACACGTATGCTTCGCCTGCAGCGCTCGCTGGCGGAGTCCCGGGATATGTGAAGGTCAGATTTTCGTCGATGTCGCTTTCCAGGCTCGCCAGATTATTCTGCGGATCGCCCTGATCGAAGGCGGTCACTGCAAACGCATTGCCGGTGGGCCAGCCGTTCAAAACTCCTTCGTTCACGAATTGATACTGGTACGTAATACCATCCACTGTGATGGGCTCGGGAAGCCTGATCGGCTCAAGTCCCGTGTCGTAACCCAGGTCATCGATCAAGTCGAATTGTGCAAGCAGCGTGTACCCGCCTTCGATTCCTGTGGTCTTCCGAGATGAGTAGATGCGATAGCCTTCAAAATCCTCCAGTCGAGTAATGGGATCGATCGCGCTTTCGGGCGAATTGTCCCACAGCAGCCTCACTCGCCGGTCTCCGGGCAACACCAGTAATCGGGGAGAGGGTGGCGGAGCCGGCAAGATGTAACGATTTAAGACTCCATCGTGATTGGTGTCTTCTTCGGACTGCAGAACCCCGTCCCCATTAGAATCCTCGCCGTTGTACGCGATCTGCGCCCAGTTGGCATTCAACGTCAGGTTGGCACGGCGCTCAGGCGAATCACTCTCTCCTGCAGCCCATCGCCCACAGACGATGGCATACACAACATGGATGGTCGAGTCAGGCGGAAGATCTCCCAAAGACCCGCAGGTGACCAGCATCATCCAGCTTCCGTCATCAACCAGAGGATCGTTCGGAATTGCCGCCAAGTTCCCCTGAGTGGACATTTTGTCGTAGCGCTCGATGTCGTCCACCGGCATCACGAAGTCCGGATATTCGAACGAGCTGGATCGGTTCCACTCCCATTGATTGTAGTTGACTGCCAACTCTGACGGCATTGGTTCGCTGCCAACAAAGCGGACGCCGATATAGCTCTCAGACCAGCCGTCGTCGCCGTCAGCGTCAAACGAGTATGCCGTGCGGTGTTCTTGATCGAAACCGTCCAGATTATCGTACCAGTTCCATCCGCCGCCCGGTTGATAGATGTCGGTATAATTCATATTTCCGACCGAGACATCAAGCCAGTATCCCGCGTACACTTCTTCGATCGAGCGGTCGGACACATTGGTGATCGTGACGTTCAATATCACGAAGGCATCAGCGAAAGAGTAATTCCAGGCATACGATTCCAGGTGCACGGCAATCCCCAGCGGCACATGGTCGGGGATTTCCACTGGAGGTATGGTGCCCGGCACTACCGTGTTGGTATCGGTGAAGTTGCATATGAAGTCTTGATGCGATACGGCGTCAGGCGAGAACACCGGCGATGTCAACAGTGACGACCGCACCTGAATCGTGTCAGCCGGATCCGCGGTATTGGTGAATTCGAAACCTGCTTCCCCGAACTCGAAAACACCATCCACGATGCCGGTGGAGACTCGTTTGACTCCGCCGACCTTCCCGCCAATCCATATTCCCGCGTAACTGAGATGCTCCACCTGTTCGATTTCCAGAGCTGGCGGCAGTTTGTACATGCAGGACGGTTGATCCTCACGTCGGTATCCCTGACCCAATAAACCGAAATTGGTGATAGTAAGTCCGAGAGAGCCGACTTCGGTGTAGTGCCAGTAGTCGTCCATAGCGATATGCCGCATTGGAGGGGGAGTCTGACGGGCAGATGCTGGAACGGAGATGGATAAGAAAATGATCGGGATGATCAGGACTGGTGGATAGAGCCGAGACATGCAGCCCCAACGGATAAAGCGAGAAAGCAACCTACGCATTGACCGGGATAGTGTGGTCCGAAAAGTTGGAAAGATTACGGGCAAGACTCGAGACCGGGTCATCCCGGTCCCGAGTCCCTATTCTAACAAAGCAGCCAAATCGTCAAGGAAAAGGAGATTCGAATGGTCGCAGCCGCATACGATGGCACCTGATTCAGGGCTGACGCCGCCTTCTTAGTTGTTGGCTGTCACGTAGTAGAATCGAACCAGCGTCGGTGAGCTGGCACCGCCGACGTGAGTGTAAGTGGTATTGCCGCTGGTCGAAGCTGCCAGTACCACCCACGGACCGGTGGCAGTACCGGAATAGTACACCTTGTAGTCCGCAGCGCCCACCACATCGGTCCAGGTCAACACCACATTACTGCCGGATATCCTGACGACCAGGTCATCCACTGCTGCCGGTCCGGAGGGCACGAAGTCCGAGAACATCCTCGGCGTGAGCTGGTAACCATCGAAGTAAGGGGACGAGGCATCAAACTGACCGGCGCATCCGATTACTCCGATCGCCCCCACCGGAATGACATTGCCAACGATGTCCGTGCTGGAATCGATGTAGATGTCCAGCGTATCGGGACCGACCACGTAGTGATACGTGGTGCTGCCGACAAAAGTACCGATCTCCACAAACTGTCCGCCATCGACACGTACCAATCGCCCTTCGTATGATTCGCCAAAAGCGGGCAACGTCACCGGTGTAGGTGTGACCATGTTGCCGCTTGACAAAATCGTGATGATCGGATCATATCCGGAGACTGGCTCATCCACCATTTCGGTCAAGCCGTTATAGAAGCCTACCCACGAGGTCAATTCGATGGAATCGCCAATGACGATGCCGCTGGACACAACGGCGGGATCGAAGAATGCGACTCCTCCGGTGGCGTCCTGGACATATGCCGGACCGCTGGTTCCTAACTGACCAGCGCAGGTGACCAGAGCTCGAACCATGAACAAGGAATCCAAACGAATCGGTACGCCGTTGACATTATTGGCGCGAACATACGAAATCGGCGTGACATGAGGTCCGCTGGACACGGTATAGGTATAGTGACTGCCAGGGGCGCCTATGGGATCGGTCGTAACCGCTGCGCTGTCATCGACGGCGGATACATAGAAATCGACCACATCGTTCAATGAGCGGGGTGGTATCCAGGCTCCATATATACTGTCGTTAGCTGCGCCGTCATGATGTAATCCATCGTCGAGCATCGTAACCTGTGTCCGAAACCAACCGCCTCCATTGACTTGATAGTACAAGCTGACACTTGCAAGACCATGATCATCGGACGCCCGAGAAGTCACCCAAACTGTGTCGCTTGGAGTCGGGAACAACGGCAGGCGGAGAGTAGTCCCCACCGCAGGAGGCTGGTTGCCGAACGTAATGATATCTGCGATGAATCGCGGGAGGATCTCGTAGCCCTCGAACAGGGGTGAGACCGTGTCGTATTGACCCAGACATCCGGCGATATCACAGGTTGCCGCTGGTATCGCAGTTCCGATAACTGTGGTGACTCCGTTGTCGATGTATACTTGCAGGCTGTCGGTTCCAACCACGTAATCATAATTGCCGATCGCGAAGGTGCCTGTCTGCACGAAATGTCCGCCGTTGATTCGAAGCAAGAGCCCTTCCGTGCTTTCCCCGACCTGGGAAATTGTGACGACCTGCGGAGCCACCGGATTGCCCGTGTTCTGAATCAATATCACGGGCACCGTGGTCCCGCCTCCGGGACTGGGAGATATTTCGATCAAACCATTGTAACCGAAAATCCAACCCATGACTCTCACCGAGTCACCAATGACAATTCCCCTGGCAGTGACCGAGGACCCGTACACTGCAATGCCTCCGGTGGCGTCCCTGATATACGCCGGTCCGGTGGTTCCATACTGATTCGCGGCTTCCACCAATCCCCTGACCATAACAAGTGTGTCCAGCAGCAGAGGATACCCGTTCGCATCGATGGTCTTGACCGAGGCGATCGAACTCACCGCGAGGAATTCCACAGTATAGCTGACCGGGGCGCTGGATCCGCCGGCGGGATAGGTTGAGACCTCTCCGGAATCATCGGTAGCTTCCACAAAGAAGTCGATAGCCGTGTCCGGATCGTAATTCGGGATGTATCCGCCGTACACACTGTCGCCGGCTGCACCGTCTCCGTGCAGACCGTCATCCAGCATCGGCACCGTGTAGCGCCCGTAACCGCCACCATTAACCTGATACCGGATATTGATGGACACTAGCGCATAGTCATCGTACGCTCGGCCGGTGACATTGACCTGGTCGATGCGGGATACGATATTTGGATACCATGTGGATTGGGTTAAAGTCGGCGGATTGTTCCCTGGCAGCGCAGACGATCTTGTTGGTGTCGGTGTGATTCGGTCAACCCAGTCGGACGCCAGGTTATTGTCCACGCCCACCGTGGCTCTTTCTAAGCTATGACCGGAGACCACATCGGGGCAAAGTTCTGCGCCAGGATTGGCATCATCGCCGGGCAGGTTATTGCTATTGGGGCTGTCGTATAGTATCGTATCATAGTAACCAGACCCATTGGTAATCCTCACGCCGTCGCTTTCCGTGCCGCCGTTCTGAAAGACGAACATCGTGATAATATCCGGAATTACCCCAAAGTCGCTTTGCACCAACGATCCGCCGATCAGCAAGTAATCCGAAGGTTGAATTATCGTTCCCGGTGGAATCGCAAAGGATCCGGTGGGAAAGGACGCCCCTGCCCATTCGATCACCCAGGCCGTCAGGTCAACCGCGCCGGCGCCATTGTTGTACAGCTCAATGAACTCGTGATTATCATCCACACTTGGCGCATCGTAGTAAAGCTCGTTAATCACCACGGCTCCTTGAACAACCGGAGCCCAGGTCGCTGCCATCAACAGCATCGCACAAAGCCATCTAAAGCTTCTCATGAATTCCTCCTCGCCTGGTCATCTTGAAAATCGGATCGACTTGCTGATCCACCTCTGTCACCCGCTATATCGGATCTCAGCGTTGGCATCGCACATCATCGCGAGACCTCGGGGCGACCCGGCAAATCAGCTCACTGGTAACTCTTCGAAAATTCTGAGGTACAGGTTTGGCGAAATTCCCATCAGCGATCAGGATTCCCCGGTCGGGAACCCTTGCACCGCTTGAATTCCAATTTCGCCTGCTGTAACGTTAGAATATACTTATTATAAGCAATTAAGTCAAGGGAAAAAAACAAGAATGCATCGATTTTCCGACCCTCTATTTCTTGATAAAGCCATTGACGTTAATAAGAATGTTTTGTATATTTATGGGTGATTTGCTATAGCTACCGTTGCGGAGTCCGTGATTTAGAAAGATGCCATGATCGACCTGCACACCCACACCTTTTTTTCCGACGGAGCCTTGGGTCCGGCGGAACACATCCAGCGAGCACATGATTTCGGATATCAAGCGATCGCCTTGACCGACCACGCGGATGCATCGAGCGTGGAATGGATTATTGAACGAGTTCGAGAGGCTTGCGAGCAGGCAAATACTTATCTTCCGATCCGAGCTCTCTACGGAGTGGAACTCACGCACATTCCTCCGGCGGCGATCCCACAATTGGCAAAACGTGCCAGGGATGCCGGAGCTCAGATCGTGATCGTACATGGTGAGACCTTATGGGAACCGGTGCTGCCAGGCACGAACTCCGCAGCAGTTCGCTCCGATATCGATATCCTGGCGCATCCTGGACTGATCTCCGAAGCAGACGCCCGAGTCGCTGCCGAGAGTGGAATCCACCTCGAAATCAGCTCTCGAAAAGGTCACTGCCTGACCAACGGGCACGTGGCAGTCCTGGCAAAACAAACGGGCGCCAGACTCGTTTTCAATTCCGACGGACACAGCTACCAGGATTTCGTTAAGGAAGAGTTAGCTCGCAAAATCCTCCTGGGTGCGAATCTGACCTCCGACGACTGTCAAACGCTCTTCCGAAATTCCCGCGAAATCGTGCATCGGCACTTTCCGGACTTCTGGTGATTATTCTTAGATCTCGGCGTACCTGCACACGTCCGATCTCAAGATAAGCGGCGCATGTTAATCCATTATTGGGAAACTAATGAAAATATGTTACAAGGAGGCAGAAGTATGAGATCATTACTCCTGGTATCAAGTCTGGCACTGGCGGCATGCCTATACGCTGAACCCTGGGAATTGTCCGTCGATGCCAATTTGACTCTCACTCAGAATTCCTACAGTGACAATTGGGCAGGGGGTGAAACGGGCTCAGTGGCATGGGTGTCTACTTCCAATGCATCGGCGAAAAAACAGCTCACCGAAAAGCTGAACAGCACGAGCACGCTTAAGTTGTCGTTCGGGCAGACCCACAGCCAGGACGCTGTGACGAAAAACTGGCTGAAGCCCGCCAAAACGACCGATCTCGTCGATTTCGAGACTATCCTGAGATTCACTCTCGGTGCGTTTGTGGATCCATTCGTATCCGGTCGCCTGGAAACTCAGTTCCTGGATCAGCGGGACACGACCAAGACCCCTACTTTCAATCCGATGACTTTGACGGAGAGCGCCGGCGTGGCGAAAATCCATATTAAAGAGGACAAGCGCGAATGGAGTTCGCGACTGGGATTCGGTCTCAGGCAGCACATCGACCGCGATGTCTTGATTGACCCTGTGAATGACATTCGAGAGACTCAGACGTCCAATGATGGTGGAATCAATTTCGTCAGTGAATTTAAGAGCCCATTGGCGAAAGAACGAATCACTTTGAATAGCAAGCTCACTCTTTTCAAGGCAGTCTTCTTTTCGGAAGCGGACGCCCTCGAGGGTCTGCCGAACCAAAACTACTGGAAAGCTGTCGATATCAACTGGGAGAACATCTTCGCCGCCAGCATCAGCAAATACATCATGGTCAGCCTGTACTTACAGCTGCTCTATGACAAAGAAATCGACCTGGCAGGTCGTTTCAAACAGACATTGGCTCTGGGATTGACCTACAAGCTTGTCTGACAGTGAGAGGAGATTGGTATGTTCAAGGAATTCAAAGAATTCGCCATGCGGGGGAATGTGGTGGACATGGCGGTTGGTATCATAATCGGTGCCGCGTTCGGAGCCATCGTTGCGTCGATGGTCGCAGATGTCGTCATGCCGCCCATAGGATTGATGATAGGCAATGTGGATTTCTCCAATCTATTCATCGTTCTGAAGCACGGAGTAACCGAGGGACCATACGCTTCCCTTGCCGAGGCGCAAAAAGCCGGTGCGGTCACTTTGAATTTCGGGAAATTCGCCAACACTATCATCGGGTTCGTGGTCGTTGCCATCTCGACGTTTATCTTGATCCGCGCCATGAACAAGGTGAAGCGCAGCGAAGAGGTCCCAGCCGCGGTACCGACGACGAAAGAGTGCCCGTTCTGCTTTTCGGTTATTCCCTTGAAGGCATCGAGATGTCCCCAATGTACCTCGGAATTGCCTAAAGCGTGATCTTGTTCGGATACCTGAATCCTGCTGGGAGATTTCGATTATCGGAATCAATCCAATGAGGGCACTGTGTTGAGCAAAGATGTCAAATCATGCCCGAAGTGCGGCTATGAAAACAAGGCTTCTGCCAAAATGTGCGGACTGTGCGGTTCCGTGTTTCCCGATGTCGCTGCCGCCATCGACGCCGATATCGCTCGGGGTGTGGCTGCTGCCACCATTCACGAGCCGCCGCTTATCTTTCGACACGACTTCGTGCAGGAGATGTCCAGAAACCGCAGACTTTCAATCCTCTTGCTGATGGGCTTTCCCATTATGCTCGTCGCCATGGGATGGGCAATCGGAGCGTATGCCGGGTACAGCCACTATGGAATCATCGCCGCCACGGTGATCGCTCTGGGCTATCTGACAATTGCCTATTTTGCCGGTGACCAGATGATTCTGAGCTTCAGCGGCGCACATCGTGCCGATCGGACCATCGATCAACAACTCTACAACGTGGTCGAAGAAATGAGCATCGCGGGCGGAGTGCCGATGCCGGAGGTCTATGTCATCGAGTCTGATGCCGCCAATGCTTTTGCCACCGGCAGAGACCCGAAGCATGGAAAAGTCGTAGTGACCCGCGGTCTGATGAAGTTGATGAATCGAGAAGAGCTTCAGGGCGTGATTGGGCACGAGATGAGCCACATCCGCAATTATGACATTCGTTACATGATGTTGGTGTCGGCGTTAGTGGGGGCGGTCGCACTGCTGGCTGACGGATTCAGACGATTTCTCTGGTTCGGGGGAGGTGGGCGTGGACGGCGTACCAGCGGTCGCGGCGGTCAAGCCCAGATTGTTCTCATGCTAATCGGGCTTGTATTCGCGATTCTGGCGCCTTTCTTCGCGATGCTGCTGCAAATGGCAATCTCGCGAAAGCGAGAATTTCTGGCGGATGCCTCGTCGGTTGAGCTGACTCGAAATCCTCTGGGTCTGGCTTCAGCATTGAACAAGTTGGACCATCACCTGGACAAGGAATATCTGGCAGGTGCCAACCGCGCCACTCAGCACTTGTTCATTGTCAATCCTTTACACCAGTTCGGCATGAATTCCGGCGCCCTATTCAGTACTCATCCGCCGATCGAAGCCCGTATCCGCTTGCTAAGATCCATGACTTAATGCCTCAATCATCGCACCGGGGTGATGCTGTTGAACGAGAAGCGCATCCTTGTCATCGGAGGGACTGGATTCGTCGGAGGCGCAATTGCCCAAGGCTTGATCGAGGCTGGCTATCATGTGCGCCTGCTAACGAGAAGTCCCAAGAAAGCCCGACGGATATTCGGTGATCCCGCCGAGATCGTCAATGGTGATGTGACAATCCCTGAAAGTCTGCCGCAGGCATGCAAGGACTGCCATGGTGTCCTTATCAGCCTGCACGCTTACAAAGGCACAGAGAATTTCTTCAAAGTCGAGCACAAGGGCGTAGAGAACATCGCCAAAGCCGCAGCGGAAGCGGGCGTGAAGCAGATTATCATGATATCCGGCGCCAATGTGAATCCCAACGACACCGCGTACTTCATCAAAGCCAAGTATCTCGGCGAACAAGCCGTTTTGACCGGACCGATACCCGCCATCATCCTCCGATGTTCGTGGTTCATGGAATCCTTGCCGCAGATGATCAAGGGTCCTTTAGCGATCGTGGTAGGTCGTCAACCTCATCCGATCCATCTTATAGCATTCAGAGACTTGAATCGGATGATTTCCAGAATCTTCAGCACTCCGGAGTCTGGCAGCAAGATTGTCTGTGCTTACGGTCCCGAAACCTGGACCGTCCACCAAGCCTTGAAGAAGTGTTGTACGGCGTTCTCGCCCTGGCGACCGGTCGTGCATCTGCCGTTGTGGGCATTCTGGATTGTGTCGCGCGTCCTGGGTGGTCAGTTTCCGTTCCTGTATGACCTACTGGCTTCGACAAATCGTGATCCCGAACCGCCAGACACAGGCGAGGCTGCCCGGCTTTTGGGACCGAATACGGTCACGCTGCACCAATGGCTGGAAGCAAAGAAACGGGGGTAAGCCAGGTCCCTACTGGTGCTGATTGATTCGTGATGTCACGAGCGTTTCTGATTCCTCCTGAAGCATAGATGTTGCAAAGAGCGACGGAGCTTGCCAATGCCTCACCTGGCTGCATCAAGCAATTCACAGGTTAATTGTATCGACTGCCAGTCCCCCAATGTTGTGACTGCCTATGTCCGTCAACCGAAGGACAATAACTACGTATTTTCTTCAACTGATTCGATTCCGCCGGGCGACGACCGTTATGTGATATTGCGTTGCAGCGAATGCGGAAGCATATTCCTGCATCCGGCTTATTGGGAAGAATCCTCCACAATCTACAACACCGAACGATACCACCGAGGATACTTCCCGAACAACATTCACCAGGGCGGCGGTCCGAACCTCGGGTCAACTCGGTTTCCGACAATTGGTCGGTGGCGTTTTCGCCGTCGTGCACGGAAGCTTCTGAAGCTGGCTGCTATGAGGTGCACCCCCGGGTTCAGAGTGTTGGATATCGGTTGCGCCACCGGTCAACTCGTACGTGGATTCAACGACCTTGGTTGTGATGCCTACGGGGTCGATGTCAGCAAGCCGGCAATCGACAACGCGTGTGATAAGCGCCTCAATTTGCACCTTGGACCGATTGAAACCGCAGATTTCCCCGGCGGTTTTTTCGACTTGATCGTCTCCATCGAAACATTCGAGCACCTCGGGCCGCTTGACACCACACTGCAGCACATCCGTCGGGAACTCAAGCCTGACGGAAGGCTGATTATTCAAGTGCCCAATGATATCGATAGTTACCGCGCCAGGTTCTATCGGAGAATCTGGTGGATGGTTCCCCCGATGCACATTCGCTATTTCACTCAACTGAGTATCTCTCGCATCTTTGGTTCCCATGGCTTTATAATCGAGCATACTCGAACGACGGGTGGCTTTGGCATGGATCTGCGCATGATGCTGTCTTGGGCGTTGAAACGAATCGGACTGCATCTCCCCGTGAAGTCTTTGCCCTATCGGATCTCAGCTCAGGGCATCGACCTCCTGTTCAAACCCGTGGATTGGTTCCTGAATTCTATCAAACGGCAGACTGAGATAATGGTAGTTCTGTCTTCCCGAGCGTAGGTCAGATCCCCGCGATCCTGACATTATGGAGTGCGGTAGCCGCCGAGGAGCCTACGACTTGCTACCGCGTAGGCGCCGACTTGTCGTGCGCTTGCCTGCTCGATTACAATAATCCCCCCATGGAGCCGACAATGAAACCCAAAACTATACTCAGTTTGATCGTGATCTTGATTTCGCTGATCATCCTGATCCAGAACACCGAAGTCGTCACCTTCAGCATCTTGTTCTGGAAACTTACCATGTCGAAAATCGTGCTGCTCGTCATCACGATAATCCTCGGGTTCCTGATTGGGTTCCTGATTCGACCGACGGTTCTCAGGAAAAAATACAAAATCGGCTGAGACGCAGCAAACCAGGCTGTAGGAATTGAGTGAGGTTGACTATGCCCGTTCCAGAGTACTTAAAAGATCTTGTAGATTTCCTTGCCAGACTATTTCGCATCACGCTCTTCCAAATCCACCAGACGCCCGTCACCCTGGTGTCAGTCTTCATGTTTGCTTTTGTGCTGGCGGGATTCTTCATTGCCTCCTTCATTGTCAACCGATGGATATTCCGTAAGTTCTTGATAAGATTGCAAATTGAAGAAGGACTCCGATTCACGATACTCCGCATCAGCCATTACGTCGTTTTGGCGGTCGGCGCGGTCTTCGCACTGCAATTCGTGGGAATCGACCTGGGCGGGCTGGCGGTGATTTTCGGATTGCTCTCGGTTGGCATCGGTTTCGGACTCCAGAACGTTGCCTCCAATTTCGTGTCGGGGGTAATTCTCCTGTTCGAACGCCCCATCGTCATCGGCGACCGAATCACCGTGGGCGATTTGGAAGGGGACGTAACTGCGATCAAAATGCGTGCGACCACCGTTCAAAGCCTGGACAATATCTCTATCATCGTCCCCAATTCCGACTTCATCGCAGGGAAAGTGATCAACTGGTCACACGGTGGTCAAATGATCCGCCTCCAGATCGACGTCGGAGTCTCGTACGGTTCCGATATCGACTTGGTATTCCGTGCCTTGCGTGATGTCGCGGCTTCGAATTCAAGTGTGCTGACCAATCCGGAACCAGATATCTTGTTGACCAGCTTCGGCGATTCTGCGTTGAACATGCGACTGCGAGTCTGGATCGACGATCCCAAAATGCATCACAATATCCGATCTGACTTGAACTGTGCCATCGTCCGAAAATTTCGGGAACTCGGGATCGAAATTCCTTTCCCCCAACGAGACTTGCACCTGCGGTCGCCCAGTATTTCTCCTCACATGTGCAAGGAACCAATCGACTCCTGAAAACGTAACACATCTGTAATAATCGAGGAAGACCATACTTGACGATACAGGCGAGGTCAATCATGCAGATGAATGTCGCGCAGAAATTAATATCCAGCCATCTTGTCAGCGGAAAAATGACCGTCGGCGAGGAGATCGGATTGAAAATCGACCAGACCTTGACCCAGGATGCCACCGGCACCATGGTCATGCTCGAGCTGGAGGCGATGCATCTGGACAGGGTCAAGACCGAAGTCTCCGCCCAGTATGTGGATCACAACCTGTTGCAGACTGACTACAAGAATCCGGATGATCACCTGTTCTTGCGGAGCGCCTGCAAACGATTCGGCATTTGGTACAGCCGCCCGGGAAACGGCGTCAGTCATCCCGTCCATGCGGAACGGTTCGGAATCCCGGGTAAGACCCTGTTAGGATCTGACAGCCACACCTGTTCCGGCGGCTCCATGGGAATGCTTGCCATAGGCGCCGGCGGTCTGGAAGTGGCGATGGCGATGGCGGGCGACCCGTTCTTTGTCAGAATGCCGAAAATCCTGGGGGTGAAACTCACCGGCAAATTGCCTGATTGGGTCAGCGCCAAAGATGTCATATTGGAAATGCTGCGCCGATACGGAGTCAGTGGCGGAGTAGGGAAGATCGTCGAGTATTACGGACCCGGACTACAGAATCTGACCACAATGGATCGCCACGTCATCGCCAATATGGGCGCTGAGTTGGGAGCCACAACCTCCGTTTTTCCTTCCGATAATGCGGTGCGCATCTTCATGAAAGCCAACGGTCGCGAAATGGACTGGAAAGAACTTTTGCCCGATCCGGGTGCAGAGTACCATCTGCACGACGAGATCGACCTGTCGAAATTGGAGCCGCTGATCGCGCTTCCCTCCAGTCCCGGGAATGTGGTTCTGGTACGCGAAGTGGCTGGTCGCGAAATATATCAAGCCATGATCGGATCTTCCGCCAATCCCGGATTGAGGGATTTCGCCGTCCCGGCGTTGATCGTAGACGGAAGACAGGTGCATGATCGAGTATCGTTCGATATCAATCCCAGTTCCCGCCAGATCCAGGAGAACTTGATCCAGATGGGATTGTTGGTCAAATTGTTGCGGGCTGGTGGTCGCATCCACCAGGCGGGCTGTAACGGTTGCATCGGCATGGGGCAGGCTCCGGCGTCAGGTAGAATCAGCCTTCGTACTGTTCCCAGAAATTTCCCCGGTCGGTCAGGCACTAAGGACGACCTGGTGTACCTGTGCAGTCCGGAAACCGCCGCCGCATCAGCCTTGACCGGCGTGATTACCGATCCTCGGACACTGGACATGCCCTACCCCAAGTTCGTCGAACCAGAAGAGATTATCCTCAATATGGAAATGCTGATTCCGCCGCCGGAAAACGGGCTGGGAGTCGTGCTGGAGAAAGGTCCCAACATCACATCCCTGCCCAAATTCGACCCATTCCCGAAGGACATCGAAGGGCCGGTTCTGTTGAAATTGGGGGACAACATCTCCACCGACGCCATCATGCCCGCCGGTACTAACGTCTTGCCTTTCCGAAGCAACATAGCTGAAATCAGCAAATTCGCCTTCGCACAGGCGGATCCGACCTTCTACAGTCGGGCATTGAAAAATCAAAGCGCCCATTCCATGGTAGTCGGAGGCGAAAACTACGGTCAAGGTTCCAGCCGCGAGCATGCCGCTATCTCACCCCGATATTTGGGCGTCAGAGCCATCCTGGCGAAGGGCTTCGCCCGCATCCACTGGCAGAATCTGGTCAACTTTGGCATTCTCCCACTGACCTTCACCAACCCTGCTGATTATGACAAGATTGCCCAGGGGGATGTGCTGCGCATGGAAAACGTCCGCGGCGCCATCCAGCAAGGAGACCAAGTGACAGTGTTGAACAAGACCAAAGGCGAGACGTATGTGATGCAACACATCATGTCGCCGAGGCAGCTAGAGATGATGATCGAAGGCAGTCTGGTCAATATCTATCGTGAGCGGCACGGGCAGCCGAAATAAGTAGTAATGCTACAGATGCCCGTCTTTGCATAGTAGTACTGCAGAATCTAATGAATCGATGCTATCAAGATTGAGGTCAAGCGACGTAGAGAAGATGACCGCATCGGGGGATTCTGGTAGTGAAAGGAACGAAGTGCATTCGGCACGACCCTGGTTTCCTCTCATTACGTATGAGGGAGTCTTTGCCAATGCCTTCATCCTCTTGACTGGCGGCGCATTCCTGACGGGCGCCGCTCTCATGTTTGGCGCCAACGATTTCGAGATCGGGCTTCTGGCGGCGATTCCGTTCCTGGCTCAGATCGCGCAGTTGTTCTCCGCGGTCATCATCGACCAGACCGGCAAGCGAAAAGCTATCACCGTCTGGAGTCTGGCTTTTTCCCGTCAAATCTGGTGGCTGCTTCTGCCAGTATTATTCCTCGCGGGCAATGGTAAACTGTACGTTCTGATCGGAATCGTGGCTGTCTCGGGCGTCGCCAACATGATTGCTTCCCCGGGATGGACGTCTTGGGTGGCGGATTTGGTCCCTGACCGGCTTCGAGGACGATATTTCGGCAGACGCAACGCGGTCATATCGGTCAGTACCATCACCTCAATGGTCGGAGGCGGCATTATCCTCGACAAATTTCGCCTGTTGAATCTTGAGCACGTGGGCTTTTTCGTCATCTTCGCCGTTGCCTGCATCTGCGCGTTGGTTGCCTTGATAATTATGACGAAAACGCCCGATCATACCTCGCAAAAGTCCGATCAACCTTTTGCCTGGGCTTACGTTCTCGAGCCGTTGAAAGACCGGAGTTTCCGACATCTTCTCGCCGTGTTCTTCTTCTGGAATATCGCGATTGGCATCTCGGCGGCGTTCTTTGTGCCGCATATGCTGAATAATCTCAAGATGAGCTTCACGCTCATCTCCGTGTACGCCACCCTCGCTACCATGGTAGCGATAATTCTCTACCGACCCTGGGGAGTTATTATCGATCGGTTCGGCTCGAAACCCGTGATTGTCCTGTGTGCATTTGCCATCGGAATTGTGCCCCTGATCTGGCTGATCCCCCGTCCCGGCTACCTGGGGATCCTGTGGTTCGAAGCCCTCTTCACCGGCGTCATCTGGAGCGGCTTCAATCTGGCGTCGTTCAACATCCCCATCGCCAACAGTCCCAAAGAAGGGCGGGCGATCTATCTAGCGATGTTCGCCGTGATCGCGGGCATCGGATTCTTCGCCGCCTCGGTGTTGGGAGGTAGTATCGCTCAGCATCTGAGCGGATTGCATCACCCTTGGGGCAAGCAGACTATCGTCAATTACCACGTCCTCTTCGTCATTTCCAGCATCCTGCGAATCCTCGCCGCTTGCTTTATGCTGTCCTTCCATGAACCCCGCGAGAAGAGCTTCCCGGTGATGATCCAATTCATGGGCTACGCCATACTGCGGCGATTATCCTTCGGTCGTCAGCTGTTCCCGTGGGTATCGAGACTCGAACCGCAAACCGCGGTCGAGAAAAGCATGTAGTAGCCGTTGCTGCATCGTCCAATTTTTCCGTTTTCTGCTTGACAATTGCAGATCGGAATTGTATATTCTGTCATCGAATACGAGATCAATATCCACCCGCCGGGGTCGCTATGAAAACCTTGATTCTCTTACCGCTGTTTTGCCTATGTACTTATGCCAGCGCACAGGTCGATGACATCTTTCTCGGTAACTTCTTGGATATTGATCCTCAACGGCTTAGAGCAAGCGACATCAAACAGCGGATTCCCGAAATCGACACAAGTAGACTGTTCGTGTGGATAGGCTACTGCAATGCGGTTGACAGCGCGCTCGACAGAAGAATGACAACCTACCTTGTGGACTATTTTGACTTGCGCTTGCTTGCGACAAAGGACGCGGTGAACATTGCCGGAGGAAAGTTGGAAGTTGGTTCGCCGATCTACTTTGTATACAAGGGGAAGAAGTATCAGACTCAAGTTATTGAGTTCATATATCTTGGGTGTCAACCCGACACTGCCAACATTTATGCGAGCTGTGCCATCCCAGAGGATCTGCGAGCTGAGGTAACTGACCAGTGGTATTCTTGGTTCAGTTTTCAGATTTTGTGCTCTACAAATCCAAGGATCGATGTCCAGCGGTGCATGTTCGATTGGGAAAGGGTGGTCGAAGACACCGTTCGAGCTGGGGAGTACACTCTCGTTTCGCATCTGAGCGACACTGGAAGAAAGGGGCACTACGACGAGACGCTCTACGAAGCATATGTGAAAGTCGTTCTTGGTTCGGAAATCATCTTCACGACTCCAACAAGTGAGTATCCAGTCAATTACTGTATCGGTGACTTCAATGGGAACGGGAAGATAGATCTTTTTGTTGACTACAATGATGACTACGTGGATACTCACTACGTGATTATCGAATTTGATGGAGCCACCTACGAGATAAAGGAATATGTCATTGAGAACCATGACTGAGATCGTGTTGCGGGAGGCCACCTCTCATTACAGTAGAGAAATTCGAGAAATTCCTTGACATTCTTGACAGACTTTCGTATAATTATCCCAGCGCCTGAGAAACCAAGTCAACGATTTCCTTCACCCCTTTAATTCAATCCGGAGAGATTGGAAAGGGTCGCACATGACACGCCGATCGCAGACAAGAACCTTCAGCCAAGGGTTCTCACGAACCTTCGCCTGGAGGTTTTTTTCTGCGCGTCTCCTGGGCATCCTGCCCATGATATCCATGGTGCTGGCAGACCGCTGAGGGGCTTCAGATGCCGCCCTCGTCCGCCAGGGTCGATGTCAGGATTTCCGTGATCCTGACCCACCACTTGCCCACTTGTCAACTTGATACTTGCCAACCACTAATCGAGGACAATATGATCGCAGTACGCATCAAAAAAGAACTGGTGGACGAAGAAGGGTTGGAACGGACCATCACCCGACTGTCCCATGAAATTTTGGAGCGGAACCGTGGCACTCAGAACCTCGCCATCGTTGGGATCCGCACCCGGGGAGCCGTCCTGGCGGAACGGATTTTTCGGAAAATCTACGAGATTGCCAAGAAGGAAGTCCCGATGGGCATTCTGGACATCACGCTCTACCGGGATGATTTCCGTCGGGCGTTGAGCCAACCCCAGGTTCGGAGCACCGAAATCCACTTTGACATCACCGACATGAATATCGTTCTGGTGGATGACGTGTTATATACGGGCAGGACGGTTCGAGCCGCGCTGGATGCCTTGATCGACTTCGGACGACCCCGGCGAATCCAACTGGCGGTGCTGGTGGATCGCGGGCATCGAGAACTGCCCATCAAAGCCGATTTCGTGGGGAAGAACATTCCGACATCGGTCGGCGAGGAAATTCGAGTGAGGCTGAAGGAAACGGACGAAATCGACGCGGTATTGCTGATCGAAGCGCCTATCGAAGGGGAAGAAGACTAAAACAGAGGCGGAATGCTGAAATAGGTGACGTCATGGCAAATGAAGGAAGAACGGTCTGGTCGCACCGGCACTTGCTTGGCATTGAGCAACTGAGCGCAGGGGACATCGAGAGCATCTTGACGACAGCATCGTCGTTCAAGGAAATTCTGGGACGACCGATCCGGAAAGTGCCCACCTTGCGAGGCATGACGGTAGTCAACTTGTTTTTCGAAAGCTCGACCCGAACCCGGATTTCGTTCGAGCTTGCCGAGAAACGGTTGTCAGCCGATATGGTGAATTTCAGCGTGTCCGGCTCCAGTGTCTCGAAAGGAGAGACATTGCTGGACACCGCCCGTAATATCGAGGCGATGAAAATCGACATGGTTGTGATGCGTCACAGTTCCCCGGGTGCCCCGCATTTCCTGTCCCGTTACCTGTCATCGCAGATCATCAATGCCGGTGATGGCGCCCACGAGCACCCCACCCAGGCGTTGCTTGACCTCATGACTCTTCGTGAGCGTTATCCGACCTTCAAGGACCTGCGCGTGACATTGGTCGGCGATATCATGCATTCTCGAGTAGCGATGTCCAATATCCTGGCGCTGAAAAAAATGGGCGCCAGGGTCGCGGTGTGCGGACCACCAACCATGATCCCCAGGGATATCCAACGCCTGGGAGTAAATGTTACCCATTCGCTTCGGGAAGCCATTCAACATAGCGACGTCTTGAATGTCCTGCGCATCCAATTGGAACGGCAGCAGGTCGGGCTGTTCCCTTCCGTCAGGGAATATCACAACGTATTCGGGATAACTCGAGACAAGTTGAGCAAAGCCCCTAAACCCTTGACGATTATGCACCCCGGACCTATGAACCGCGGTGTCGAGATCGACAGCGATGTGGCTGATGGCGAGCATTCGGTGATTCTGGAGCAGGTGACAAATGGGGTCGCAGTCCGAATGGCAGTCTTGTACATGCTCGCCGGTGAAGGGTCGGAGCTCGGGAAGCCGATCGTCACGTAGCTCAATAATAGTGTACGGGCACAAGATATTGTGCCTCTGTGTACCGTCACTCATCACGTCAGTCAAGCTCGGGAAAGACGATGGAACCAAGATGGACAAACGCTTCGGCGCTGTGGCTTAAAGGGGCTCGGCTTGTGGATCCGATCCCCAATCTTGATGAGATTGGCGATCTCCTGCTGATCGACGGCAAGATCGCTGCCATCGGCAAGGTGGATATCGCGGAGTTTTCCGGCAAGACCCTGGATGTCAGCGGCAAGATAATCATGCCGGGACTGTTCGATATGCACGCTCATTTCCGGGAACCGGGTCGCGAAGACGCCGAGACCATCGAAACCGGCTGCTATGCGGCAATCATCGGCGGATACACCGGCGTAGCCATCATGCCCAATACTGCGCCTGCGATTGATAATGTGGGAATAGTGCGATGGGTGGAGGAGCGGGCTCAAGGCTTGCCGGTGGATGTGTGTCCGGTGGCGGCAGTCACCAAAGGTCGCGAAGGCAAAGAATTGACCGAGATGGCGGAGCTGTTCGGGATCGGGGTCAAGGCGTTTTCCGATGACGGCGCACCAATTTCGTCTTCCAGGATGATGCGGCTGGCGTTGGAATATTCCGGCATGTTCGGCGTGACGATCATCGGTCATGAGGAAGACAAGTCCCTGGCTGACGGAGGCGTCATGCACGAAGGCGCCGTATCCACCGCACTTGGATTGACAGGTATCCCCGGCATCTCGGACGATATCATGGTCGCCCGGGACTTGATCCTGCTCCAGTATATCGGGGGCAGGTTCCATGTGGCGCACGCCAGCACCGCTCGTTCTCTGGATCTGATTCGGGAAGCCAAATCCAGGGGACTGGCAGTCACGGTCGAAGTCACACCCCACCACCTGTCCATGACAGACGAATCGGTGCGATCCTTCCACACATCCACCAAGATGAACCCGCCGCTTCGCCTGGAACAGGATCGAAAAGCGCTGTTGCAGGGTTTAAAAGATGGGACTATCGACGTGATTGCCACCGACCACGCCCCCCACAGTTGGGAGGAAAAGGAGCGAGAATTCGACCAGGCGCCGTTCGGCATCATTGGCTTGGAAACCGCGCTGTCCGTGGTCAACACCTGCGTGGTCGAGGAAGGCTATTTGACCTGGCTGGAGGTCGCCAGGCGCATGTCTCGGAATCCTCGACGGATTATGCAGCAATCGGAGGTCGCCTTGCGAAAAGGCGAACCAGCGAATCTCGTATGCTTCGATCCCGCCAGATCATGGACAGTGTCCGAGAGCGATTTCGGCTCCAAATCGAAAAACAGCCCGTACATCGGAAAAACGCTGAAGGGAAGAGTCGTGGGGGTGGTGCGGAACCGAAAAACGACCATGCCAATCGAGAGGTAAAATCTCTTTTTTTGGTTGACAGTCTTGCAAAGAATTCGTATATTAATTGATTAAATATAAGCCATTCTATAACATGGTGTTGGCTTCGCGATGAGTTTTTCGACCGCCCTCCAGAAGGGCATAACGACATCCTGGATTTCACCGATTTTCGCAATCGCATTCGTTGCGGTTGTGGTCTCAGGATGTTCCGATCCGGAAGGTTTCGTCGGAGCCGGAGCCCTGGGCGATCATCTGACCGCAGTACCGCACGAAGTCACGTTGTATCCCGATGTGGATACCCTGTCGTGGTCCGAAGAACCCACCGGCAGCAGTAATTATCTCCACCTCGGTCATGCCTCCCAGGCGCACAGTGCGATACTGATGAAGTTCTCGGCTTTCCCGGCGCTGAAAGACACTTTCCTGCTGGATTCGGCGGTGGTGACGCTGCGACTCAATCAGGTGTTTCGTGACTCGGTGATGTTCCATCAGGGGAATATCCGCCTGTCCTGGATCACGGACCCATGGGACGAAAGCACAGTGATCTCTGACAGTCTGCCTGATTGGGGAACCTATCCCGCGTTGGACACCACCTGGATTGTGCTGCCGGCAGATTCCGATTCGTTGGTGTTGAGGTTGCCGCCCGATACGGTCAGGAGTTGGATCGATGGCGACAGCTCCAATCGAGGGTTCGTGCTGGAGATGACGAACGAGCCCGGCTTCATCCTCCAGTATTTTGCCTCGGAAGCCTCGCTCGCCAATCGTCCCTCCATGGCGATCTATTATACCTGGTGGGATTCCACCGCCTCGGGCTGGCAGGAATACCAGTCTGACACTGTCGCTTATCCCAATCACGACGCCTTCATCGTATCGGACGAGTTGCAGATAACTGACGATATCCTGATGATTGGAAATGGTGTGGGGTATCGCAATCTTCTCAGATTCAATCTGGCGGATTCACTGCCGATATTCGGAACCAGCATCCACTATGCTGCGTTGACGATGCATCTTAATCCGGATCATCCGTTGAACTATCGTTCCGTTCCATCCGTGGTTCGCCAGAAGTTGGAAAGCGCAAGTTGGCTCGATGATCCCTTGAATCCCGACATATCGTCGGCGGCTTCGCAGGCGATTTTGATCGGCGATTCCACACTAACTGTAACTTTGACACTCTACGTGCGGGATTGGGTCATCGATCCATCTCAGAACTTTGGAGCCCTGATCCGATCCGATAATCCCGGCTGGGACATTGCTCGAGAAGTGTTCTATTCCCGTGCCGCGCCGGATTCTGCATTATTGCCCTCACTGCGAATCATCTATACCGTGCTTGAATGATGGGACGAATCGAAAAATTGTTGCCTGCCTTGTCGGGATTGATTGTGCTGTGCCTGATGGACTCCGGCTGGTCTCAATCGGTGTTTTCCGCCCGAGGCGTCGGAGAAATCCAGGCGTCTCCGGGAGCCCGTCTTGACGGAATGGGCGGAGCCGGCACTGCCATCCGGGACTCTGTGATCCTGACCATTACGAATCCGGCATCACCGGCGTCAATCAATCGGACGCGCGTCTCGGTGTCTGGTGCATATCGGTGGATCCAGGTCACCGACAATGTGGCGTCCGATCCCAGAGATTACGCGGATTTCCAGGGAGTCGCGCTGGCGATCCCATTCTACAATCATTGGACGCTTTCCGCTGGAATTGACCCATATTCCATCGCGCGCTCAAGCTGGTTCTGGTCGCGGGATTTCAACAATCTCGGCTATGAAGAGCAATACCGAGTCTCGGGAGGATTCTCGCGGATCCTTCTGGGAGTCTCGCTTCCCGTCAACAGCAGACTCCAAATAGGTGGCGGCGTACGAATGCTCTTCGGAACGGTGGATCAAACCTTCACTATCAACTTCGTGAGTTCCTTGTATCGCGATGCGCAATACATCAATCGGTTGAATTCCAAATCCGTTGGCGCAACTGCCGGCATGTTGTGGGAATTCTTGCCGGGCTGGTCCGTCGGTGGGTACTACTATGCTAAGCAGCGCGGCGACGCCACGTTGAAATTCTCTTACGTGGACAGCGACTCCGTTCGCACGACCGATGGCTCGTTGGAGTTTCCGGCTTCCATCGGCGCAGGACTTTCCGGCATGGTGAAGCCGCGTATCCGATTGGCGGGGGATGTGTTGTTGACGCAATGGGGTGATGCCGTGATCGCGGTTGATCAAACGTTGCCGACCGCTGACACCTGGAAAATATCCGCGGGGGCGGAGTACCAGCCGCTGCACGGGGGACTGGAGTCGTTCTTCAACCGGTTGTACTACCGGATCGGAATGAGTACGGAAAACCTCTACTTGACGAACGAGTTCGGCGATACCCCGCGCTTGACTATGGTGCATGCTGGTCTGGGGATTCCGTTGAAGACGTCCGATCGCAGGATCGACATTGCTCTATCGTGGGGAATCCGGGGGAATGTTGCAGACTTCGGAGCCAAAGAGACCTTGTTCGGGTTGTCCTTTACCCTCGAATCCGCTGAAAGCTGGTTCGTCCGCCGCAAGTAACTCGCTGCAATCACTATCTCCCTTATAACGCTTAGGATCACACAAGACGTACATTGATTTAATGAAGTCACCATCATGACTCTAGTCATTGCTTCAGACCACGCGGGATACCGACTCAAAGAGGCGGTCAAGGAACATCTGGTGGACCTCGGCGTCGCTGTGGTTGACAAAGGACCATTCGACGAACAGTCCGTCGACTATCCCGATTTCGGGGCGGCTGCCGCCCGTGAAGTCTCGGAAGGTCGGGTGCCAATGGGTATCTTGTGCTGCGGGTCGGGAATCGGGATGGCAATGGTTGCCAACCGCTTCCAGGGCGTGCGCGCCGTGCAATGCCTCGATACCGACACCGCCCGGATGGCAAGACGCCATAACAACGCTAACATGCTGACTATGGGCGGGCGGCGAATCGCACGAGATCACGCCTTCGAAATCGTCGACGTATTCTTGAACACCGAATTCGACGGCGGTCGCCACGAACGCCGCGTGGAAAAAATCGACAAATCGACCAGGTGACCGAATGCGTGCAAGTCTGCAATCTGGTGAATCGGAGGGATGATGGAACGCTTGAAACACGCTGACCCGGAAATATATCAGATTATCCGCGGAGAAATAGACCGTCAACATGACGGGATCGAATTGATTGCCTCCGAGAACTTCGTGTCCCTTGCGGTGCTCGAGGCGTTGGGTCAGGTAATGACTAACAAGTACGCCGAAGGCTACCCGGAAAAGCGATACTACGGCGGCTGCGAATTCGTGGATCGGTCGGAGCAACTTGCGATTGACCGTGCCAAACAGCTCTTTGGAGCCAAATGGGCGAACGTCCAACCCCATGCCGGAGCGCAAGCCAACATGGCAGTGTATATGACCTTCCTGCAGCCGGGCGATACGATTCTTGGAATGAATCTGGCTCACGGCGGGCACCTGACTCACGGCAGCCCGGTCAACTTCAGCGGTCGCTTGTACCATGTGGTGCCATACGGCGTGGAAAAAGACACCGGCATGATCGATTATGCCGAGGTCCGGAGACTAACCCACGAGCACAAGCCGAAGTTGATCATGACCGGCGCCAGCGCTTATCCGCGCTTCTGGGATTTCGCCAAGTTCCGCGAAATCGCCAACGAAGTGGGAGCGATATTGGTCGCGGACATCGCTCATGTTGCCGGTCATGTCGCGTGCAAACTGCATCCGGATCCCCTGCCATATTGTCATGCCGTAACCAGCACGACGCACAAGACTCTTCGCGGACCTCGCGGCGGCTTGATATTGTCCTCTGAAGAAGGCGGCGAAATCCTGCTTAAGAACATGCCCAATCCCAAGACCTATTGGGAGGCGATGGACTCTATGGTGTTCCCAGGCACTCAGGGCGGACCCTTGGAACACGTGATCGCTGCCAAGGCTGTAGCGTTCAAAGAAGCCATGGCGCCCGAATTCAAGACGTATTCCGAGCAGACCATCAAGAACGCCAAAGCCCTGGCGGAAACGTTGATGAGCCATGGCTACGACCTGGTTTCCAAAGGCACCGACAACCATCTGATATTGATGGATCTGACCAACACGGGAAGGTCGGGAAAGCCGGTTGAGGCATCTCTGGAGCGGGCTGGAATCACCGTCAACAAGAACATGGTTCCGTTCGATCAACGGACACCGTTCAATCCGTCGGGAATCCGAATCGGTACTCCTGCCGTGACCACTCGAGGCATGAAAGAGCCCGAAATGAAGATCATCGGCAACATGATACACAAAGTGATTGCCAATCCGAAGAATGAGCAGGTCGAGCAGGAAATCCGGCAGCAAGTCAAGGAACTCTGCCAGTCATTCCCTCTCTACCGTGACCTATGACATGAGTGCGTTGCCTCCTACACTTCGCAGACCACGACCCTCCTGGGACGAGTACTTCATGCAGATCACCCGATTGGTTGCCACTCGGGGAACCTGCTTGCGTCGCCAGGTGGGAGCGATCCTCGTGAAGGACAAGAAGATACTGACTACCGGATACAACGGTCCTCCGCCCGGACTACCCCATTGTGATGAGAAGGGGGGATGCCTGCGTGACAAGTTGGGTGTGCCTTCCGGGGAACGCCATGAGATTAGCCGCGCCGTGCATGCCGAGCAAAACGCCATCATTCAAGCCGCCATTTCCGGCGCGAGTATAAGCGGCGCGACACTATATTGCACCAACCAACCTTGCTTCATCTGCACAAAGATGTTAATCTCAGCGGGTGTTCGCGAATTCGTGGTTCAAGAGGGCTATGCGGACCCGCTGGCGAAAGAAATGATGGACGAAGCGGGTATCACGGTTCGTTATTTGCCTGAGTCGGAACCGCTTGATGAGGAACCTGACCTCCTGAAACCGATGGAGGAAGAAGGCATATGAAGTGCCCATTCTGTGGGAAAGAAGAAGACAAAGTCATCGACAGCCGTTCGGTGAAGGAAGGAAGCGCTATACGACGCCGGCGAGAATGCACTACCTGCGGTCAACGTTTCACAACATACGAGTATATCGAAGACGTCGCGATCTCTGTCATCAAGGCGAATGGCTCTCGAGAGCCGTTTGACCGACAGAAACTGATTCGTGGGATGATTCTCGCCACCGCAAAACGTCCCGTGTCCGTCGAGCAGGTCGAAACAATTGCTAATCAGATTGAAGATATTATTGGGTCCAAGGCAAGCCGCGAAGTGGCGTCTTCGGAAATCGGTGAGTTGGTGATGGCGAAATTGAAAGAAGTCGACGAAGTCGCATACATTCGATTCGCCTCAGTGTACCGCCGGTTTCAAGACGTGGGCGAATTCGCCAAAGTTGCCAAAGACTTGTAGATGTCGTAACAAACTACCGGTGTGACAAGCTTCGCAAAGGATATTTCTTGGCTAAAAAGACATTCCGAGGTGGTGCGCATCCGCCTGAACATAAAGAACTCACCCAACATAAGCAAATCGTGGATCTCCCGCCTCCTCCGCGAGTGACAATTCCCCTGACTCAGCACCTGGGTGCCGCAGCAAAACCCATTGTCGAAAAGGGGCAGGTAGTGCTGAGGGGTCAAGTCATCGCCGAGGCCACCGGCTACGTGTCGGTACCGTGTCATGCCTCCCTTTCCGGGAAAGTCGTTTCCATAGCTCCGATGCCTCACCCATTCGGCGGCAAAATGGACTCCATAATCATCGAGAGCGATGGGGAGGACAGCTGGATGGAAGGAATCGGCGTCGAGGAGACCGTTGACAGCCTAACCGTCGAGGAGATTAAATCCCGAATCCAATCTGCCGGGCTGGCTGGTATGGGGGGCGCTGCATTCCCCACTCATGTGAAGCTGAGTCCGCCGAAGGAAAAGCCGATCGACACCGCAATCCTGAATGGTGCCGAGTGCGAGCCTTATTTGACGTCCGACCATCGTTTGATGCTGGAAGCCACTGACGACATCGTCAAGGGTTTCCGGCTGATCATCAGGGCGTTAGGAGCCAAACGCGGCTACATCGGTGTGGAATCCAATAAGCCCGATGCCGCCAAGGCGCTGGCGGAAGCCTGCAAGGATGATCCTGATATCAAGGTCTTCCTACTTCAAGTCAAGTATCCTCAAGGAGCTGAGAAACAACTTATCTGGGCGTTGACTCGGCGCGAAGTACCTTCGGGCGGATTGCCCATGGATGTGGGATGCCTGGTGCAAAATGTCGGAACCGCCGAGGCAGTTTGGAATGCAATCGCCAGAAGGAAGCCGTTGACTGAGCGGGTGGTTACCGTCACCGGTCCGGGGGTAGCCCATGCTGGCAATTTCCGTGTCCGAATCGGTGCCCCGTTCTCGCAATTGGTGGAAGCTGCCGGCGGATTGGTCGACGCGGGTAAGGTCATCATGGGCGGTCCCATGATGGGCTTGGCACAACCGTCGCTCGACGTTCCGGTTATCAAGGGTACTTCGGGAGTCATGGTACTGGACCAGAGCTCGTCGAGGATTCCCGACCCACAACCCTGCATCTTGTGTGCTCGTTGTGTCGATATCTGTCCCATGAAGTTGGTTCCCACCCGGATTGCCACTTTCGTGGAATATGACATGGTTGACCAGGCGGAGAAAATCGGACTGCTGGACTGCATGGAGTGCGGCACTTGCAGCTATGTGTGCCCTTCCAAACGGAACATGGTGCATTGGATCAAATTCGGCAAGCTCCAGGTAATGGCGGCTCGGAAGAAAGCTAGGGCAGCATCATGACGGATCAGGAAGGACTTCCGACCGAATCCCCACCGACACTCTTTGCTTCCGCAGCTCCTCACATTCGAGATCGTGCCAGTATCCCGCAGATTATGTACTCCGTCAACGGAGCCCTGATCCCTGCGTTGATGGGAGCTATTGTCATATTCGGCATGCGCGCTGCCTGGTTGGTCTTGATGTCGATCCTATCGGCGGTTGCGACGGAATGGACGATCCAGAAGCTGCGGAAGATTCCGGTGACGATCAACGACGGCAGTGCAATCCTGACCGGACTGCTTCTGGCGTTCAACCTTCCCGCCGGAGTTCCGATCTGGATTCCCGTCGTGGGATCAGCCTTCGCCATTGGTATCGGCAAACAAGTCTTCGGCGGATTGGGATACAATCCCTTGAATCCAGCGTTACTGGGTCGAGCATTCCTCATGGCATCCTGGCCCGTCCACATGACCAAGGACTGGTTGAATCCGTTCTGGTGGACGCAGGCAAACTTCCACTTCTTTTCCTGGAGTGTGCGCGTCCCGGGATCCTCTAAGATCATCGATACTGTGACCGGGGCGACCCCGTTGGAGGTATTCAAAACCGCCCGAGGTATCTTGCTGGATCCCAACTCCAGCCCTGACAAGATCCTTGCCGCCAGCGACGACTTGAACGCCGTGCTCAGTTCTTCCAAAGCGCTGTTTCTCGGCAATGTCGGTGGCTGCATCGGTGAGACATCTGCCTTGCTTCTGCTGCTGGGCGCCATATTCCTTCTGTATCGCCGAGTGATCGGCTGGAAAATCCCCCTTGCTTACCTCTTCACTGTTGCCATTCTGGCTTGGGTGTTTTCGGGGACCGACGGACTGTTTTCCGGCGACCCATTGTTCCATATCCTGTCCGGCGGTGTAGTGCTCGGTGCTTTCTTCATGGCGACCGACCTGGTTACCACACCCATCACATACTGGGGAAAAATTATCTTTGGCACAGGTTGCGGAGTTATCACCATCATCATTCGGCTGGTCGGCGGCTATCCGGAAGGGTGCTCTTATTCCATCCTGTTAATGAATCTGACCACACCCCTATTGGACAAATACACGTTGCCTAAGAGATTCGGACTGAAGCCGGTGCCATTGCGGGAAGTGAGACCCTGATTGTGACCGGGGCACCCGGGATTCTCTCATTGATTTGATGTTGGCTGTGACGACCAATAACAAGTTGGTACTATGGGATACGTGATAAGATTAGCGCTGATTTTGATGTTCGTCGGAGGTGTCTCCGCGGGTGGGCTGGCGTTGCTTAATGCAAGGACCGCCCCCATCATCACTGAATACAAGCGTCTGGAACAGGAGCAAGCCCGCCTCGACGTAATGCCCGAGGCGGAATTCGGCGTCTTTGTCCTGAAGGATACGAGCAGCAGCTTGCCCTATTACGAAGCATACGCTGACTCCGACCTGGCCCAACTCCTCGGCTACGTATTTGGCGCATCTGGCAATGGGTATTCCAGCACCGTGGAAACTGTCGTCGGCGTCGATATCAGTTGGAATATCATCGGAATTAAGGTCATCTCTCAGCAAGAGACCCCCGGACTTGGAACCAAAGCTGTGGAAATCCGCTACGGAGAAAAAGACTCCTGGTTCCAGAGGCAGTTCGCAGGCAAATCAGCCAGATCGGTCATGGTGGACAAGGAAGGCGGCGAAATCGTAAGCATAACCGGCGCTACCATCACCTCGCGCGCCATATCTGATGCCATTCGGATCAATGCGAATCTTCTCAGGGAAAGAGTGACCAAGAAAAACCTGACAGGAACGGTGTCATGAGCTCCGGCGCGGAACTGATTAAGGGAATCTGGAATGAGAATCCGGTGTTCCGGATTGCGCTGGGATTCTGTCCCGTGCTGGCGGTCAGTACCTCGATCAAGAACGGGATCGGGATGGGTATTGCCGCCACCTTCGTCCTTCTGTGTTCCAACATCATGATTTCCATGATTCGCAAGGGAGTGCCCTCGAAAATCCGCATCCCGGTCTATATTGTGGTGATTGCTGCTTTCGTGACCATTGCCGACATGGTGATGCACGCCTATCAGCCGCAACTACACAGAAATCTCGGGATCTTTGTGCCGCTGATCGTGGTGAATTGCATCATCTTGGGAAGGGCGGAAGCTTTTGCCTCCAAACATGGGGTGTGGCATTCCATTATGGATGCGATTGGGATGGGCATCGGCTTCACATGCGCCTTGATTGCCATCGGTACGATAAGAGAACTGCTTGGCGATGGCAAGCTGCTGGGATTTCCCCTACTTGGCAACAGCTACGAACCGGTCATCCTTCTGATTCTGGCGCCGGGCGGATTCATCACTATGGGCTTGATGCTGGGCGGGTTGAATCTGATCGACGCCCGCAGAAAACGAAAGGCTGGCAAATAACCTTCCCCCCGGTATCCGGGGGGAAATCAAAAGGGGGGCGTCGCATGGGCATCCTGCCCATGCCTGATGTGCTGTCATGTGTCCTGACGTGACAGCCGATCCCGTCACTTAGGGACGCATGAATGCTTCCCCCCTACGCCGTAGGAGGGAACAAAAGGGGGGTCAGCCAGAAAAATCGGAGCGCCATTGCCTCCACAACATGAATCAAAAATCGCCGTCGTAACCGGCGGCTCCCGAAATATCGGCAAGGCAATCGTGCTGGCTCTGGCGCACGAAGGACATGACGTCGCGATCAATTACCTGTCGCAGCATGAGCCTGCTCAGAAACTGGCTGCTGAAGTGCGTGCCATCGGTCGGAACGCCATGACGGCGCAAGCGGACGTGACCGTCGAAAGCCAGGTACAGGCGATGGTCGAATCCGTCGTCGAGACGTTCGGTTCTCCGTCACTGCTCGTGAATAACGTCGGTCCCTTTCTGATGAAATCGGTTTCCGACTCGACGGCGCAGGAATGGTCGGACATGATCGCCGGAAACTTGACCAGCGCTTTCCTGTGTGCGCAGGCGTTCAGAGATCATATTCGACGGAATCACGGTTCGATCATCTTCATCGGCGGTCCCAATGCCGAGCAATTACGTGCCGCGCCCAATACCGGCGCTTATACTATCGCCAAGAACGGTGTGGTCGCGCTTGCCAAAACCCTGGCGAGGGAAGAAGCCAAATACGGCGTGCGAGTCAACGTAGTCAATCCCGGGATCATCGGCACCAGCAGTGAGATGGACGCCAGGCTCGCCAAGCAAGTGCCATTGGGCAGGGTGGGGACTCCCGAGAACATCGCTCAAGCCGTCGTGTTTCTGGCTTCGGAAAAAGCGTCCTATATCACAGGAGCCGTTCTGAATGTGTCCGGTGGCTTGTGGGTGTAATTGTGTAGGGGTTCAAGATGTTGAACCCCTGCTGAGCTAACAGTCAATGAGGAAGGTATGGATATCAGCCATTTGCTGGTAATCGCAGTCGGAACCATCTTCATCAATAACTTCGTCCTGGCAAGATTCCTGGGCATCTGTCCGTATCTGGGCGTCTCCAACAAGCTCGACAGCGCCATCGGAATGGGACTGGCGGTGATCTTCGTCATGACCCTGGCGTCTTTCGCCACCTGGGCGATCTATGCCTATTTCCTGAATCCGGCAACCAACATCTTCAGCCAATCTCTGCCGGTGGATTTGACCTACTTGCGTACCATCGCCTTCATTCTGGTCATCGCAGCCCTGGTGCAATTTGTCGAAATGGTGATTCAAAAAAGCAGCCCCAACCTATATCGGGCGCTCGGGATCTACTTGCCGTTGATCACCACCAATTGCGCTGTTCTGGGGGTTTCGGTATTGAACATCGACCAGAAATTGAATCTGCTGGAGGCGGTGGTGCAGGGCTTCACTTCAGGAGTCGGCTTCACTCTGGCTTTGGTTCTAATGGCAGGAATTAGAGAACGATATGAAACGAGTGAGACTCCGGCATTGATGCGCGGACTGCCTATCGGCCTGGTCACCGCAGGCGTCATGTCGATGGCATTCCTTGGCTTTTCAGGTCTGAAATTATAGATCAGCACACCTGTCATTGCGAGCGAAGCGAAGCAATCTCATCGTGTGCTGTCATGCGTCCCGCTTGACAGTACCTTCCCCCCTACACAGTAGGGGGGAAGAGAAGGGGGGTCATCCTGAACGAAGTGAAGGATATCGCGCCGCGTGCTGTCATGCGTCCCGCTTGACAGCGCCTTTCCCCCGCGCAGTAGCGGGGAACAGAAGGGGTTGCCCCATTGTCATCCCGCACTTGATGCGGGATCCAATCTTGTAGGTCAGGATCCCTGCGATCCTGACATTTGTGTGCTGTCATGCGTCCCGCTTGACAGCGCCTTCCCCCCGCGCAGCAGGGGGGAACAGAAGGGATTGCCGCATTGTCATCCCGCACTTGATGCAGGATCCAGTTTTGTAGGTCAGGATCCCTGCGATCCTGACATTTGTGTGCTGTCATGCGTCCCGCTTGACAGCGCCTTTCCCTGACATTTGCCCAAATTGAGCTCTACCATGGACATCACAATATTTAACGCGATTTTGAGCATCGGCGGGATGGGACTCCTGTTCGGCGGAGGACTGGCATACGCCTCCCGTGTTTTCCGCGTGGAAGTCGATCCTCGCGTCGAAGAAATCCTCGAAGTGCTTCCCGGCGCCAATTGTGGAGCCTGCGGCAAAGCCGGATGCCAGGCTTTCGCGGATCGGCTGGTCGAAGGAAAAGCCAAAATCACCGATTGCATTCCCGGCGGCAGCACCGTCGCACATGCCGTGGCTCGGATCCTGGGTCAGGTTGTCCCGGAAGTGGAACCGATGGTGGCAGTCGTGCACTGTCACGGAAGTCCGGACAACGCCATCGACAAATTCGCCTATCAAGGCGTCGAGGACTGCGCCGCTGCCGAATTGATCAGCGGTGGGCACAAAGCCTGCGCTTACGGATGTCTTGGCTTGGGGACTTGCGTCCGAGCCTGCATATTCGACGCCATGGAAATGCGCGAAAACCGCCTTCCCAAGGTCTTTGACGACAAGTGCACCGGATGTACCCTATGTGTCGCAGCTTGTCCGAGAGGGATCATGGACATGATCCCAAGATCAGCGCAGGTGTACCTGGCGTGCGTGTCCCTGGACAAAGGCAAAGCCGTCACCAACGTCTGCAAAGTCGGCTGCACCGCCTGCGGATTGTGCGCCAATCCCAAAGTGACGCCATCAGGCGCGATACAGATGGACGGTAATTTGCCCGTGGTGGATTATTCGATTCCGGATAGTCTGCTGGTCGCCAAATACAAATGCCCGACCGGTTCGTACCTGGACAAAATCCCGGTGCGTCCCAAATTCAGCATCGGCACCTCTTGTGTCGGTTCCGGCGAATGCGCTAAAGTGTGCCCGGTGAAAAATTGCGTGTCCGGCGAACCCAAGAAACGGCATGTCATCGATCCCGAATTGTGCATCGGATGTGGCCGCTGCGCCGAAGCCTGTCCCGAAAAAGCCATCTACGTCGTCGGAGCTCTCGGATACGTGCGCGCTGACTACGTATGGTAGGTCTTGTACCGAACGTCCGAAGTCCTTGTATTACATCCTGATAACCTGATGTCCTGAGTCTCACTCCAGATTCTATCCAGAATCAGTCTCCGACTCCGTTCGAAATTTCACAAAAAAACGGTTGACTTTTAGGAAACCGTTGCCTATATTTTCAAGAAATTTTCGACTCCGCAGTCCTTCCGATCCACTGAACGAATCCTCGCCGTCCTTGCGAGCGACGTGAAGCAATCTCATATGGAAGCCATCCTGTTCTGGATTTTCGCCGTGACCGCCATCGTTTCTGCGCTGGTGGTCATTCTGGCGAAGAATCCCATTACCAGCGCCTTAGGACTGATCGTAACTTTCTTTGTGCTTGCCGGCTATTACGTGCTGCTCAGCGCACAATTTCTGGCTGCGGTGCAGGTCATCGTGTACGCCGGCGCCATCATGGTCCTGTTCCTGTTCGTGATCATGCTCCTGAATCTGCAGAGGCTTCCCGAGATGTTTCCACAGTCACGAACCGGCTTGCTGCTGGGCGTCGTAGTCGGTGGAATACTCTTTCTGTTGGCGTTGAAAGCGTTGACCGGAATCTCGGCGGCTGGCAGTCCATCGCAGGTTGATGTGGATATGGGAAGTTCTGCCAATTTGGGAACCAGGTTATTCACGACGTATTTCCTGCCATTCGAGATTGCTTCCGTCTTGCTGTTGTCCGCGATCATCGGGGCAGTAGTGCTGATCCGCCGACCTCCGGATGCGGACCAATCGCCCGATGCCTGACGTCATTTCAGGGGCATGATGGCGGAGATTTTTCCGTAAAGATCGATCAAGGAATTCAAGCATCGCAAAATGGTCTCGTTGCCTCATTATTTGGTGCTAAGTGCCATCTTGTTCTCCATGGGTGTCATTGGAGTCCTCACCCGAAAGAACATCTTGATCATATTTATGTGCATCGAACTGATGCTGAATTCCGTCAATCTGACCTTCATCGCGTTCGCCCGCCATCTCGGGAACATCGAAGGTCAGATTTTCGTGTTTTTTGTGATGGCGGTTGCTGCGGCTGAAGTCGCCGTCGGTCTGGCGATCATCGTGATCCTGTTCCGTTTCAAGAGCACTGTCAACGTCGATTCCATGAATCTCATGAAATGGTGACGGTGTTATTGTGTCATTCCCGCGAAGGCGGGAATCCAGGTTTGTGGCTTGGGCGTCCCGCCCATGCATTGGATCTTCGTACCGCAGGATATTGCCACCTGCGCATGCCGCAAGATTCCTCGGAATTTGGTGCTTGGTGCTTGTTTGAGGTAGGCCGGGTTAGCTTTGCGTAACCCGACACTTCCCATGCCCACGTCTTTGAGAAATTGATATGATCGATTCCATCTGGTTAGTTCCCCTCTTCCCTTTGATCGGGGTGCTGTTTAACGGCTTTTTCGGAAAGAAACTGTCCGAAAAAGTCGCCGGCTGGTTTGGCTCCCTGATGGTGGGTTTTTCCTTCGTGGTTGCCTGTCTGGCGTTCGTGGAACTGCTGGGAATCGATCCGGAACACCGTTCAGTGACCGTCCCCGTTTTCAACTGGCTCGTATCCGGTTCCTTATCCGCAGCCGCTTCCATTCTGGTCGATCCACTTTCCTGCGTCATGATGCTGGTCGTCGCCGGCGTGTCCTTCTTGATCCATATCTACTCCATCGGCTACATGCACGGCGACAAGGGTTTCGCCCGTTACTTCACCTACCTCAACTTGTTCGTCTTCTTCATGCTGACGTTGGTGATGGGCGATAATTACTTGATCATGTTCATCGGTTGGGAAGGTGTCGGGCTTTGTTCCTACCTGCTTATAGGTTTCTGGTTCGAGGACGACGAAAAAGCCAATGCCGGCAAGAAAGCCTTCATCGTCAACCGGATCGGCGACTTCGGCTTCCTGCTCGGCATCATGCTGATGTTCACTACCTTCGGCACCATCAATTATCTTAACATATTCCAACGCGCCGCCTTCTTTCCGGTCGGTTCCCAGGTCATCACAGCCATCACGCTTTGCCTCTTTCTTGGCGCAGTGGGGAAATCCGCGCAAATTCCGCTGTATGTCTGGCTTCCCGATGCCATGGCTGGTCCTACCCCTGTGAGCGCACTGATCCATGCCGCCACCATGGTCACCGCCGGTGTGTACATGGTGGCTCGATCCAATATCCTCTATAGTCTCGCTCCCGTCTCCTTATTAGTAGTCGCCATCGTCGGTGCCGCCACCGCCATTTTTGCCGCTACCATCGGGTTAGTACAAAACGACATCAAGAAGGTCCTGGCATATTCCACCGTCAGCCAGTTGGGGTACATGTTCCTGGCATGCGGCGTCGGCGCATTCGGCGTCGGGATTTTCCACTTGATGACCCATGCCTTCTTCAAAGCGCTCCTGTTCCTTGGTTCCGGCAGCGTGATCCATGCCATGAGTGGCGAGCAAGACATCCGCAAGATGGGAGGCTTGAGAAACAAGATTCCCATCACGTTCGTGACATTCTTCATTGCCACGCTCGCCATTTCCGGCATCCCCGGTCTGTCCGGATTCTTTTCCAAAGATGAGATCTTGTTCCGAGCCTTTGTCTCCGGACACACCTGGATCTGGCTGATCGGGCTAATCGCAGCTGCCTTGACCGCCTTCTATATGTTCCGCCTTGTGTTCCTTACTTTCTATGGCGACTTCCGCGGCGAAAAATCCGTCGCAGCCCACGTCCACGAATCACCGCCAACCATGACGATTCCGTTGATCATCCTGGCGGTGTTTTCCATCATCGGCGGATACATCGGACTGCCTAAGGCATTGGCTGGAGGCGCCTGGTTCGAAGGCTGGCTGGAACCGGTGTTGACGCATCCCGGACTGCACAGTCTGCACGAGTCGGCTGCTCACCCCGCGCTTTCCACAGAATACCTGTTGATGGCATTGTCCATCATCGTGGCACTGGCAGGAATTCTCCTGGCATACCAAATGTACCGGAAAAATCCCGACATGCCCGCGAAGCTTGCCAAACGACTGAAAACGACCTACAACGTTCTCCTGCACAAGTACTATGTGGACGAGATCTACAACGCCGTGGTCGTCCAACCGCTCCTTAGAGGTTCCGAAGTCCTGTCTGATTTGTTCGATATGAAGGGCATCGACGGCTTGGTCAATGGCGTAGGCTGGGTCATTGTCGCCACCGGCAAAGGTGTCCGCCGCATTCAGACCGGCTTTGTTCAAAACTACGCCCTCTTCATGGGCATGGGGATATTGATTCTCCTGGGATACTTATTGTTCAAATAGCTGTTGTAGGGGCTTAGCATGCTAAGCCCCTATCAGGCAAGCCCCACCAGGGATAGTTCATGGGTAATTTGCTTTCCATTGTCACTTTACTTCCGCTTTTCGGCGCCATCATTATCCTCTTCCTGCCGAAAGAAGGAAAAAACGCGATCCGCAGCGTTGCGTTCGCGGTCACGACGCTGGATTTCCTGATTTCGCTGGCGCTGTTTTTCAATTTCGAGATTCCCACGACCGCCATGCAATTCGTGGAACAGTATGACTGGATGCCGTCGCTGGGAATTAGTTATCATATCGGCATCGACGGCATCAGCCTGTTTCTGGTGCTGTTGACTACCTTCTTGACCCCCCTGTGCGTATTGGGTTCCTGGAAGTCGATTCAGGAACGCGTCAAGGAATTCATGTTCTTCATGCTATTCCTTGAAGTCGGCATGATCGGTGTGTTCGTGTCGCTGGACCTATTCCTGTTCTACGTGTTCTGGGAAGTAATGTTAGTCCCGATGTACTTCCTGATCGGCATGTGGGGCGGACCGCGCCGAATCTACGCCGCCGTCAAATTTTTCCTGTTCACCATGTTCGGTTCAGTGTTGATGCTGGTGGCGATTCTGTTCCTGTATTTCAATATCGCCGATCCCGCAACCGGCAGGCACACCTTCGACCTCATGGTCATCATGTCGCAGATCAACTTCCCGTTGAATGTTCAAATGTGGCTGTTCGGCGCGTTCGCCCTGGCATTCGCTATCAAAGTGCCCATGTTCCCCTTCCACACCTGGCTTCCTGACGCCCACGTAGAAGCCCCCACCGCAGGTTCCGTTATCCTTGCCGGTGTCTTGTTGAAAATGGGCACCTACGGTTTTCTCCGCTTCTGCCTGCCCCTATTCCCCAAAGCCGCCATCGAATATGTCCCATTGATATCGATCCTGGCGATTATCGGCATCATCTACGGTGCCTTGGTGTCGCTGGTTCAAAAAGATATGAAGAAACTTGTGGCGTTTTCCTCCGTCAGCCATCTTGGATTCGTAATGCTGGGGTTGTTCGCCCTTAACATCAATGGTGTGTCCGGCGGATTGATCCAGATGATCAATCACGGACTTAGCACCGGCGCCCTGTTCTTCATTGTGGGTGTAGTGTATGACCGTCGCCATACCCGCATGATCGCAGATTACGGCGGATTGGCGAAAGTCATGCCTGTTTACTTCACTGTTTTCATGATCGTGACACTGTCGTCGATCGGCCTGCCAGGCTTGAACGGCTTTGTCGGCGAATTCCTGATCCTGGTCGGCACCTTCCAGGCAAATATCACGTATGCAGTGCTGGCTGCCACCGGTGTGATTCTCGCCGCCTGCTATATGTTGTGGATGTTCCAGCGGGTGATGTTCGGCAAGGTCACGCACGCAGAAAACGAGAGACTTCCCGACCTTTCTCTGCGGGAGAAATTGATTTTCGTGCCCATTCTTGTCATGATTATTTGGATCGGCGTGTACCCTTCGACTTTCTTGAAACGCATGGAACCATCAGTGGCTCACGTAATTGAGATTGTTAGGTCCTCCGAAACCACTGCCCACGAGACATCGATGCCGTCAACCGACCCACGGATTTGGGCTGACGGCTGTCGGATTATTGCCCCCGAGGATAGGACATGGTAATCCCGATACTCGATTTTTCCCTCATTCTTCCTGAGATTATCGTCGTCGCCACCGCACTGGTGGTGCTGTTGATTGCGATCTTCGGGCGCGGGCAAAACGCAGGCACACTCATCCTGCTCTCCCTGGTCGGACTGGCGGCAGCGATCATCGCGACCGTCATTGGATGGTCCGGGAATGCCACCGGCTTCAACGGAATGGTGGTCGATGACCAATTTTCGCGGTTCCTCCGCCTGATACTACTTTCCGTAACAGCTCTGGTCGTGCTGCTCTCCTATCAAGACCTGGAGGACAAACGCCGCGCCGGGGAATACTTGACTCTCCTCCTGTTTGCCGCATTCGGCATGATGATAATGGTGTTGGGCGCAGATCTACTGATGATCTTTTTGGGTCTGGAGACCATGTCGATCTGTCTGTATGTCCTGGCGGGATTCCATCGGCGTGCCACTTCCAATGAATCGTCTTTCAAATACTTCATCCTTGGCGCCTTCTCCACCGGTTTCTTATTGTATGGGATCGCCTTGACTTTCGGCGTCACCGGTTCGACTCAGTTGCCTTTGATCCACCAAAAATTCGCCGAGGATCCTGCCGCCATGGGTGCCCTCGCATACGCCGGTCTCGGTTTGATCCTGATCGGGCTCGGCTTCAAAATCGCAGCGGTTCCGTTCCATTTCTGGTCCCCTGATGTGTACGACGGCGCCCCAACCGCCATCACCGCCTTCATGATTACTGCCTCCAAAGCGGCTGCCTTCGCCGCCCTGATCCGCATCCTGACGGGAGCCTTCTTCGATCTGAATGTGGACTGGGTCCCCGTTCTCTGGGTACTTGCCGTTGTCAGCATGACGGTCGGGAACCTGGTCGCCATCGCCCAGAGCAACATCAAACGCATGCTGGCGTATTCTTCCATCGCCCACGCCGGGTACCTCCTGGTCGGTTTGGTCGCCCTGGACGCTCAAGGCGCCTCCGCCATCATGTATTACTTGATGATTTACGCACTCATGAATGTAGGCGCCTTTGCCGTCGCAATCCTGATCAACTATCGAGGAAAAGGGTGGTATCAGTTCGATGCTTATCGGGGAGCCGGATACCGGTATCCTTTCCTCGGCGCCATGATGGCAATCTTCATGCTTTCGCTGGCAGGTATCCCGCCCACTGGCGGCTTCATGGCGAAATTCTACCTGTTTGGCGCCGCCGTCAAAACCGGACACATCACCCTGGTTGTGATCGCGGTTTTGAATAGTGCTATTTCGGTCTATTACTATCTTCGAGTGCTTGTCCTGATGTATATGCAGCCGGAAGGCGAGGCTAATCCCGTCCCCCGATCTGCCTTGTATTCGCTGGTGCTCGTAATCTGCGCCGCTGGCGTCCTGGGTTTCGGATTGTTCCCCGGCGCGATGATCACACTTGTCGGTCAATCTCTGCCCATGCTCTGATTCGCATCGGTATGGAATCAGAGCCACGGTTCTATGGCGTGTTATGGCTCCTGAGACATCGGTGCACCTGCTGCCGATGTCTTTCTGTTTGCCGTAGGGGCTTAGCATGCTAAGCCCCTACCCTATATGGCTTAAATGAGGCTTTGCTATGGCAAATAACTCCACCGGACAGAGGGAACACTGGGGGACGCGCCTTGGCTTCATCTTAGCTGCTGCCGGATCCGCCATCGGATTGGGTAGCGTGTGGAAATTCCCCTACATTACCTTCGACAACGGCGGCGGCGCTTTTGTCATCGTGTACCTGATTTGCATCTGCCTGGTCGGGATTCCCATCATGATCGCCGAGATTATGATCGGCAAAAAGACCAATTTAAATCCCATCGGCGCTTTCGCAGCTCTTCGCGGCAAGACCTGGTGGCCCATAGTGGGGTGGATGGGTCTCGCCGCCGGATTCATTATTCTATCCTACTACACGGTGATTGCCGGCTGGACTCTGGAGTATGTCATCAAAGCGCTGATGGGCACGTTCAAAGGACTCGGCTTGAAAGAATCGCAGGACATGTTTGTCGGATTCCTCGGCAATCCCTACAAACAAATCGGCTGGCATTTCGGCTTTTCTGCCTTGACGGCGTTGATCATCTTGGGCGGGGTGTCCAACGGAATCGAACGGTGGAACAAAATCCTGATGCCCTTCCTATTCTTGATTATCATCGCCCTGATGATATACTCTCTATCCACCGGCGCGGCGAATCAAGCGTTCAAGTTCCTCTTCCATTTCAGTTTCAAAGAACTTACTCCTCATGGCTGCCTGGAAGCACTGGGTCATTCCTTCTTCACGTTATCCCTGGGAATGGGCGCGATGATCACCTATGGAAGCTATCTGAAACGAGAGGAGGAAATCGTCACGTCATCGATCTTGATCACTTTCTTTGACACCTTTATTTCCATCTGCGCCTGTTTGGTGATGTATCCCATTATCTTCATGGCGAATGTCTCTCCGCAGGAAGTGAAGTCCATCGGAATCATTTTCACCGCTATTCCGACCATTCTCGCCGGATTGCCCGGCGGCTCGTTTGTGGGATTCATGTTTTTCGTACTGGTGGCTTTCACCGGTTTGGTGTCGGCGATCTCGCTCTTGGAAGTGGTCGTCGCTTGTGCCGTTGACCAATTGAAATGGAAACGCACCAAAGCCACTCTGCTTTCTGCACTTGTAATCTTCCTGTTCGGCATCCCGTCCGCGTTGAGCAATGGCGGTGTCGGATGGATTTCCAAAATCGTGCTGTTTCCCAAAGGCGGAAGATGGCTGAATTGGCTGGATTCCTTCGATTATCTGGCGTCGAACTGGTTTCTTCCGTTGGGCGGACTCTTGATTGCCCTTTTCGCTGGCTGGGTGTTGACCAGACAGGAATGTCGGGTGGAATTCCTTCCCAATCAAAGTCGATCCTTCCTGATTTGGAGACTTGTAATCAGATATATCACCCCCGGCTTGGTGCTCATCGTGCTCCTGAACAAGATCGGCGTGATCAACCTGTAATGACGTTATCCCGTGCTGTCTAACGACCCGTTTGACAGCACTTTGAGGTTCCCGCCAGGTTTCAAGCGTAGAGTAACCTGGCGGGAGTTCTCCCTTGAACGGAGTTCCTGTTGAAATCACTCGTCTTCTATGCAGTTGCTCTTGTGATCCTCCTTTCGGCCTGCACCGGCTTTGGCTCGGAACCAACCGGTGAGCGCTCCCTTGGCGAACTGCTGCCTCTATGGAGCGTCCTGCCTTTCCTCGGAATCCTTCTTTCTATCGCCATTTTCCCGCTCGCCGCTCCGGTATTTTGGCATCACCATTTCGGCAAGGTGTCCGCTGCTTGGGCGCTGCTTTTCGCAGTTCCGTTCTACATCGCTTACCGAGGGGACGCTTTCCACGAAATCGTCCATATCTGCCTGATCGACTACATCCCCTTCATCGTCCTCCTGTGGGGATTATTCACGGTATCCAGCGGCATTCTCCTCCGCGGAACCCTGTCCGGGACACCATTAGTTAATACGTCTTTCCTCATCATCGGCACCGTCTTAGCCTCCTGGATGGGAACTACCGGCGCCGCCATGCTCTTGATTCGACCGGTCATCCGGGCCAACGCCAAACGGAAATCGAAAAAGCACGTCATCATCTTCTTCATCTTCCTCATTGCAAACATCGGCGGCTCTCTGACTCCCCTGGGTGATCCGCCCCTGTTTTTGGGTTTCCTCCATGGGGTGCCGTTCTTCTGGACCATGCACATCCTTCCCCACATGTTGACCACCGCCGGCATCGTTGTTCTCCTGTTCTTCTTGATCGACACGATCCTGTTCAAACGAGAAGGGGGGAAGGTGGAACCCACCGGCGTTAAAGAGCCCTTACGAGTCGAAGGCGCTCACAATCTTCTGTATCTCGCGGGAATCATGGGCGCAGTCCTTCTGTCCGGCGTGTGGAAACCCGGCGAAATCACTCTGCTCGGGGCGAACAAGGGCATCCAGGACATCACCAGGGAAGTGCTGATCATCCTGATGGGAATCCTGTCCATCGTGACCACCAGGAAGGCAGTCCGCCTTGCCAACGAATTCACCTGGTTTCCCATCAAAGAAGTCGCATACTTGTTCGCCGGCATTTTCATGACCATCATTCCAGCTCTGGCAATGTTGCGAGCCGGTTCTCACGGCGCCATGGCATTCGTGATCGATGCCGTGAACGAACCGTGGAACTACTTCTGGATGACAGGCGCCCTGTCATCCTTTCTTGACAATGCCCCCACCTATTTGACTTTTTTCAATACCGCCCTGGGACGCCTGGGAATTTCCGAGCATGACGTCACCGAAATCCTGAAAGGAATCGGAGATCACCCCATGGCGGCTCAATTCATCGGCTACCTTAAGGCTATTTCCGCAGGTGCAGTGTTCTTTGGCGCCAATACCTACATCGGCAATGCTCCGAATTTCATGGTGCGGTCCATCGCCGAAGAAAACAAGATCGCCATGCCCAGCTTCTTCGGTTACATGTTGTGGTCTATCGGAATTCTGATTCCGATTTTCCTGATCATAACCTTCATTTTCTTCTGAGCCGCGAGGCATGGTGTCCTGTTCGTCTGCCTGCCAAAAGTGAGGTGCAACCATGTTTTCGAAAATTCTCTGTCCCACAGATTTGAGCAAAGCCTCTTTGTCCGCGGTCAGATACGCGGTTGATCTTGCCCGAAAATACCAGAGTAAGCTATACCTGCTGAATGTCCACGAAGAATTCATGAACAAGCAGGAAATGGTGATGCTCAGGGTGAGCGCGGAACATTTCCAGGAAATGATGACGAATCGAGCCCTCGAATCGAAGAAAATCATGGAGCAGGAACTGAGGATTTCCGGCGGGGAAGACCTGAAATGCGAACTGCTGATTCGTGAAGGAAAACCCACCAAGGAGATCCTCGAGGTTGCCGACGCGATTGTTGCCGACTTGATGGTAATCACCACCAACGGACGGGATTCGCTGGGCGAAAAAATCCTGGGTTCCACCGCCGAACACTTGATCCGCTATTCGAAAATCCCGGTTCTTACCATTCGCGTTTGACCGCAGTCTCGTTGCACTCGACTTCCATGGCATGGTATGGACCGTGCCACTCCGGAGAAGTGGGCAGCCATTCTGCGCTGTCAAGGCACACACCATGACAGATAGTGAAGTGGGACAATTAATGGCATTTTCTCTGCGTCATAACATTGGTGTGCGCCATCCACTTGGCTCCGGATTGCCTTTTGTCCAATTGCGTCGACTTTTCCTTGATTTTGTGCTCGGAATTTGGTTAATTATTGATACGTTAGAACCTGACGGATTTTGAGCAGAGCTTCGAATGAACATCCTGTTGCTTCTTGCGTTAGGAGGGATCTGTTTTCTGGTGGGCATTCGCGTCTATTCGCGCTACATTTCCCGCCAGGTGAATTTGGTCGAAAATGCTCCGACTCCTTCAGTCAGCCAGACCGACGAGAAGGACTATGTGCCGACCAGGACCTACGTGATTTTCGCCCACCATTTTGCAACCATTGCTGGGGTAGGACCCATCGTAGGTCCAACGTTGGCGGTAGTCTGCGGCGTGCTTCCCGCCGTGTTTTGGGTGGTAATAGGCGGGGTGTTGTTCGGCGCGGTGCACGATTTCGTAGCCCTATTCATCAGCACCCGGGAAAAGGGCGAATCCATGGCGATGGTTACTCAGTCAACTCTGGGAAAAGCCGGATTCTATCTGTTCATCGTATTCACCATCTTGATGCTGCTCTTGGTGACCTCAGCGTTCCTTTCCCTGACCGCCATTTCTCTGACGTCACGACCCTTGCTTTCCGACCTTAGTCTGGACACCACTCAGACTATCCTTCGCACTCAAGAAACTCCACAAGGCACCGTGGGAATTATCGGCGGAATCGCCTCGACCTCGGTCATCGTGATTACCCTTCTGGCGCCCTTGATGGGCTATCTCTTGTACCGAAAGAAAATTCCCACCTGGCAGGGGTATTCGATCGGTGCGGTGATCGCCATCATTAGCGTTCTTGTTGGAATCAACTATCCGGTGATGATTCAACCCACAGTCTGGATGGTGATTCTGACCATTTATGTGATGTTCGCCGCAACCATCCCGGTATGGGTGATATTGCAGCCCCGAGATTTCGTCAACACACAGATCTTATATTTGGGCTTGGTGGCGCTGTTTCTTGGCACTGTGATTGGAGGATTGAAGGGGCTGACCCTGGGCGCCGGCGGTAATATTCCTTTGATGAATCTCAGTCAAGGCGCGCAGTACCTTGGCTGGATTTGGCCCATGTTGTTCATCTTTGTCGCTTGCGGCGCTATCTCAGGATTTCATGCCCTCGCGGCAGGCGGAACTACCTCCAAACAGGTTACCACCGAAGGAGCCACCAGAAGAGTGGGCTATGGAGCCATGATTCTGGAATCCCTCCTGGCGCTTTTGGTGATCATCGCGTTGGGAGTCGGACTGTCCCAGAGCAGATACATTCAGATCGTTTGGCCCAGTGTCGGCGCCGGAAATCCGGTCCTGGGTTTCTCATTGGCGGTAGCCGGCTTGATGCATGATTCCTTTGGCTTGTCGATGACCTTGGGTGCAGTGCTCGGAATCCTGTTGGTGGAAGGATTTGCGGTCACCACCCTGGATAGTGCCGTACGAATAAATTGCTACCTGTTTGAGGAATTGTGGCGGGGAATTTTCGGGAGAAATGTCCCCGTGTTCAGCAATCGGATTTTTAATGGAGCGCTCTCCGTAGTCATCATGTTCTACCTGGCATATACCCAGTCCTATAAGTCGGTCTGGCCTATTTTCGGCGCAGCCAATCAGCTTCTGGCGGCATTGACCCTGATTTCCTTGACCGTGTGGCTCTATGTCCGCGGTCTGAAAAGCTGGTTCACCATTGTCCCCGCGGTCTTCATGACCATCACCACTATTGTTAGCCTTGTGTACAAGTTGTTCCAGGAATATCTGGTTCGGGGAATGTGGACGGTGGCGGTGGTGGACCTAATCTTGGTGCTCTTATCCATCGCCTTGATTGTGCTGGTAGTGGGTAAAGCCAGGCAGTTAGTGGCGGTGAGGCGCAAAGTGACCGCCAGGATCGCCAGCGAGCTTGCCTAGTACTTCCCCCTTGCACAGCAGAGAGGATCAACTAAATCCCCCCTGCTATTGCAGGGGGGAAAAGAAGGGGGGTCTGCGTCCACGTCATTGCGAGGAAGTCGTAGGTCAGGATCCCTGCGATCCTGACATCACCGGTGCTGTCATGCGTCCCCGCTTGACAACGTCAGTCTTGCGAGTTGTGCTGGGTCTTGCGCCATAGGCGTGTGACCCAGGTCGTAGGTCAGGATCCCTGCGATCCTGACATCACGGGTGCTGTCATGCGTCCCCGCTTGACAGCATCAATTTCCTCCTTACACAGTAGGGGGACTAAAAGGGGGGCGTCACTGCGAGCGCAGCGAAGCAATCTCGCCCAAGTGTGTCATCCCGCACTTGATGCGGGATCCAGGTGGATTCCCCCCTGCTATTGCAGGGGGGAAAAGAAGGGGGGGCTTTCGTTCACACCTTCACACCTTCTCACGTTCACACTTATTTGCGTCCTTTGCGTGAGTCCTGTTCAGCCCGCAGAGAAATCGCTTGACTTTTCTTTGAAATATCTGTATATTAATTAACTATCCGGGGCTGTGGCGCAGCTGGGAGCGCGTCTGAATGGCATTCAGAAGGTCAGGGGTTCGAACCCCCTCAGCTCCACGATCCTATCATGCCGGAGCCCTGTCGTGGCACCGTCAAAATTGCTCATCCTCCTCGCAGTTCTGTGGGCGGCAGTCCTTGTCCTGTTTTGGCTTGCTCAGAAGTCAATCCGAAAGGCTCGCAAGGGAATAAGAGACCGCCGCCGCGAGTTCATTGAACGCTTGCGGAATAAAAGATAAGAAAATTCCCCCTTCTACTGAAGGGGGAACAAAAGAGGGATTGCCGCTCGTTGGTCGGTGCTGTCATGGCCCATGCCATGACGGATATTTCCCCTTGCTGTCGTGGGGGGAGCATAAGGGGGGCGTCGAAATCTTCCCCCCGGTACCCGGGGGGAAAACACAAAGGGGGGCACATGTAGGTCAAGATATGCGTGATTCCGAAATAACGTGTCATTCCCGCGTACGTGGGAATCCAGTCTTTCGTGCTGTCAAACGACCCGTTTGACAGGATCGAAATCCCCCTTTCTATTGAAGGGGGAACAAAAGGGGGGTTGCGCTTGTTGCAATTCTGCCACACATACGCGCTTCTTGCGGGAGTAACTCAGTTGGTAGAGTCTCTCGTTGCCAACGAGATTGTCGCGGGTTCGAGTCCCGTCTCCCGCTCACTTCCTGCAATTGCGTGGTGCCAAACGTCCCGTCTGACACCATCCTGGATCGTACCGCAGGGTGTCCTCATCCTGCGACTCTAATTTGTTATGATGATCCTCATTTTGCAGCCCCTGGGGCTCCTACCTTGGCAGGATTGACAACGGAACAGTTTGGCCAAAGAAAAGGCAATGACATGAGTGGGGACAATCCGTATAAAGACTTCACAGCGAGACTGAAGCTATTGTTCAGCAAGCACCCCGACCTTATCACCATGACGCTCAGCAATATCTTCACCATGCGGCTGATCGGAAACAAGACTCATGGCGACCTCGCCGAGATTGCGATCGCAGAGTTCATCAACCAATACGTTTACGACTTTCGGTCGGTGCACGTCGGCAAAGATCTATATAGAGCGAAAACGCACGAAGAGGACATCAAAATCATCAACGAGATCACTAAGGCTGAGTTTGACGTTAGCCTTAAAGCGTATGGAGATGGTCCTCTCCAGCTATCCACCGACAAGAACTTTCGGATGTTCTCGCGGTTGCAACAAGAAACCAACGACATTATAGGGACGGAAGCTGCCCAAAGACTGTTCAACGATTCAGCCTTTGCGGAATTTGAGCAAATCAATGTGTTTCCATTGATATACAACGAGCAGCTAAAGAGGTGCAATATCCTGGTCTTTGACTATGAACGCGCGCAGGCGCAGACGCAGCGGATCGTGAGAGTGGATACCGGGAAAGGAAGGAAGCATCCAGTTTTCCGGTTCTATGATTCAGATGGCGACTATGTGTGTGAAGTTCGGTATGGTGGCCCTGCAGCCAATGCTCTCCAACGCGGATTCTGGACCCACACCAAGAATGCGCTAAAGTACTTTGATAGCATTACCAACGGCTGGATTGACTACTCCCACAACCTCGTTCTGGTAAAGCTTTTTTCTCACGCTCTCGTATCATCTGAGGTCGGGCATTCATCGGCACTCGAAAAGATTAAGGAAGATATAGCGCGACTGAGCCAGGAGTCGGGATTGAAGCAATAATGGGAACACTTCCTCTATTTGAAGATCTCGTCCTTGATGCTCCTCCTACGGAGGGGATCAAGTATGCTGGATCTAAACTGAAGCTTATTCCACATATTCTGATGCTCGCCAAGAGAGTCAATGCGAGAACCGTTCTGGATGGTTTCTCTGGTACCACCAGGGTATCGCAGGCGTTTGCCAAGACCGGTTACACTGTTGTCTCCAATGACGTAGCTGTGTGGTCTGAGGTTATGGCGACCTGTTATCTTCTTAACAAGAAGAAGCGCGAGGAATATCAGCCCCTCATCGAGCACCTCAATGCCACTCGGCCTATCGATGGCTGGTTTACTGAGCATTATGGAGGAAAGCCGAACGGAGGCTGTGCCGTTCAGGTGGATGGGAGGAAGAAACCCTGGCAGATACAAAATACTCGAAAGTTGGATGGCATCCGACAAGAGATAGAGAACCTGTCGCTTGAGAAGGTTGACAAGGCGGTTGCTGTAACGAGCTTAATCCTGGCTCTCGACAAAGTGGATAGTACGCTCGGGCATTTCGTCTCCTACCTGAACGAATGGTCTCCTCGGTCCTACCACCACCTGGACCTTAAAGTCCCCAACGTCTTCGTCTCACCTATGGAGCACAAGGTATACCAAAAGGACATCTTCGACTTAGTGTCGCAGGTGTCAGTTGATCTTGCTTACTTTGACCCACCATACGGTTCTAACAATGAGAAGATGCCGCCCTCCCGGGTGCGTTACGCTTCCTATTACCATCTGTGGACTAGCGTCTGCCTTTTCGATAAGCCTAGTCTTTTTGGGAAGGCTAAACGTCGCAGCGACACTTCCGACATGGTTGCCGCGTCGGTTTTTGAAGAGTTTAGGAGAAACAAAAACGGTCGCTTTGCAGTCGTTGACGCTATTGAACGCCTCGTCAAGGCGACCAAGGCCCGCTGGATCATTTTATCTTACAGTTCAGGAGGAAGAGCCACCGCGGACGAACTCAATGAAGTGATCAGGTGCAATGGGAGACCGATTGGTGTCATGGAAATTTACTATAGAAAGAATGTCATGGCGGGAATGAAATGGACAAATGAATGGCTCCGGGATGCTCAAGAACCAAACCGAGAGTTTCTGTTTCTAATCGAGAAGGAATCGGCCTGACAAAATGTGGAGCGGACGGCGCTCTGCGCCGCCGCTGAAATGGAGCATCCTCCGGCGGCGTAGCCAAGTGGCTAAGGCAGAGGTCTGCAAAACCTTTATTCACCGGTTCGAGTCCGGTCGCCGCCTCACAAAAAAGCCCCAGGGACTATCCCTGGGGTTTCCTGTGATGTGCTATCAAACGTCCCGTCCGACACCCAACTGCTGGTTGAGTGGAAAGCAGGTTGGGTTGGGGCTCACGCCCGTAACCCAACCTTTGTCTCTGTGCCCAAACCCCCTACAGAATCGAGAAATTGTACTTTCTCGAAATGATTTGTATCAACTGGTGTAACGCGAGAGCCCGGTGGCTGAATTGATTCTTCAGCGACATCGGCATCTGAGCAAACGTCAGTCCCGTCGGTGGATGATAGAAAATAGAATCATAGCCGAAACCGCCCGTCCCCAGCGGTTTTTCCAGTATTTCACCGTTAACCCGCCCTTCAACGATTTCCATGCCCTCCTTCCACACCAGCGCCATCACGCATCGGAATCGTGCGCTCCGGTTTTTCACCCCCTGCAGGTCTTGCAGCAATTTCTGGACGTTGCTCTCGTAAGTGGCACCCGGTCCCGAATAGCGTGAGGAAAGCACCCCCGGCGCACCATTCAGTGCATCCACTTCCAGTCCGGTGTCGTCTCCCAACGACGTGATTCCGGTTTGTTCGAACGCGAATCTGGCTTTGAGTACTGCGTTCTCCTGCAAACTGGATCCCGTTTCTTCCGTGTCACCGACCTCGGGGAAGTCGCGGAGGCTCTTCAGAGAGATGTGGCGATTCTTCAATAGGTCTTTTATTTCTAATATCTTATCATGATTATGAGTCGCCGCTAATAGCGTAGGTCTGATTGAATTCATGTAGGATTAGCTCCTTCCAGAAACTGGTGCCCGACCCAGTTCCAGCAATTGAAAAATATTCGGCAACGGTTGCCGCCAAATCAGCAAATGTGGCTCGTGTGCCCAGATTGACTCCAGATTTCAGATGCAGACCCGCAACCAGAATCGGCACATATTCCCGGGAGTGGTCTGTGCTTGGAGTCGTGGGATCATTTCCATGATCTGCCGTCAGTACCAGCACATCGCCATTTCTCAATGTTTCCAATAGCTCCGGGACTCTGGCGTCGAAGGCTTCCAGTCCCTGAGCGAATCCTTCCACGTCGTTCCGATGTCCCCATAGCATGTCGAAATCGATTAGATTAGTAAAGATGAATCGAGGTCCGGACTCCGACATGGCTGTGATCGTCTTACTTACCCCATCGTCATTCGATTCCGTATGCCGGATAATGGACAATCCCCGTCCGGCGAACAGATCGTCGATCTTCCCGATTCCTACCGTTGGGATTCCGTGATCCTTCAGAATGTCCAGCAGAGTTCGTCCGTGGGGTTCCAGAGAAAAATCCCGCCGACGACGGGTTCTCGTGTATTGACCATCGGCGCCGACGAATGGTCGGGCGATGACTCTTCCCACCGCGTGTTTGTCCTGCAGAATCCGACGTGCGATTCTGCACAGTTGGTACAATTTTTCCGGTGGAATCACCTCCTCATGAGCCGCAATTTGAAAAACGCTGTCCGCCGATGTGTACACAATCGGAGAACCCGTGCGGCAGTGCTCATCTCCTAATTCCTGGATAATTGCTGTGCCGGAAGCCACCGTGTTCCCTAAAACCGATCGCCCGATCTCTTTTTCAAACGTCTGGATCACTTCCGCCGGAAAGCCATTGGGGTAGGTGGGAAGCGGTTCTTGGGAGATCAGCCCAGCCAGCTCCCAGTGACCGATAGTGCTGTCCTTGGCAGGGGATGCCTCTGCCATGCGCCCATATGCCGCGGTCGGACGATCCGCGGGCGGAATATTTGGCAGCGCGACGATGTTCCGGATTCCCAACGCCGTCAAATTAGGAATCCGAAGCGGAAGCACCCGGCTGAGATTTCCCAGCGTGTCCGAGCCTTCGTCAGCAAAAACATGGGCATCAGGTAATTCGCCGATGCCCACACCATCGAGAACGATTTGTGTCCAGCGCCCTTTCACGCTATGCTCCGATGACCTCCTTCTGATTGCACTTACAGATCCTGACCATGCGGCGCTGGAATTTGGTCGGTGCGCCCTCAGCGGTCACCGCTTCCATCACTCGAATCATGGAGTACTGTTCGCCGCAAACCGGACAAGACGGGCCCTTCAAGTGTGCCTTCTTCATCTTGTCCATGAATGTCTGTTTCTTCGCCATAGTCGAACTCCGTCACAGTATTGTTACGATTCTCATCTCTGAACCTTTAATGTACGCAATACTCTGCAAAAAGTCAACAAAAAAAGCCGCCTACAGCGGCTTTGAAATTTGCCCACAGTTTCCTGCTCTGGTTACTTCGGTTGGCTCACCACTTGTCCTCGCCACTCCGGAGGAATTTGATTCACTGGAACCGTGTCTCGATCCGCGGTCAGGCGGAATTCGCCGGTGGAATCATCGAGGGACCCGAACGGCAGATTCTCCCGATTCCTGGTCAACAAGTCCGGATCGATTTGCTGCTGTATCTCCGGTGACTCGGTGCCTCCAGCGCTCATCGCCTGCTTGTTCTCGGCGGTCATCGGACTGCCCGTGCTTATTCCTGCAGGCTGATGTGAGAAAATTAGGAATCCGATCATAACGGTGGCGGCGGCGCCCACGCCAAATGCCAACCAATTCGTTACCCAGCTTTTTTCCCAGGACCTGTCCCGGCTGACCAATGGCTCCGACAGATATTCCAACTTCCGGGACAGCCGCATTTCAAATCCGGGGCGAGGTTCCAATCTTACCAACAACATCAATCGCTGCCGAATCTTGATTAACTCGGGCGTCACGTCTTCACAGCAATGACAGATTCGGCGATGCTCGTCCAACGCCGACTTTAATTCTCCGGTCAACCTTCCATGATGGAGTTGCAGCAGATACCGTTCGAAATCTTCACAACTAATCATTCATTTCCTCCCGCCCAATGAACCGCAATCGCCGTTGCAGTCGGGCACGCCCTCTGTTCACTCGCGATTTCACTGTTCCTAATGGCACATCCAGAATGTCACTGATCTCTTCGTACGACAGATCCTGTATGTCTCTTAGAATGACCGCCTCCTTAAATGGTGACGGCAGTCTGTCGATTTCCTTTAGCACCGCATCTTGCTTCATAGATCGGTCAACATCTCTCTCCACATCGCGCGACCGATCCGGCAAATCATAGTCTCTCTCCTCGGTACCCTTTGAACTAATGGAAAAGAACTGCTTGATCTTCTTTCGCCTCAGCTCGGTCTTCGCCAGATTGGAGGCGATGGTGTATATCCAGGTCGAGAACTTCGCAATCCTATGGTACCGATGCTTATTGCGGTACACCCTGACAAACGTCTCTTGAACAATGTCCTCGCTGAACATCGGGTCGCCCAGAAGGCGGGAGACGAAATTGAACAGAGGGTTCTTATAGCGATGGACGATCTCATTGAACGCTTCCACGTCGCCCTGCTGGAAGCTGAAGATCAAATCCTCATCTGTCCAATCTTTCAACGACGTCGCGTCTTCCGGATTCTTTCTACTGTTAATACTCACAGAACACCTGCGGGTTCCTGAATTCTTTCACAAAATACGATTCTTGCCAACATCTGATATATCAATGGACTGGATGACTTGGAGGCATTCTTCAGCTCTCGATCCGTCGTTCGGACCTGACGCAGCGCATCAATAATCTCCTGCCGGGAATACGACCTCGAAATCATGGATATCCTGTTGCGCGCCTGACCAAAATATCCAATGGACTTGTAAAGCTCCATGTCAAAAGGGATATCGCCCTCAAATTGCTTCGCGATTAGAGCGCCCTGGAAAGTCTTCGACAATATCTGAGTGAAATAGGTGGGCGTTGGAGTTCGCTTCTGAAGAAAATCAGCCACCGCCCAGAGGGACTGAACATCACGTTTCGCCACCGCAAGAAGCAGTGAATCCCAGGAATAACGACGAGAACTGCCTGTGGCAGTCACCAGGACTTCCTCGGAAACAACCCCGCCTTTGTCAACCAGCAAATACACCTTCTCCAATACGCCCGAAATGATCTGCATGTCTCCATCACTGACCGACAAGAGAAAACCGATCTGTTCCGGCTCGATTCTGATGTCTTGCGCCTCGACCAGACTCTTGATCCATGCCGAGAGCTTGTCCTCGGTCAATCCGTTGCACTCCACGCGCACAATGAATTCCGACCAGTCAGTGTACGGCTTTTTCCGCCAGTCCGGCTCAGAATCGATCAATCCAAGCGAGGTGTCCGTTGCCGGATTCGCCAGATAACCGGTCATCGCAGTGCGTGCCGAGGCTGCCATTCGAGCGGGATTCCTGAGCAATACTACCTTCTTCGTGGAAAACATCAGGCGGGAAGTCAGAGCATTTTCCAACTCCGCCCAACTGACATCACTGCCGTCAAAGCGTCGCAACCCATATTCGCGAGAGGCGCTGTCGAGCCGCGTTTCCACCAACAGGATCACGGCTTGGTCGATCAGGAAAGGCTCCTCGCCGTAGAAAAGAACGGCTGGTCCCGGGTCTTTCCCGCCGGCAAGATCCTGCGCGAACTGCGAGTACGTTGAAGTCCTGATTTTCTTGTCTGATCTGGCAGTCATCTGAGCGTCCGTTTGCATTCGTACGCCAATTCGACCAGATAACGAGCCAACGCCGGTGCGAAATGGTCATCGAGCCGCTCTGGATGCCACTGAACGCCGACGATGAACTGGGAATCGCCATACTCGATCCCCTCGATAACCTCATCCTCAGCTTTCGCCGTAACCACAAAGCCCGGCGCCAGCGAATTGATCGCCTGATGATGCGAGCTATTCACTCGCAGCGGCGTACGTCCAAAAATGCGAAACAACTGCGATTTCCGCTGGATATGGACGTCATGAAAAGGGCGTGGTTGCCCGTCCAGCACCTGATGATTCTGGACAAGAGGGCATTGCGTCTTCAAATCCTGGAACAATGTTCCGCCGAAAGCCACGTTGATCAACTGCAGTCCCCGGCAGATTCCCAGCACCGGTTTCTTCCGCTGGTGCGTCGCCATCAAGAGGTCAATCTCGAACTGTGCCCGCTCGGCTTCCCCCGTCCATCGGTTGTCCAAAACTTCCTCACGATAGAACTTCGGCGACACATCGTCGCCACCGCTCAGCAATAGAGCGTCGAACGTATCGACCAGATGCCCGATGGAGGCTCGGTCTCTGATTACCGGCAGCAAGATGGGAGTACCGCCAGCTTTGACGATGTACTCCGAATAGTCGATCTGGAGATAGTTGACATCTCTGCCTCGAGAAAAATCGCGGTCGTCTCGAGCGGGGTAGAGGTTGCAGGTGATGGCAACGACCGGCTGACGCATAATCTTGTCTGACATGATGAGATTCCCGAAATGCGACGAAATTCTCTGATCACCCTTAGAATTGTGTGCTGCTACGGCGTTGGTCGGAAGAGGATCTGTGCCCAGATGACTACAAATCCCAGCGTCCAGAGGTAAATCGAAAACGCCTTCAGTTTGAATGACTTGATCATTCGTATCAACAAAGCCATTGAGAAATAGCCCGTGATGGCGGCAACGGCAGTCCCGACCAGGTAAATGCTGAATTGCCGCATCGTCAATTCTTGAAAACCTCTGGCTTCCAGAACAATGGCTCCGAGAATCGCGGGGATTGAGAGCATGAACGAAAATCTGGCGGCGGTTTCCGCAGTCAATCGACGAAAGATGCCCATGGAAATCGTCGAGCCCGAGCGGGAAATCCCAGGAATGATAGCAGCCGCCTGAAAAATCCCGATCCAAAATGCGTCGGCAAACGTCATTTCCGAGACCGACTTCTCTCTTCGCAATCGCCGATCAGCCAGGAACAGAATCGCCGCGGTTATGCAAAGCATGAAGCCCACGGTGGCAGGCTTCGCGAATAATCCTTCCAAGAAATCCTTGAAAGCGAATCCGACAATCACCGCGGGCAAAGTGCCAAGAATGATCAGCCCGGCAAACCATCTGCCCGCGTTCCACTGAGTGTGATGCCCATCAGTTGTATCTGTCGAATGCTCGCCCTTGCCAGTCAGCCCTAAGACGCCGGTTATGATCATCCAGATGTCGTCACGAAGGAACACCACGACCGCCAGAAGTGTGCCTCCATGCAACATCACATCGAATAGAACCGGAGGCTCTTTGAATCCCAGCAGGGTCTGAACAATGACAAGATGTCCGGAACTCGATACCGGAATGAACTCGGTTAATCCCTGGATCAGTCCCAATACGATAGCATAGAGAAGCGACATGTAATACCTGATACTCCGATTTCCCGAGGAGACCTAATTGTGCCCTTGCCTCGGTCTGAGCCTGACCCTGGGCTAAGGAGATATCAACTGCCTCGTGCCCTTGTCGTATTTCGCGATTGACACCGATACGTTCAATCGTTCGTAAAACTTGTACGTGCCGCCTTTGCCCTGGTAACGTCTCCGCTGGGCAAGGAGTTGAGGCAGCTCTGACGGGCTGACGCCGGATTTCGTTACTGCTCCCAGCAGCCAGGTCATCGCGTCATAACCCCGAATATGCTCGATGGTTGGGGCGACGCCTGCGGTGGCTCGGAATTCGTCCGCCCATTTGCGATCCGCCGAATGGTCGGGATCCCAGAAAACATCCTCGGAATATACGATTCCGCTCAGATAATTCCGATTCTTGTCGAAGGTGTCTTCGTAGTCCCAATCACGGCTTCCTAACAGTTGCGCATCGAAATTGTAGTACACGTATTGGGGAGCCAATGCGTTGACGTCTCCCGGATCCGGTGCGATGAAGAAGCCGTCGTATGCCGTGACCGGCACATCAAGAGAGTCGTCCGAGTCTGATTCCTTGGTCGTCAAAATCTCCCCATTGACCAGATATGCCCATTGGCTGCTTTGTGGATCTTGCGATTCGACTACAGCCGTGCTGTCGGAGTCGTTTGCCACGGTAAGCCCCCATCCCCATTCGCGAATCCGACTAAACTGCATCTTGAAATCCAGCGAGCCTGGATAATACCATTCCTGGATGAGCGCTTCTCCGCCCAATTTCGTGACCGTTTCTGAGAAACCGTTCGCCAATTCCTTGCCATCATCGGTCGCCGCAGCCAACACGGCAAAGCTGTGAAGTCCCAGAGTTTCCACAGCGTAGGCAGCCAGAGCCTCGCCCTCAGTCCGACGGTCCGGGTACAATTGAAATACGGACTCGCCCAACGTGGTCAACGAGTAGGTCTGAGGATTCAATATCACACACGGGACTTGCCTGGCATTCGCCTGCGACGCACATGCCGTCACAATCCCTTCACTGCCGGCACACAAGATGACGGAGGCTTGTTCCAACTCCAGAAGGTCACGAGTCAGTTGCGCCGTGACGTAAGCGCTGTTCCGCGAATCTTGCACCGACAGGAAAACCGACAATTTCGATGTGTCTTTCCACCGCTTCAATGCGTACTCAAGCCCCTGTCTGGCGGCGACACCCATACCCGACTCGGGTCCGGTAAGCGGGAGTATCGCACCTATCACGATCCCCTGGTCTGCCAAGGACTTCTCGGTCAGACCGAGGATCAAACGCTGCGTCGAAGCCTTTGAGGCGTGTGTGCTCACGGATCGACGCTCGCGATCGGAAAAGCAAAATCGACACAAATCCCGGAGGCGTTCTCGAGCTCGTGCAACCATGCGCTGGTCTGCGCTGTTTTCCGCAATCCAGATTAGCTCGTCCGCGCAGCTAACATATTCCCCCAACTTGAAATACGCTTCCCCCCGCAAATAGTGAGCGTCATCCAGGTACGAAGACATCGCATACCGCTGGACGAGTTGAGTGGCTGCATTCAAAGCACCGTCGTAGTTCTGCTCCTTAAGAAGCGACCGAGCCCACAGGTACAGCGATGAGGTGATCCTGGTGTTCCGATCTCGAGCAGAAGCAATCTCATGGAATGCCTGCGCCGCCTCGGCATAATGCGCCGCTTGATATGCCTTCAAAGCGTCTGCAAAGCGAGATTCGATTTCCGAAGCCGAGACTTGCGTGCCACTCAGACCCACAAGGAGTACGAGTGCGGGCAAGATCCGAACCCCGCCTGCTATACCGTTTCGACAGACACGAATGCCAATACGCCGATGACTTTCGGTCGCGGACGCCTTACTCAACAGTAACACTCTTTGCCAGATTTCTTGGTTGGTCGATATCGCGCTTCTTCAACACCGCCACATGATACGCCAATAATTGCAGCGGGATTGCCGTCAGCAACGGTGTCAGCAGGTCGTGAGTCGGGGGGATCGTGATAACATGGTCGGCGCGGGAAGCGATTTCCGTATCACCGTCATTTGCGATCGCAATTACCTTGCCTTTGCGAGCCCGGACCTCTTCGATATTCGATAGAATCTTCTCGTATGTCCCGTCCTGGATGGCGATCACAACCACCGGCATGCCAGGCTCGATCAAGGCTATCGGTCCATGCTTCATTTCCGCCGCCGGATACCCTTCGGCATGCACATAGCTGATTTCCTTGAGCTTCAAGGCTCCTTCCAGTGCCACCGGAAAATTCGCACCTCTGCCAAGATACAAGGCGTTGGGGTACTTGTCGAACAGCGGCGAAAGGCTTTTGATCCGTTGTTCCTGATTCAAAATCGTCTGGATCTTGCCGGGGACAGCTCTGAGTTCGTCGATGAACACGCGACCGCTTTCGCTGGAAATTCTTCGCCGCCGACCAAGGAGCAGTGCGATCATCGCCAGAATCGTGATCTGAGATGTGAATGCTTTGGTCGATGCCACCCCGATCTCCGGTCCGGCGTGCAGATAGATTCCGGCGTTCGTTTCCCGTGCGATGGTCGATCCGACTACATTGCACAATCCCAATACCAGTGCGCCTTTCCGCTTCGCCTCATTGACCGCCGCCAATGTGTCGATGGTTTCCCCCGACTGGCTGATTGCCAGAACCACCGTGCCGTCCTCGATGATCGGATTCCGGTATCGAAATTCCGATGCATATTCCACTTCCACGGGAATCCCGGTCAACTCCTCAATCAGGTACTCTCCGACCAGACCGGCATGCCACGAAGTCCCGCATGCCACGATGATCATCCGCCTCATCCCGTACAATCGATCCAGAATCGGATCCAGTCCGCCGAATTTGACGGTTCCCTCCTCAGAAAGCAGCCTGCCGCGAAACGCATCCTCCACCGTGCGCGGCTGTTCGTGGATCTCCTTGAGCATGAAATGCGGGTAGCCACCTTTCTCAATCTCCGTCAGGTCGAACAATATGCGCTCGATCTTCTTATTGACGACCCGGTTTTCCAGAGTCATGTGCTGAACGCTGTCCCGCTGGATGACCGCAATTTCGCCGTCATTCATGTAAGTGACGTTGCGCGTGTGCTCGACGAAAGCCGCCATGTCCGACGCCACGAAATTCTCGCCATTGCCGAGCCCGATAATGATGGGACTCCCCATTCGAGCGGCGACGATCTTGTCCGGCTCGCTCTGGGCAATGATCGCCAGACCGTAGGTGCCTTGCACATGCCTGAGAGCTTCCTGCACTGCCTTGACAAGATCGCCGTCATACAATTCGCCGATCAGATGCACCAGCGTCTCGGTATCGGTCTCCGATCGGAACGTGTGCCCGCGCTTGGTAAGTCCCTGCCGGATCTTGGCGTAGTTCTCGATAATACCATTATGGATCAAAGCGATGTTGCCCAATCCATCTACGTGAGGATGCGCGTTAGCATCGCTGGGAATGCCGTGAGTCGCCCACCTGGTGTGCCCGATTCCCACCGTCCCGACGACGTTATTCTTCCCCAACGACAGAGCCAGATTGGCGATCTTTCCTGCCTGCTTCTTGACATACAGTTCTTCTGGCCCAATCACGGCGATCCCCGCGGAATCATACCCGCGGTATTCCATCCGCCTCAGCCCTTCCAGCAAAAGCGGCACTGCTTTCCTGTATCCGACATACCCTATGATTCCGCACATAGTGTCACCTGAGACTGGTGATGCTTGGCTCTGATCTGTACTTGATGCGTCCTGTCATTCCCACTCCACTGTTGCCGGCGGCTTCGAGGTCAAATCGTACACCACTCGGTTGACCCCTTGCACCTCATTGGTAATTCGAGTCGCCACTCCGGCGAGAAAATCCAGAGGCAAATGCGACATATCCGCGGTCATATAGTCCCGGCTGTCCACCGACCGTAGTGCGATGACATGGTGATAGGTTCGCTCGTCGCCCATGACACCGACACTCTTGATGGGGAGGAGAATTGCCAATGCTTGCGAGACTTTGGAATACCACCCCGACGCCTTGAGCTCTTCGATGAAGATCCTGTCTGCCTGACGGGCGATCTCCACACGGTCGCGTGTCACTTCGCCCAGGACACGAATGCTCAATCCCGGACCCGGGAACGGGTGCCTCTCGACCAGAGATGGGGGCAATCCTAAAAGATTGCCGACTTTCCGCACCTCATCTTTGAATAATTCCCGCAACGGTTCGATCAGCCTCAATTTCAATGTAGCCGGCAGCCCACCCACATTGTGGTGGGTCTTGATGGTGGCTGAAGGTCCCTTGAGGGAAGTGCTCTCGATCACATCCGGATACAACGTTCCCTGAGCAAGATATTGAATGTCGCCGATCTTCCCCGCTTCTTCCTCAAAAATCTCCACGAATACTCGCCCCACCTCCCGTCGTTTCTGTTCCGGATCCGATAATCCCTTCACGGCTTCGAAGAACCGGTCGGTGGCATCCACCGGTCTCAGGTTGATGTGGAAATGATCCCGGAACATCCGGATGACTTCTTGGCTTTCGCCGTATCGCAGAAATCCATTATCCACAAACACGCAGACGAGCTGATCGCCTATTGCTTGGTGGATGAGAAGTGCTGTGACTGAGGAATCGATCCCGCCTGATAAGCCGCACAGCACCTTCCCTTTGCCGACCTGCTCTCGGATCGATAGGGTGGAGGCTTCTATAAAAGACTGCGGAGACCAGGATTCCGTGCATAGGCAAATCCGATAAGCGAAATTTTCCAGCATCAATTGACCGTGGGGAGTGTGAGCAACCTCCGGATGGAATTGCACTCCTACGAATGGCTTGGTTCGATGCGCCATCACCGCAATCGGCGAATTCGAGGACGAAGCGACGCTGACGAAATCCTGTGGCATCGCACTCACCCGATCCCGATGGCTCATCCAGACCAATTGGTCTCGTTCAAGATCTTGAAACAGCGGATGATCGGAGGTGATGTTGATTCCCGCGCGACCGTATTCCCGTCTCGCGCTGGTATCGACTTTCCCTCCAAAGTGTGCCGCCATCAACTGAAGACCATAGCATATACCAAGGACCGGGACGCCCAATTCGAAGATGCCCTCCGGTTCCCGCGGAGAATTCGGAGCATGCACCGAAGCAGGTCCACCCGACAAAACAAGACCTCTTGGTTGACGCCGACGGATGTCCTCCAGGCTCACCGTGCACGGCAGAATTTCGCTAAATACACCAGCTTCGCGAATCCGCCGCGCAATCAACTGGGTGGTCTGAGACCCGAAATCGAGGATGACGATACGCTCGGTGGGACTCACTGCAGTTCCGCCGGTCGCAAGTTGGAAACCAATGACGCCACCGAATTCAACAATCCGAAATCGGTAAGATCGAATCTTAAAGGTGTGACCGTTACGTACCCATCCAACACAGCGTGGTCGTCCGCCTGCTCGTCCTTCTCGATGACGAATCCCGCACCGTCCAGCCAGTAGTACGGCATTCCCCGGGGATCCTGTCGGCGCTCGTAACCGTCCCGGTATCCACCCATCCCCTGACGAGTCACGCGTATTCCCTTCATGGACGAGAGTGGCAGCGGTGGAACATTGACATTCAGCATCGAAAATTTCGGCAGCCACGCCCCATTGTCGAGCATCCGTTCTGCCAGCGCTCGCGCAATACGGGCAGCAGGCATGAAATCTTCGTGGTGCCGCGATGCAAGGGACACTGCCATGGACGGGACGCCGACGAATGCCCCCTCTGCCGCTGCGGACACAGTTCCGGAGTAGATAGCTGCTAATCCGGTATTGACTCCCTGATTGATTCCGGAGATCACCAGATCAGGCTTCGGGACCAGAAGGGTTGCTAAAGCCAGTTTCGCAGCATCAGCCGGAGTTCCGCTGACGGCAATTCCCCAAAGGCTGCCATTGCGGTGAACTTCCTTCGTACGAAGCGGCTGAGTCATAGTGATCGAATGTGCCGTGGCGCTCATCTCGTTTTCCGGCGCCACGATAATCACCTCACCCAGATCCGCCACCGCATCGCGAAGCGCCTCCAAACCTCTTGCGCAAATCCCATCGTCATTGGTCAGTAGTATTCTCATCGTTCCGGGTGCCAGAGTAAAGTGAGCAGTTGGTGGACGGATTTCCTCAAATCTCTCCGCCCTACGATCATGTCAAGGAAACCATGCTCAAGCAGGAATTCCGACCGCTGGAATCCCTCCGGCAGATCCTGCCCGATGGTCTGCTTGATGACTCGCGGTCCGGCGAATCCAATCAGAGCCTGAGGTTCCGCGATGATGATGTCCCCCAACATGGAGAACGAAGCCGATGTGCCCCCCGTTGTCGGATTGGTGAGTATGGAAATATATGGAATGCCCGTCCGGGAAAGCTGCGCCAGCTTGGCTGACGTTTTTGCCATCTGCATCAGACTTAGCACCCCCTCTTGCATCCGCATGCCGCCCGAACTGGAAACTATGATCAACGGGATTTGATTCTGCAGCGAAAGATTAATCGCTCGAACGACCTTCTCGCCCACTACCGAACCCACGCTCCCACCAAAGAAGCGGAAATCCATCAATCCCAGAACAACCGGAATGCCCTCGATCGCGCCCTTCCCGATGACGATGGCTTCGCTTTGTCCGGTCTTCTTGACCGCCTCCTGGATGCGATCCGAGTACCGCTTGGTATCTCTGAATTTCAAAGGATCCAGCGACCCAAGATCGGCGTCGGTTTCCTGGAAACTGGCGTTGTCCAGCAGGATTTCGATGTACTCTTGGCAAGGAATAAAAAAGTGAAACTTGCACTTCGGGCATACCGAAAGATTCTTCTCCAGTTCCTTGCGAAAGATGATCTCCCCGCACTGGCTGCATTTCGTCCACAGTCCGTCGGGGACTTCCTTCTTTGTCTGCGGCGCTAAGCCCTGTTGAGTTCTGCGAAACCAGTCCATCTATCGATCGCCAATCCTTTTTTCCATAATCAGGGCGTCTTCCCCGTTCCTGTAGTAATTCTTACGAAATCCGACTGGCTTGAATCCGTGCTTGGTATAGAAAATCTGCGCCACCTGGTTCGATGACCGCACTTCAAGCCAGAAGTGAGTGCTCCCGTGGCTCTGTGCGAAACTCTCAAGTGTGCCAAGCAATTGTGTGGCTATCTTTTGTCGTCGGTGCTCAGATCCCACCGCCAGATTCAAGATGTGGATCTCATCCGCCACCCACAGCGTGATCATATACGCTACGATCTTCTGCTGAAGCTCCGCCACCCAGGATCCCACATGCTCTTCGGTCAACGATTCCACGAAGGATTGCCAGCTCCAAGGATCCGGGAAAATCGCTTCCTCCAATCGGATAACCTGAGGCAGGTCCGCATATACCATGGGTCGGATGCAAGCCTCTAAATTCGACCTATTCCCGGATTCCGTTACCATTTCTGCTTTGCAGGAGCGTATCACAGATCGTGATGACTTGCACCATTTCCGTCACGTCATGAATCCGGACGATGTCGGCTCCTCTTAGAACCGAACACGCAACCGCCGCCGCTGTCCCCCAAATCCGTTGATCTGCCGGAAGTCCCAACACATTTCCAATAAAAGACTTCCGAGACGGCCCGACCAGAATGGGACACCCCAATTCACGAAATCGTTCCAATCCGTCAATCAGTCTGTAGTTGTCCATCAGCGACTTGCCAAAGCCGATCCCCGGATCCACTACAATTGTCTGGCGGGAAATGCCGGTGGCTGCGGCTTTGTCAATGCCTTCCTGCAGGTACGAACTAATCTCGCGGAAGAGGTCGCGGTAGTCGGTATCGGCTTGCATGTTCCTGGGATGACCACGAATATGCATCAGCACGACTCCGGCGCCATATTCCGCGACGACTTTCGGCAATTCCGGATCGTAATGGAATCCCGAGATATCATTGACAATATGAGCGCCGGTCTCCAATGCCGCACGAGCCACACTGGCTTTGGTAGTATCGACCGAAATCGCAGCCGAAGTCTCGCGTGCCACGTACTCGATAACAGGCAGCACTCTCTGAATCTCGATCTCGTCCGGTACCGGGTCGGACCCCGGGCGGGTGGACTCGCCACCGATGTCAATAATATCGGCGCCATCCTCTATCAATCGAACCGCATGGGCAATCGCACGGTCGGTGTCGATGAATTGACCGCCATCCGAAAAAGAATCCGGGGTCACATTGACCACACCCATCACCAGAGTGCGTGTGCCGACCTCGAATCTACGCTGCCGGCACACCCACTCGCCTTTTCTGCGACCACTACTCATTATTTCCGCGACACGATTCCTATCTTTCTTCTCGCTTCCTCGGCGGCAACGTCGCTATCGCCAGTGGACCAGTCTACACATTGTCTATAGTATTCTATAGCTGCCGTGGAATCCCCCTGGCGTTCGGCGCATCGCCCAAGCAGATAATACCCGTTCGAACTTCCGCTCACTGCCACACTCCGCGACAGAAAGGTCATCGCCTGGCTCAAGCTGTCCAGGTAGAAATACACCAAACCCGCATTATACCAGATGCTGGGACGGTCGCCGCCCAACTGCATCGACCGACGAATCGCAATCCGAGCAGTGTTGAACTTCTTCTCACGCACGCTGACGTTGCTCAGCAGCTCCCACAGTTCCCACGAAGTGGGATACAAATCCAGCCCGTCCCGGACTGTCATCCGACATTTGCGCAGGTTGCCGTGGTCATAGTAGTCGCGCGCCAGCTTCAGTCGAACATCAAGGTATCCGGGGTGCAGCCTCAACGCCAATTCAAGTGCCTGCTCTGGAGTCATGTTGGCGATCGATTGCACGCGCGACTCGCGAAGATGCGAGAGCAGAAACAACGTCACAGGATTTTTCCTCTGCAAACGGTAAGCAGCCCGCAGACAACTGTCGGCGAGATCCCAATGATGTCCTCGGATTGCATAGGAGACATAGTGCCGCCAGTTGCTGATGTTGGTGCTGTCGAGTTCCAGAGCCTTGGTATAAGCGATCACCGCTTGTTCCGGTGCGTTGTCCGAGTGTTCGATAGAGATCGCTTTCAGCGACCACGGCTCGCTCCAGGTGCTGTCAATCGCAATAGCCTGTGCCGCCAGTTGCTGCGCCGATTCCCACTTTCCCTTTCTGAGCTGCCTTCTTGCTCCGTAGTACTTCTCCAGAGCTTTGATCGAGCGGTCAGTGATTGAAGGGCTCTTGCCGGCGTGCCAGGGGATTCTTGTGGTGGTCCTGGTCAATTCCACCACGCTAGCCGCAGCCTCATCGAACGACCGAAATAGACGCTTGACGGGCGAGAACCTTACAGTGCGTCCCCAGCTCGTACGAGCGCTGTGTAATTCCACCCGCATCGAATCCGCCCGACCACGAACTGACCCCCACACAGCAAATGCCGGCTGCATTTTCTTGACTTGTACCCAGACCGAATCGACGCTGAGCTCTGACTCCAGAGGCGGACACACCTCCCAGGGAATCCAGTGCACGTCGCTGCCAACAAAAGCTAATCGCTCGCCGATGCAATCAGCCAACGCCTCGCCAATCCAACCTTCGTTGGTCTGGTCCACAAACGGGGTCACCAACAATGTCGGTGGCAAAGACTCTGGCTTTGTAACTGACCACAATATAAAGTATCCAACGATAAGAGTCGCCCATCCTTGCACCAGAATCTGGCGTACACGCCAGGGCTCAAGCATCCCCGAAGTGCGAACCACAAACCATAGCGTAATGCTGAACAATCCCAGGAGGATCAGCAGCAGCCAGGGTCCACCCGGGATCTTCCCGCCAAGAAATGTAGTGATAAACCGAATAACCGACAATTACCTTCTCCAAACCTGTGCAATTGTCCGCGACCGCGCCTGACGTGTTGATAATCTGGGCCAATCCCGCGTTACCGCCAACTCTCTCCCATCAGATTCAAAGCCTCCAGTCTGGTTGCCTCTTTTCGCATGGCGCCTCTCATCGCTGATGTAACAGTTTGAACTCCGTCCTTCCGTTGCCCCTGCATCGCCAGGCACATCTGAACCGCCCTCATGATGACGATGACCCCCTGGGGCTTCAATTGCTCCATCAGAATATCTGCAATCTCCGACACCATTCGTTCCTGCAACTGTGGGCGTCGGGCAATCGTCTCCACTACACTCAGCAGATTGGAAAACCCTGTGATCCGATTGTCTTTCGGAAGATAAGCGACGCTGACCGTCCCGAAAAATGGCAAGAGATGATGTTCGCACATGGAGTGAAACGGGATATCCCTCACAACAATCATCTCGTCTAGGTTGTCGGTGATATAGAACTTGACCTGATTTTCCAATCGCGTGCCGACGCCTGAAAACAGGTGCTCGTACAGGCGTGCGACACGATCAGGCGTCTCGACAAGTCCCGGTCGCTTGAGATCTTCTCCGATCCCTTCAAGGACGAGTCGAACTCCCCGGCGGATTTTGTCCAGATTCATCGGTAAATATACTCTTGACGCGGTCTTCCGATCCCGGTTCGTCCATGAAGTCCGGGGTCAACATGAAAATCACGATCTCCCGCTCTTTGCTCTTGACATCCACGGTCTGCGACTGTGCCCCCGAAATCTTGTACCCCGGCAGTTGTACTGTCACGACATGCTTTCCCACCGGAATGTCTGCAAACACGGCATCCGTCGTCAACTCGGCAGGCGCGGAATCGAGGAGTACTCTTGCCCCCTTGACATTGGTAATCACCTGCAATGTCCCGGTCTTCTCGGACAACAATGCAATCATAAGCACCACCGCTGCCAGGAACAAGCCAAACACAACGAAAAGCAGAATCTGCGCCCTCTTTTTCCCCGACTCAAGTTCCTCGATTTCGTCGTCGAATAGCTGCTCGCGCGACTGGAATTCCTCGGTGGTCAGCCATTCCACTTCATCCATCTCGTTGACGAATTCGTGGTAGTCCGGATGAGACTCGTAGTATTTCCGCTTCTCTTCCTCGATGATCTTCCGGTGCCGCTCGACTTCTGTCAAGGCTTTGTCGCGATCCTGCTGGATTTGCTTCTCCAACTCGCGAAGCTTTTCCCGCTGAGCGATCTGCCGTTGAGCCAACTTTCGAATTTCCTCTTCGGACGACTCGGTCTTGTCAGGACTATCATCCATAGGTCAATGTCCGCCCACTATCGGTCTATAGTACGAAAACCGGCGCACACCGACGCCGGGCTTATGACTTGCTTGGTTCGTTCGCCTTTGATTGCGGTTTCTGTTGGTCGATTCCTGGCGGGCGTCTGTGGTAGGTCGGACGCCGGTGCCGCCAATTGTTCGATTTCCGATGTTCCGCCGACCGCTGTGGGCGGCGGCTGGAATCCGGACGCTGTCCCAGAGGCTTTCCCCCGAGCAATCTGTCGATGGCGTCGCCGTCCAGAATCTCGTGCTCCAGGAGCGCCTTGGCAACAATGTGCAGCTTCTCGATATTCTTCTCGAGGAGACTCTTGGCTCGATGTTCCGCCTCAACAATGATCCGCTTGATCTCCTCGTCAATGTCCTGTGCCGTCTTTTCGCTGTAATCCCGATGCTGGGCGATTTCCCTGCCCAAGAAAATCTCTTCCTGCTTCTTCCCGAACGAAAGCGGACCCAGCTTCTCGGACATGCCCCAGTCGCATACCATCGCCCGGGCGATGTCAGTGGCGTTCTGGATGTCATTCGCCGCGCCGGTGGTCAGCTTGTTGTAGATGATACTCTCCGCAACCCTGCCGCCCAGAATATACGCCAGCTTCGTTTCGCAATATTCCTTGGAGCGTATGAACTTTTCCTCCGGCAGATAATGTGTCAATCCCAACGCCCGCCCACGTGGAATGATCGTGACTTTGTGCACCGGATCGGATCCCGGAATCAACTTCGCTACCAGTGCATGACCGGATTCGTGGTAAGCAGTGATCCTCTTCTCGTCCTCATCCAGCAGGAAACTCTTCCGCTCCATCCCCATCATGACCTTGTCCTTTGCTGCCTCCAGTGTTTCCATAGAGACAGAATCTCTCCCCTGCCGTGCCGCCAGGAGAGCTGCTTCGTTGGTGATATTCGCCAAATCCGCCCCGGACAAGCCTGGTGTCCCCTTTGCCAGGATTTCCAGATTGACATCCTTCGCCAGCGGAATTTTCCGCGTATGCACCTTGAGAATCCCCTCGCGCCCTCTGACGTCAGGAAGACCCACCACCACCTGACGGTCGAAACGCCCTGGTCTCATTAAAGCCGGATCTAACACATCCGGACGGTTAGTCGCTGCCAACAGTATCACACCTTCGTTGAACTCGAAGCCGTCCATTTCCACCAAAAGCTGATTCAGCGTCTGCTCGCGTTCGTCATGACCGCCGCCCAGCCCTGCGCCCCGGTGTCGTCCGACCGCATCGATCTCGTCGATGAAGATAATGCAAGGTGCGTGCTTCTTGCCTTGGTCAAATAAGTCGCGTACTCGCGACGCGCCCACTCCGACGAACATCTCGACAAAATCCGCCCCGGACATGGAAAAGAACGGTACATTCGCTTCGCCAGCCACCGCACGTGCCAGAAGAGTCTTGCCCGTTCCCGGCGCACCCAATAACAGAGCGCCTTTCGGAATCTTTCCTCCCAGCCGCGAGAACTTCTTGGGCTCCTTTAGAAACGCGATAATCTCCTGCAGCTCCTCCTTCGCTTCGTCGGCTCCCGCCACATCATCGAACGTCACCTTGGGCGCGTTGTCCGTTAGAAGCTTGGCGCGGCTCTTTCCGAATGAAAATACTCCTCGAGGACCACCGCTCTGCAATCGACGCATGAAAAACAACCACAAAGCGATCAACGCAATCCACGGCAGAAAATTGATGAAATAGCTCAGGACATTGGGCGTCTTGATCTTGAAATCGACGGTCACCCCTTTGTCTTTCCAACGATCCAGCATCTGCTGGTCCATATAAGGAGGAAGCGTTGTCTTGAAATGGGCGACCTCGCTGCTTCCCGCTTTCCCCGTGCGATACCGCCCGTGAAACTCACGGTCGATGACCGTCCCTTCAACGATCTGCCCCTGATCGAGGAGAGCGGTGAACTCGGAATACGTCAATTCCTTCTCTTTGGGTTCCCCCATTTGAATCAACTGAGCGATGACGATGGTGCCCAGGATGATCAATACCCAAAAAGTCAGTGTCCGCGTGGCTTTCTTCCACTCGAACTTATCGTCAGGTCGGCTTTTCTTCCCTTTATTGGGCGACCCTGCTTGATTATTGCTCGGGCTCATGTCAGGTCAATCTCCTTCTCGTCCAGGGCATCCGCGTTGCTCAATACATAGACGTCTTTGAGATTCCGCCATCGTTGCGCATGATCCAATCCATATCCGATAATAAAATCGTTGGCAATCTTGAATCCCACATAATCGATGGGAAAATCGACTTCCGCGCTATCCGGCTTCAAAAACAGCGTCATGAACTTCAGACTCGTAGGTTTTTCCGCCAGAAATTTCTGCTTCAGATAGCGGATCGAACGCCCCGAGTCGATGATGTCTTCCACGATCAGGATATGCCTTCCCCTAACTTGACAGTCGAAATCCTTCTTGATCTTGACCACCCCGCTGCTTCGCATCGCCTTTTCGTAACTGGAAATCTTGATGAAATCCATCTCGCAAGGAATGGTGACTTCCCTGATGAGATCCGCCAGAAAAATGAAGCTGCCGTTCAACACACCGATCAATATCGGATTCAAATTCTCATATTCGCTGTTGACAATCATGGCAAGTTCCGAGACCTTCTGCCGGATGCGCTCATGTAGGATTAGCGGCACGAAACGCAATCTTCCATCAAGTACCACAGGACCCGGCGGTGCCTGTTCGGACGTTCTTTCGTAAGCCACGATCGTGGTCTCAGCGTGCCTGTGTTCGTCGAAAATTGCCACTAATCCGCCCGATCGAGTCTGCGAACTTCGCATCGAACCACGCGCTTAGTCGAAGCGGTGATCCGTGCGATTTCCGATATCCGGTGCCCCACGACCCATACGATCTCGCCACTAACCTCCAATACCAAAACTCGCGCCTTCTCATCCTCCGAAATCTTTTGGTCGATGAGAAAATCGGAGATCTTCTTGGTCCCAGGCGCCCCCAACGGACGAAAGCGATCTCCGGCTTTCCAACGCCGCAGAATCCAGGGCGACGGAAGTCGGTCGTAATCCATCCATTCGACTGCGGGATCAGTCGAAAACGCTGCCGACTCCAGGGGAAACTCTTCCGCCACGAATTCAACCCCAAGCGATCGGCAACTATTTTGCCCCAACGAAATCGGAATCGACTCATTGCCCGTTGCGGACATTGGAAGGAGAATCAGTCTGTCGCGATCCCGCAGTAGTCGAAATCCGCCTGGAAGCGCGACCCATTTCCCGGTCTTGCCATTGCCTGACAATCGGGACACGCTTTCCATGTGATGCCGCCGCAACGGATAGAGAGCACCACTGGCTTTCTGCAAAGCCTCTTGAAGCCAAATCTTCCTAATTATATCAAGATACGAGAAAAAAGGTCCTTCCGCAAGTATTATTTTCCCTTTTTCCGCATGGATAGGAGAAGCCAATTCGGTCGTCACTTTTGACCGCAATTCCCCTACATCTTGGCTCAAATCCACTAATGCCTGTTTCACTTCCGGATTAAGATTATGTTCCAGCGTTGGCAGGAGCTGATGCCGAATCCGCGCCCGCAAACGCCGCATATCGCGGTTGGTGGGATCTTCCACAAACTCGAGTCGTCGGAATCGCAAATAGTCCAGTATTTCCCCTGTGGTGAATCCCATCATTGGTCTGATGTAGAATTCCCGTCTGACCGGAATCCCCGACAGTCCCCACAATCCGCTCCCCTTCAATAGTCTCATCAGCACCGTTTCCGCCTGGTCATCCGCGGTATGTCCGATCGCGCACAGAGTGTAACCGCCTTCCACCAGAGTCTCCAAAAGCAATCGATACCGTTCCCGTCTCGACCAGGCTTCCAACGACTCCGATCTCCGCTTGTCCGAAGACAATGACCTGATCTTCCTTGCATGGAAAGGTAATGAAAGCCGACTCGCCATTTCCCGGACAAAAGCACTTTCCAGCTCGTGACGCTTCGGGTCCCATCCATGATTGACATACACCACGCCCAGACGAGTGGGATCTCCTTCGAAATATCGGTGCAACAGGTCCAGCATTGCGACGGAATCTTTGCCTCCGGACACTGCGGCAAGCACTCGGTCATGGTCGGCGATCAGTCCTTGCTTGGTAACGTAATCACAGAACCGAGTCAAGAGTTCCGGGTTACCTCTGTATTCAACCACGTGTGTCGCCATGCAGTAATTATAGCAAACCAAATAGTCGATGTCAAGCGATTTCTGAAGGATTCCGCCTGCAACTGCATCTCCGGACAGCAAGATTTCTGCACGAACGACGCGCGAGGAAGATCTCTGGGTCAGAAATTGTGGAAAAGGCTTGACAAATTTGGGGAATCTGCTATATTATTTCCAGACATTCGCGTGCGGAGATCAAGCTCGCAACATGATTTCTGACTTCCTTGCAACTCACAGAAATTAGCAGGGCAGACTTATGAGTCTCGTTGAGACCCAGGTTCTGGGGAACTTGCTGTGGCGGTGGATTATGGCATTGGTGGTCACTGCCGTTGCGTTCCTGATATTCCTCGGAATCAGAATGCTGGTGGTACGTCGGCTGACGCCCAAAGCCGAAGCGACTCGATCCAAACTGGATGACGCAGTAATCCTTGTCGTCAGGAAGACCGGCTCGCTCTTCTTGCTGCTCATGGCGCTCTATGTCGCGACCCTCTGCTTGTCAATTCCCCCGCACGTTGCCAGGATCTTCCGGCAACTCCTCTTGATCGGATTTTGCCTTCAAGTGGCGCTGTGGGGCAACGCGCTCATCAAGTTCTGGATTATTGGCAGAGCCCGACCCGGCGAAGTGATGGACAAGAGCACCGCCTCCGCCTACGGGATCCTCGCCTTTCTCGCAAGGCTGTTCCTATGGATGAGCGTGTTCCTCTGGCTCCTGAGCAATCTGGGAGTCAATATCACCGCCGTCGTTGCCGGACTTGGTATCGGAGGCATCGCCATCGCCCTGGCGGTCCAGAGCATACTGGGGGATGTCTTGAATTCGATCACCATCGTGCTCGACAAGCCATTCGAAGTCGGAGACTTCATCACAGTGGACAACTTCTTAGGAACGGTCGAGCGCATCGGGATCAAGACCACCCGTGTGAGAAGCCTGCAGGGAGAACAAATCGTCTTTTCCAATACAGACTTGATACACAGCCGCATACAGAACTTCAAACATATGAGAGAGCGCCGGATTCAATTCAACTTTGGCGTGGTGTATCAGACTCCGGTCGAAAAACTGCAGCGAATCCCCGGGATGGTACGACAGATCATCGAATCCATCGAAGGGACTCGCTGCGACCGCGTGCACTTCAAGAGTCTGGGCGACTCCGCATTGATGCTCGAAGTAGTGTACTATGTCTCCACGCAGGACTACAACATCTATATGGACACGCAGCAAGCCATTAATCTTGCCCTGTGCAAGCAATTCGAAACTGAAGGAATCGAATTCGCCTATCCCACCAGAACCCTGTACGTCAATCAGACTGGCAGCCCTGTCTAACCGGCATCTTCTGCGTTTCAAGACACCCAGAGCTCCACTCCGCTTGCACGACAAGTGACAAATTGTCGAATATTCCCACAGCCACTTGTCCGCAAATCCTGCAAATTCTTCTTGACAACGCTCTTACAAATCGTTAAATTGTAGGAAAACACAACTGCGGTTCTCCTGCTTAGGTCACTCTGTCTTTGGTGACGACCACATGAAAACACGCACTCCGCCACGATACACCATCAGCACCAAGCTATTCGTACTACTGACCATTATGCTCCTGGTGGTCTTTTCCCTCATCGCCTGGATCAACACTAACCTGTACCTCAGTCTTCTCGAAAAAAACGTGTATGACCATGCCTTCCAGGTCAGCGACGTCATCAAGAGTTCGACCTGGTACTCGATGCTCAAGAACCATCGCGAAGATCTGGCGAACATCATTTCCAACATCGGGAAGGAAAAACGGCTGGAGGGTATCTGGATCTACGACAAACGCGGGACGGTAAAGTTCGCCAGCGACACTCTGGCGCTGAATAGTGTCCTGGAAAAAGACGCAGAGCAGTGCTCTTTCTGTCATGCCGGCGAGCCCGCCATTGGTACGATTCCGAAACGGAACCGCATCCGTCATTTGAAATCAAGCACCGGCGAGCGAATCGTAGGTTTGATCAATCCCATCGAAAACGACCCGACCTGCACTGCCGCCGATTGCCACGCTCACAAGACCTCGGAAAAACTGCTCGGCTTGATCGATATCAAGATGTCGCTGGCTGACGTGGATCGCGGCATGGTCCGAACCCGAAACACGGTACTGCTGTTGTCCGGAGCGCTCATCTTTGTAACAGCGCTGCTGTTCCGGGGCTTCATCCAACGCTTGATCAATCGCCCGATCTCGAAATTGGTGCAGGGCACCGAGCAAATTGCCCAGATGAATCTTGACTATCAAACCCCGGTGATGTCTCACGATGATCTCGGCTATCTGACCAATTCGTTTAACAAAATGACCTTGAAACTAAAGGAATCCTATGATTCCGAACGGAAAATGGCGGAAACGCTGAAGGCGAAAAACGAGGAATTGGAGCGATCCCGCGATCACATCGTGTTGGTCGAGAAAATGGCGTCACTCGGCAAGCTGGCGGCGGTGGTCGCCCACGAAATCAACAATCCCATGGCGGGCATCCTGACCTATGCCAAGCTCTCGGCGAAGCAGCTTTCTGAGTCCAAAACCGCCGCCGACATCGAAAAATCCATCGAAAATATGAAAATGATTGGCTCGGAAGCGAAGCGGTGCGGAGATATGGTCAAGAACTTGTTGCTGTTTTCCAGGAAACGATATGAAGCCATGTCCATGAACGACATCAAGCCGATTATCGACCGCAGCGTGGAACTTGCCAAAGCCAGCAACAAGATGGCTGATGTCGCTATCAAGCTGGAATTGAGCACTCAAGTGACTCAGCTTGTCTGCGACCCAAACGACATCCAGCAGATGCTGATGATTCTGTTGATCAATGCGGTGGAAGCCGTACCGAAAGAGGGGGGCGTGATCAAGATTAGAGCGTCGAGTGTGGACAACGGCAGGATGCTGCGGTTGGAGGTCATCGACAATGGGGTGGGCATATCCAGGGAAGACCTGCCGCATATCTTTGAGCCGTTCTACAGCACGAAACAATCGGAAGAAAACACTGGATTGGGACTGTCGGTGGCGTTCCGGATTGTCGAGAATCGCCACGGCGGTGTAATTTCGGTCAAGTCGAAACCTGGCGAAGGCACGACATTCACTATAGATCTGCCCATTCGTGGACCCGAATTCAAGGTATCGGATTCGGGAAAGCCTGAGAAAACCGCAAGCCAGGAGGTTGCGTAGATGGATCGCGAGAACATCGGTATCTTGATTGTGGACGACGAGTTGTCAGTCCGGGACTCGTTGACGAAATGGTTCGAGGCAGACGGCTATCGGGTGGATTCGGCTGAAAGCGCCGCCGCTGCGATGGTTAAGCTGCGCGAGCAAGCCTGGGACGTGATCTTGCTTGACATCAAGATGCCCGGGATGGACGGCATCGAATTCAACCGGCATATCAAGCAGGTGGACAAGGACATCATCGTCATTATCATGACCGCGTATGCGTCCGTGGACACTGCAGTGGAGGCGCTGAAGGATGGCGTCTTCGACTACGTAGTCAAACCGATCGATCCGGATGACTTCACTCACATCATTCGCAATGCCTTGGAGAAGCGCCGGCTGTCGCAGGAGAATATCCAGCTTCGCCAGAAAATCGAAGATTTGACCACACCCGATGAAATCATCGGAACCTCGCCGAAGTTGAAGCGCGTCATGGAGATGATTGCCTCAGTGGCGGGGACAGACGCTACCGTGATGATCCGAGGCGAAAGCGGCTCAGGAAAAGAGCTGGTGGCGCGAGCCATCCACAGCAACAGCCCTCGTCGCTATGCCCCGATCATTTCGATCAATTGCGGAGCCATCACCGATACCTTGCTCGAAAGCGAGTTATTCGGTCACGAAAAGGGAGCCTTCACTGGCGCCATCGCTCAACGAAAAGGGAAGCTTGAGCGCGGCGACAAAGGTACCGTCTTCTTCGATGAAATCGGAAACATCAGCCTGAAGATGCAGATGGATCTGCTTCGCGTCATCGAAACCAAACAATTCTGCCGAGTGGGATCAGACAAACCGATTACTGTAGATTTCCGTATAATAAGCGCCACCAACAAGAACCTGGAGGAAGCCATTACTCGCGGAGAATTCCGGGAAGACCTCTACTTCCGGCTGAATGTCTTCACCATCGACATCCCTCCGATTCGGGAACGGCAAGAGGATATCCCGCTACTGGCAAACTACTTCCTGAGGAATTGTGCCAACTCCATGGCGAAGAATGTGAAAGGCATTTCCGACGATGCCATGAAGATGCTTCTCAAATACGAATGGCCCGGCAACGTCCGAGAGCTGCGGAATGTCGTGGAGCGAGCCGTAGTGCTTGCTCCAAGCGACGTCATCCAGCCCGGAGATCTGTCCTTCCCATTTGCCTATCGGCAAAAAGAGCCAGGCGGAGACACTCTGGAGGAGGCAGAAAAAGTGCATATCGCCAGAATCCTGGATCGCGTCGAGTGGAACATCTCTCACGCCGCCAACATCCTTGGCATCGACCGGACGACTTTGTATAGCAAGATCAAGAAATTCGAGCTGAGCAAGAAGAATTGACGCCATCCAAGCTCTACATAATTCCGATAGAACTCACTGATGTTACCGTAATCGATCCGTTATTCACAATTCTCGCTCAGTCCTTTAAACTCAACACAGCGCTCTACCGAAAATCCATCGCGGTGCATCGAGCCTACGATCCCAAGCGGAATCAGTACTATTCGTCGGAAATCCTCGCGCAGATCATCCATGATCCTCCTCCGGACGCCTTTCGTGTGCTCGGTGTGGTGGGCTTGGACATCTATATTCCGGTGCTGACTTACCTGTACGGCGAAGCGCAATTCAAAGGACTGGGTGCGCTAACCTCTACCTTCCGATTGGATCCCAGCTTCTACGGCAATCCGGATGATCTCCATCTACTGCAGGAACGCCTGGTCAAGGAAGCGGTGCATGAAGTTGGACATACGTATGGATTGATCCACTGCACGCATCCCGAGTGCGTGATGAGCAGTTCCACATACATTGAAGACGTGGACGAAAAGACCGCCTCCTTCTGCAAATCCTGCCACGAACGACTCACATCTTTCCCCCTCTAATCTTTCCCCCCTGCTATTGCAGGGGGGAACAAAAGGGGGGTCATATTGGCATCCCGCACCTATTTGTGCTGTCACGTGCCCTCACGTGACAGTCAAAAGGGAAGTCATATTGTCATCCTGCACTTGTTGCGGGATCCAGTCTTCTTTCCCCCGGTATCCGGGGGAAATCAAAAGGGGGTAGACTTTGGAGTGCGGCGGCTTGCCGCCGCGATGCTAACGGAAAGCAGGCATCCAAAAAAATCCCCCCTGCTATTGCAGGGGGGAATATAAGGGGGGTCAGGGTGTGCGTCTGATACCCTCGAAATCCGGCTCGATCACCTTTTCCTTGCCATCGGTGCACCGATCAAGCTGGATACAAGCTGATTATAATGATCTGCCGGCAGCAAATCCCTGAGATTGCGCGACAACTCCCCGCCATCGTACATTGTCTCGCCCACAGCAACTTGCTTCTCCTTGAAGCTTCTTGACAAGACCGAATCGAACCATTCCAGTTCCTTCAAATACCATGGGAACACAGCATCTCCATGCCGGCAGAAATTCAAATCCTCGTCCAGATTATCCGGTTGAATGGTCAGCAGCCAACCGCCGCGCATCGAGTCGATCACTAACTTGTCCGGAAAGCTCTCCAGAAGATCATTGACCTGTACCACTTGTCCGGAGACGGGAGAGCAGATTGTAAAGACGTTGTCGCCCTGGTGAATGTCGCCACACCCCTCTGACCGGGAGAGCTGCGTGCCGGGAACCGGCAGCGTCACCTTCGAGATCAGCCCGAACACCACCGCCAGGATGCCGTCGATTCCAATCGTCGCTCGATCCGGACCCTCGACCTGTACCCAATTATGGCTGGGGTGGAAATATCGATTATCGTCCGTCTCGAATTTGGCAAGCCGAGACAGAATCGGCAGCCGAAACTGACCGAACCGGCGATCCGCAACGGCTTTCGCGCCTGTCCGATCGGTCAATTCCGATCCGGCAAGCCCCTCATTCAACGGGCAGTTGTCACAATCGAAATCTCTATCGCAAATCTTGTATGAAACCACGCCCAGATCCATCCACACGCACCTATGATCCCCATCCGGTATCAACCGGAAGCTCTTCTGACCAGAGTTGTTCGGTTTCATGGTACTGGCCTCCTATGCGCTAAACATTCCAGCCTATCTTCTCGAACCCTGGCGTCTGCGCCTGCTGCTTTGCCTTCAGATACCTCTCCTGCTCCTTCTTGGTCTTGATCAGGCTTCCCTCAGGCAGGACCGGGAAGAAACGGACGATGAGCCCGATGATGCAGAATCCCATCGTCACCAGGCTTAGTGTAATCAAATATTCTTCCCAGCTTGGCAGGTATCCGCCATTGACACGGGAAAAGGCGGTCGTCACGACGTTAATGCGGTGCATGACGAAGCCCAGGACTGTGCTGAGTGCAGCAAACATCATCCCTTTCTCTGAATACATGGTCCGTCTGAGATTCAAAAGGACTAACGGGATGATAATCAACAAAAATGTCTCGATCCAGAAATACAGGGTCTCCGGCGCGTTCCTGAACATATATCCCAGATCCCCTCGCGTCATCAGGTCGGCAAAACGCACCAGCCCGAAAATTCCCAATGCGTAAACCAATCCTCTCGAGATCGGTCGCATAATATCCATGGAAATTTCGTGGTTGAAAAACCGCTTGCTCAAGTACGCTTCAAACATCACCATCGCCAGTCCACCCGCCACACACGAAACGAAGAAAATCACCGGAATGATCCCGGAATACCACAACGGGTAAACCTTTCCAGGGGCAATGACAAACAGCGTCCCCAGCGTCGATTGGTGCAAAGTGGACAATAGCGCACCCGTGATAACCAATGGTACGCTGACCAGGTGGAATATGTGCTGCAATTTCTTCAATCCAAACTTGTCGAAAACCACCTGGCTGAACTCCAGCGCCAGCACCGTGCTGTAAAGCATCACGCACCAGGCGACCTCGAATAATGGTGAATGGATATTCCAATAGACGATCGCATGCCAGATGAACCACGGACGACCAAGTTCCAGCAGTAGCCCCCAGACAAAAACCAGGTAACCCAGGAAAGCGGTCAGGATCGACATCCTGACGATCGGGCGGAATTTCTCACGTCCGAAAATATAGACCGTAGTGGTGATGATGAATCCGCCCGCCGCCAATCCCACGCCCGTCAGAATATCGAATCCGATCCACAGTCCCCACGGGGCGACATCCGTCAGATTGGCGACCGATCCGATACCGAATACGTATCTCTTGAATGCCACGAAAATCGCCAGTCCAAAGATGACCGCCGCAATGATGGGCCACGGGGTCAGGAGCCCTTTGAAATCCAGCTTCCTGGCGCTATTTTGCATCATCGTGCCCTCCTTCGCTCGCGGGTCTGGTGCCGGCAGCGTGACTCTCCACTGACTGGACCCTGGTGCGACGGCGATAAATCCAATAGAAACCACCCAGAACCCACGCGCCCAGCAAGACGATGTTGGGCACTTGCTCCAGAATGCGCCAGGTGGTTTCCGACAGAGGGCGCTGGAAAATGTCCTTCGAAAAACCTAACTTATCGAACGGAATCGCCGACATGTACATCACCGACGTGCCGCCGACTTCCGTGAGTCCGATCAAGTGATTCTGGTAGCGATCGCGATGGCTCTGAATTCGCTCCATCGCCACCTGAATCAGCGTGTCACGCTCGCCGAACAAAGTGGCTTCCGTCGGACACGCCTCGGCACAGGCAGTCGGGCGACCCGCCTCAATCCGCTCATAACATAAAATGCACTTCCGAATCCGAGGATTATAAGACAACCATTCGAACGTCGGAACCTGAAACGGACACGAAAGCATGCAGTACCGGCAGCCAAAGCACTTGGACTCATCCCAGACCACAGCTCCGCTTTCCCGCTTGCTCAAGGCTCCGACCGGACAAACCGACACACAAGTCGGAATCTCGCAGTGCATGCACAGCTTTCGCACGTAGTAACTGTCATACTGGTTGACCACCGTGTAATTCTTGAACGACAGCTTATCGGCGGGACCGCCCGGCAGGTTGTTCTCTCGCCTACAAGCCGCCACGCAGGCTCCGCAACCGAGACACTGCGTAGTATCGATCAGCAATCCTTTCCTGGAACCGCCCGTTGTCTCCTCAATTTGCATGATGTTTTGTCTTTCTATGTTGAGTATGTGATATCGCTTTTCGTGACGTTTGCCATCTTATGCCATGCTGCCATTCAGGAACCGATCCTGGAATGCGTTCCACTCTGCTTCGCCGAATTGTTCCATCACGCCGCTGACCGGGACACCACCGTCTGCCAGTGTCATTCCAAGTTCCGACTTCCGACCCGCCGCTTCCATCAAGAAATCTCGGAAGCCGCGGATCTCGTTCTTGAGCCATTGCTTGGCTGGTTCCGCGATCAACAAACCTTTCAAATCATCAGCCGCCGAAGTGGGGCGCACCTTCAGCACCCATCCGGATCCATAAGGATTGTCTCTAAGCAGAGTGGGCTTATCCCGCAATTGGGCATTGACTTCCAAGACGGTTCCGCTGACCGGCGCCATGAATGCCGCGCGCTTGCCGCCCTGAATCAACTGGAACACCGGAGTATTGAGTCTGACCTGCTGACCGACCTCCGGTAAGGTGATCCGCTCGACATTCCCCAATACCTTATTTGCGAAATCGTCCGAGCCGATCAACACATCGCCGCTCTCTTGAATCCGTGCCCAAGTGTGACCGGGGTGGAAAAAGTACCCCAAGGGCAATAAGAAATCCGACATCAGGTCATCCGCGGCGTGCATGATCCTTGAGGTTGCAGCGGATAACACCGCCATCGCCCTAGGCTTCTGGATATATTGTATCCCCACGTCCAACAACATGAAGGCAGCGATTATCAGGACTACTATCAGCGCGACCATTTTTTCCTCCTCGGAATCTGCGTTATATTGAACTCTTGGAAAAGGGCTGTGAAAAATTTCACTTATCTCTATCGCAAGAACTAAGCCAAAAACGCATCATATTGTATTTGCAGATTCTACAAACGAGTTTGAGAAAAATTTCGCAAATTTTTGTAGAGTTTCGCCACAGCAATTGATGCAATTCCCCACACCTCACCAATCCGATGTGTCGAATTTCTGGGCAAATTTCCCCGAATCACATGTCCCACGCCAATTCCCGTTTCCGGGTTGTGTCAGTACTCATGATCCATATGCCAGCCATTCTGTCATCGAATGATGTCCCCATTATTATAGCAAATCATATCGGACAAAATTCCGCCGCCCAGGCTCGAAAAGTACTACAATCAGTGCTTGATTTTGTAAAATTATCTTGCTATATTACGCAATGTTCCCTGTTTGCGATCTGGGTGATTGCAGACAACAGGAGACTTTTTGCGCATCTTTCGCAGGAGATTGCTTCATGAGAACCGTATCCACTGAGGAAATCACCGGGACTGTTCGACAATTGTGCATTGACGCCAATTATCATCTGGGATCGGATGTGTACCAAGCATTGAAATCTTTCCGGGATAGGGAGGAATCCCCGTCCGCCAAAGCCATTCTTGATCAGATTATTCTGAATGCCGATATCGCCAATGAGGGCGAGTTCCCCATGTGCCAGGACACCGGATTTGCAGTGTTGTTTGTGGACATCGGTCATGGAGTTCGAGTCGATGGCGATCTGGACAAGGCAATTGCAGACGGCGTTCGCCAGGGTTACAAGGACGGCTACTTGCGAAAATCCATTCTGGGCGATCCACTGCGTCGGGTAAACACCAGCGATAACACCCCGCCTATCATCTGGTACGATTTCGTGGGCGGCGACAAAATCACAGTCACCGTCGCACCCAAAGGCGGCGGATCGGAAAACATGTCCGAAGTCAAGATGCTCCGTCCTTCGGATGGGGTGGATGGAGTTAAGGATTTCGTAGTGGATCGCGTACGAAGGTCAGGCGCCAATCCTTGCCCGCCGGTGATCGTGGGAGTAGGCATCGGAGGCACCTACGACAAATGTGCCCAGATTTCCAAGAAGGCATTGCTTCGGGAGATCGGATCCAAGCATCCTGATCCGTTCTACGCCGACATGGAGTCGGAATTGCTGGAGAGGGTGAATAAGCTCGGCATTGGACCTCAAGGACTCGGCGGACGCACTACTGCTTTGGCAGTGTTCGTGGAAGCACACCCCTGTCATATCGCCAGTCTGCCCGCCGCGGTGAATATCCAGTGCCATGCCGCCCGGCACAAGACGGCGGTGATTTGACAGTTTGGAAGGCTCGTGAAGGGAAAGATAAGGAACATCGATGAGCTCGATATCTCGTGACATCGCCAAATTCGTGGCGGAAATATCCTATGAAGATCTGCCTGCAGACACAGTCTCCGAAGTCAAGCGCTTCCTATATGATAGCTTGGGATGTGCGTTCGGCGGTTCGGGGACTCCGGATGCAAAAGTCGCGCGCGATGTCTTCCTGGGCATGGGCGGCGTGGAGGAGGCGACCGTGATCGGCAGCGGGCGCCGCTGCCCGGCTCCCAATGCCGCTTTCTTGAACTCCATGATGATCCGCGCCCTGGACTATAATGACATCTACTGGAAACAAGACCCTTCTCATCCTTCCGATCTGATTCCAGCGGCTCTAGCGCTGGGGGAACGCCGACGTGCCAGCGGCAAAGACGTGATTCTTGCTATCGTCCTGGGATATGAGTTCGAAATGAGATTGTGCGAAATCGCCGATCCCGGAATTCGTGAGCGCAAGTGGCATCATGCCTCCCTGACCCAATTCGCGTCCGCCATTGTGGCGGCAAGAATCCTCCGCCTGAATCCTAACCAAATAGTCAATGCCATTGGAATCTCAGGCTCTCATAACTACACTGTCGGCGCCGTAACTGCCGGAAAACTGACCACAATGAAAAACGCCGTCGATCCTTTCGCAGTGCAAAGCGGCGTCGTTGCTGCCCTGTTAGCCGAAAAAGGTCTGGAAGGTCCCGAGCACATCTTCGAAGGAAAGGAAGGCTTGGTGGAAGCGTTTGGCGGGAAATGGAATCTTGACCACCTGACCGAAAATCTTGGCAAATCATTCCGGATCAAGCAATGCTCCATGAAAGCCTATCCGGTGGAAGCGCTGGCGCATTCCACGTTGAGCGCCGCCATCAAGATTGCCGCCGACCTGGACCTTTGGCCCGAGGAAATCCAGAAGATTGAAGTCGAGACCATCTCGCGAGCGGTGGACATTCTGGCTGACGCCAGCAAGTATCAACCTACCACCCGAGAAACCGCAGATCACAGTCTGCCGTTTTGTATCGCATCCGCCATCCTGGACAAGAATCTAACTCCGGCAAGTTTCGCCGAAGACCGGTTGAAAAACGACAGACTCTTGAAACTCATCGACAAAATCAGCATCACCGCCAATCCCGAATTTGACAAGCTGTTCCCGGAAATGCAGCCTAGCAAGGTTACCATTAGCACGATG